>JAEEGL015078931.1_pt1 | contig 18004 bp, 36 predicted proteins | sample 9134231 | NCBI WGS metagenome assembly JAEEGL01 (sample SAMN16246548, study PRJNA631951) | gut metagenome | biome: gut microbiome; feature: rumen; material: fiber-attached | host: Bos | place: Iran: Karaj | collected 2018-10 | reverse complement strand
GCACTAACCGCACACTCAATAAATGGAGTAAAGAAGATGCTATAGCAAATTCTAAAAAAGGCGTAAAACACGACGGTCTTGAAGATGGTATAACAACTTCTGCAGAACTTACTCCTGAGCAGGAATATATTGCTTTCCGTAAGAAAGTTGAAGCTGGGATGAAACATTTCGGTTTAAATAGAAACCTTATGTCAGTTCCTAAGAATCAAGCTCTTGCTGATGGTGATAGTATGAGTCATGCTGGTACCGGTAATTTTAAGTACTATAACAAAATTAAACTTCCTAGCGGCGAAGTAAGATATTTCTATACTAAGGAAGAATGGGATGCTTATAACAATCAAGTTAAAGAAAATAATAATGAAGATTCTAAAAATTTAGAATGGCAACGTAAACATGTTTTAAATAATGGTGATGGGCGTTCATTTAATCAAAAAGAACTTAAACAATATGAATCTTATAATAAATCTTTAAAAAATAAAGATTTGTCTAATTCAGTTGTAAAAGAAGGTTTTATAAGTAAAAGTTCTAAGAATATGAAGAACGCCGCTCAAGACATATCTAAAGATATTGCTAATTTAAATATTACATCAAGAAGTGAAAGAAACGCTATTAATGGATTAGTTCATGATAAGTGTACTATATTAGAGAAAAAGTATGAAAGTAAATTTGATGACATTAAGAAAAATATTCATGATAAGTATCCTTTTAAAAATGAATTTGTTGATTTAGATGATACGCTTAGATCAACTGTAAAAGATGTTGAAAGCCAGGTAATTAAAGAATATTTAAATAATAAAGATGGTAAAGCTCTTACTGAAAGTGGTAAGATAATAGATAGTAAGTTCAAAGATGTTGAAAGTAATTTGGAAGAAGAACTTTCCAAGCGTGAAAAATCTGTAGAATCATTTAATAATATGATGAATGTTGTTAATAAACTGGATATAATTGAAGATGATATGGATAAACTCTCAAAATTTGAAAAGCAATTATTAGCTGATGAGTTAGGTATTTCTGAATGGTCTGATGAAGCTATAAATAAGAAATATGGCATAATAGATCTTGAACGTAAATCTAAAAAAGAACCTGGCGATGATTACGGCGCTTCAAATTTTGATAAATTGGCTGAAGCTTATAATGCATTCTGGAATGACTATAAAGCTGCTAAAAAGGTAATAAGTTCTTCCGCATCTAAAGCTAAAGAAGAAGAATAATTCAAAATGAGGGGGTCTTGAAATATAGGCTCCCTCTTTATTCATAAAAGGAGGAATACAATGAATAGGTTTGCATTTTATTCAAATATTGATAAATATAAATCAGTAGCTCATGCAGCAGACTTCAAATACTATCAGAAGATAGATCTTCCCGGTGGTGGCTCAAGGTATTTCTATACTAAGGAAGAGTGGGATGCTTATAATAATCCTAAGAAAAAGAAATATCATACAACAGATCCTAAAGATGATAGAGTCATTGAGTATGATGAAGATGGTGGTAATGCTAGAAAGCTTAATACTACTTGGCAACAGAATAGACAGGGAGCTATAATGGAAGCTGATAAAGCCATTGAGCGTTCTCTTAAAGACGGTGGTATGAAGTCTGGTATTAATGCTATTCTTAGAGATGACCGTATGGAAGAGTTCTTTACTCAGTTTGAAGGTGGCTTCGAGAATCATGGTTGGGATCTTACAGAAGATGGTAAGATAACTGGAATGTCCGATGATGACAAAAAATATGTCAAAGATATTGAGAATTGGGCAAGAAAGTTTACAGATTCTGAGGGTAATAGCTTATTTGATTCTAAGGATTTCCAGGATGCTGTTATGAAAGAAATCAAGAACAGATATAAAGTTGCTCAAGATCTTAAGAATGATCCGGACCGTGAGAAGAAGATTGCCGAAGAAGATGCTTACTGGGAAGAAGAAAATAAGAAAGCCGGAGAAGCGAGAGAAAAAGCTCTTAAGAGCGTACATAAAGAAGAAAAGATTAAACGTATAGAGGAAAAGCTTAATAAACTCGGTGAAGGTGGTAATGTTGACCTTAATAATAGACCTGAAATTTCAACTAAAGAACTTGAAAAAGCCGGTTGGAATGATGTTGGTGATGGATATGCAACTGTATTCTCAAGTACATATTCTAATGAAAATGAAGATACATTTTATAATTTCACACCTATTATTGTTGATCCTAAAACTGGAAAATTTCTTGGCGTTATGTCTCCGAAAGAATTCGAACAATATTGTTATGATGTTATAGATGGTAAACGTAAAGATGATTATAATTTACAAATCGGTGGAGCTTTTACTGGCGATAAGGCATTAGAAAATGCTGAAAAAGCTGCTCAAAAGATTCATGATTTACATGAAAAGAAACATAATTCATGAATAAAATCAAAATGAGGAGGATAAAAATGGATAGATATGCTTTTTACTCTAGTGTAGAGAGATATAAAGATGCCAATCCCGAAGAACATGAGAAAGATGCAATAAAGCATTATGGTATCATGGGTCAGAAATGGGGACAAAGACGTTGGCAGAATCCTGATGGAACATTCAATCAAGCTGGAAAAGAAAGATATTTTGGTTCTAGCAAGAATGAAAAGAATCCTGATGGCGCAATCGGTAATTCAAGTAATAAGAAGAATCCTAGCGGTAATATGGAAGGATCTGTTGCCGATCATTTTCATAAGAATGTTTACTTAAAGACTGATAAAAACACTCTTAAGAAAATAAAGAAATATCCCGATATATATGATACTGAAGGATTAACTGATAAAGAGATATTACAAGCTATTCGAAGAGTTCCAAAGATACCATATTCTGCAGAATACGGAAGATTAGTTCGTGAAGAACTTTATAGAACTCAGATGAATAAAAAGAGAGCTAAGTATTATGATGATAATTCAAAAGATGTTTCTGAAGAAGAGAATATTGAAGATCAGAAGATAGAGGGATCTGATCCTAAAGAAGAAAAGAAAGCTGAAAAGAAAGCTGAAAAAGCTGCTAAAGGAATAAATGATGAATTTGATGATGCTATTGGATATCATGAAAAAGAAGAACTTATGGATTCTTTAATTCATGATTCTGAGTATACGCCATTATTTGAAGAAATTAGAAAGAATAATCGTGAAAAATATGGCAAAGAAATGGATAGGGCTGTAGAAATATTTGATGGTTTTGATAACCAGAGAAATGAAATATATGCTAAAGCTGGTATTACTAATGCATTATTATATATGGATGATGATACATTAGGATACCTTTCTGATATGGCCAGACACTATGCATATGATGATGGTGATCAGGGACAATCTAATTCTTCAAGTTTATATGCTAAATATGAAAAAGATGCAGATTATGATGAACTTAGTAATTTATATGAAACCTTATGTAATAATAAGGAAATGATTAAAGATAATATAAATACTTTAAAGAAAGATCGAACCTTATCAAAAGTTAAAGAAGAATATTTAGAGGAACTTGTAGAGCATAATAACTGGAGTTCAATTAATTCTAGATTATATAACGCTACTGAAGATAGTTCTGCCAAGAACGATGATGAAAGAAATGCTTATGCAGAATCTAAGAAAATAGCTAAGAAACTTGAACCTTCTTGCGGTGCAAGAGGAAGCGGTTGGTATTATCTTAATCAGGCAATTAATAATCTTGGTATGGCAAATATGAGTTATAAAGAACTTACCGATGCTGACTGGGATAAGATTAATGCTGAAGTTAATAAGATCAAGAGATAAAAAAATAGCTAACTATCGTTTACTTGCATACACTACTTTCCTTTTGGATGGCTGGGGTTGTATCTTAGGATATGACCCTGGCTAATTCCGAAAGATATCCTTCGCATAAAAGAAATGTTATATAATGGAAAGAAGGCAGAGTTGAAGCAGATTATATTAGCTTGCAAAAGAAGATCTATTTGACTATAAAGCCTAAACTGGTAACGCTAGTTGAATTGAGAGCCCAGTTTAGAAACATATAGGACGTATCCCGGGAGAGGCAAGGGAACTTAGATTATAACGGAGATGGTCACTAGCTGAAATAAGACCGTAACGAAGTTAATATAATGTTAATACCTAGTGTGGACGTTTACCCACGAACCGTATTGTTGGGACACAATATGATCCTTCACCAAAATTTTTATTTCTATTTTTTTACTATTCGCGAAATTATATGTCGGTAATATGGGACTAATGGTCCTAAATATTTTTTTGTTAGAATTAAGAGAATGGTATATGTACGTATTAAGCTCCGAAAACTTCCTTTTCCTTACCTTTCCATATTAAATGAAGGAGTCGTACTACTATTCTCTTATTCTTTTAAAATTCAAAATAAGGGGGATTCTTATGAAAGTTACTTGGAGAACTTGTATTTACAATGCTTTAGTTTATGGTACTATTGCTGCTTTGTTTTACTTTATTGGTAAACTATTAATAAGGTTTAAGAGACAGAAAAGTAACCATGATATTGATGTAGAAGACGGCGCAGAGAAAAAGATCAAAGAACTTCATGATAAGTATTACAATAAGTTTAAAAGCTTTACAAGTCGTGAAGAGCTCCGTAAAACTATACAAAACTTTATGGAAGATTAAAACATTAATACGGGGATTTTTATGGTCCTCGTATTTTTTTATTTTTATATAATGGAAAGAATGGATACTAACGACGGGTAAGATTCAGAAGCGTGGGTTCGACTCCCATACATTCTTTCTTTTCTATTTTTTTTTATTCGCTCCTTTAATAAATTAAAGTATACTAAATAGAGCAAAACTAAAGTTTTACTATTCGCATAATTCTATGGTCCTTTTATAGGAAACATTGATTAAAAATTTTTCTTATGAAAGGAGAAAAAAATGGGTTATAAAAGAAATCTTGAAGTATTAGAAACAAAATATGGTGAGAATTTGAACAAAGCAAAAATGTTTGCTCTTGAAGCTTATGCTGATAGAGAGGCTCGAAGTGAGAAAGTGCCCAATATTAAGGGGCTCATTCAGGACTGGAGTGCAGATGAAATTGAAGCTGCTAAGGACTTTTATAAGGAAGCAAAGAAGATCTTTGATAATCATTATCTCATCAAGACTATTGTAATGTTTGCAGTAGGTATTGGTGCAGTAATCATTATCAAGAAGATCATAGGTATTGCTTTCTATACAGGTGTGGCAGTCGGAGAAAACACTGTACTCGAGGCTATATGTAATGCAGCTGACGAGGCGAAAGCAAAGGGCGAAGATACCTTCGAACTTATGAAGTATAAGTGTGTTGACGAGGAAGACTGGACACAGCTTACTGTTCATATTGACCCGGTTGCTAATGCTGCTGAGGAAGTAACTCAGGCAACAGAGTAAAAACTGTTTTAATCAATCAAAATGAGGGGATCTTTATGGTCCTCTTGTTTTTAATTACGAAAGTATTGAGTAGTTGTTTACAAAGTAAATTCGCCATAATTAATACTTATATAATGGAAGTTTTTGTTAAAAAATTTTATGAAAGGAGATTTGTATGAAGAAATTATTTAATTGGTTAATTGATTCAATTGGGTATTTACTTTATGCAGTATTTGTGGTAGTCATATTTGGAGGAATTATAGGAAGCATTTATGTCTGTCTAAATAACTGGAAAGGGTATTTATCCAGCGAAGCTTTTGACAAAGCAATAACAAAATGTATTAATCTGTTGTACAAACGTGATATTCTTTTAGAAACTTTAACAAAGAAAGAAATGAAACAGCTGATTAGATCAGCAAAAAGATGTAAATTATTTGGTTGTAGTCTGACCACTAAGCAGACTAAAGAAAAGTTAGAAAAATCTAAAGTAAGGTTAGATTGGGGAATAACAAGATTGATATTAGATTATGATAATCGATCTATCTATTTACCCAAGTTTGCTGATATTTGCAGCAATATAGTAGCATAAATTAGATTTTTACGGGGATCTTTATGGTCCTCGTTTTTTTTTTAGAGAAATTCTCTTTTTACGCATATAAATAATTCTCTATAATGGGAAAGGAGGATTTAATATATGAAGAAAAAATTATATTTAATCCTCAGTACTAGACTTACTGGGGATTGGAGTATGTTTGATGCTATTTGGGCATCACTTATATTAAATTTAATAAGAATGATATTAGGATCGTAATTTGGTCCTAATATTTTTTTTATCCACAAACCATAGTCAAGCTATGTATATTCTTATGATTAAAACTAAAGTTTTAACATCCGCGTAGAATTAATGTTCCTTTATGGGAGGATATATAATATATCTGAACAAAAAAAAGAAAAGGAAAAGTGTAGGAGGATAAAATAATGAGTAACAATTTAAGGACGAGGTATGATGTAACTTTAGGAGCAACAGTCGTATTAGACAGATTTGACAGTGTAGTTGATATTGTCAAAACCATGGATAGCAATGCAGCTATTCAGATGGCGAAGACAAAGATGAAACAGTTAAATCCCTTTGAAGATTGGGATGACTAATTTAATATCATAAAGAACCATTAAATTTGAATGATTCTTATGGACCAATTATGGTCCTTTTCTTTTTTTCTTTAAAAAATCCGCACAAAAATACCCTCTTTATATGGAAGAGAGATAAAGTGGAGAGACACCACGTTGGATATGGTGTAAGGGTAGCACAGCCCGGCTTTGTCGGGACGGCGACTGTTCGAAGCAGTCTAATACTCTTCTTTTTTTTTCTTTCTCTTGAAAAGAGGAAGTTAAAAGGAATGATATTGTTTCGTTAGAAAGATTACTCTTCTTTTTTTTATTCGCTCCATCTATAAATAGATGTACTCTAAATAGAGCAAGTTATAAATAACTTACTATTCGCGTAAAAATAATGGCTTTTAATGGAAAGGAAGATATAAGAACTAATCCGGTTAGACAGTCCAATTGGTGGACGACATAGCGACGAGCAGAAGGTTCGAAGATCTTCAGAAAAGGAAGAACAAAGATTCTGTCCGGACCATGATCAGGGTCGACGAGCAGAGGAATCTAGTTCTCTTTTTTTTCTTTTTCGCTAAATTTTTCTTCTTATTAATGGAGGACATGTATTATTTTAACACCCCAAATATACTGGGGGTTTACATAGATAATTTACATAGATTACTTCAAAATAAGGAGGTGTTATTATGAATATCAAGATGTTTTTATGTATTTACGTCATAGTATACATATCTTGGTTTTTGATCAACAAGGCATTTGGCGGACGACCCGACAAGTATCTTAGGGAAAAGATTTGGAACATATTTGAAACACAATATGGGATCGTAGTACCTGATGAACTTAAGGCTAATCCTGTCAAGTACATGCTAGCAGATCTTAAAGATATGTTTCATAAAAAGAAAGGGGATGATTAACATGAAATGAGTAGCGATATTTACTACTCTTTATTTTTTTCGCCATCCATAGGCAAGCTATGCATATTCTTATGGTCGAAACTAAAGTTTTAACATTCGCAAATAACTAATCTTCCATTATGGGAAAGGAGGATTTATTATGAAAATTTTGATATTTATAGTTTCTCTTATTATAGGAATGGGATTCGGAGCAATGCTGCTAGGATTATTGGTTGTAGTATTCAATTTAGAATTGAAATTATGGATAGTTATTGCAGCTATAATTGTAGGGATTCTATCAACCTGGAATATGATAAAAGAAATAAATGGAGACTAAATAATGTCTCCTTTCTTTTTAATCACGAAAGTATTGAGTGGTTGTTTATTCAGTAAAGTCGCTAATTTTTATACTCATATAATGGCAAATAGTGCCGCACAGAAAAGAGGTAAAACATGAATAAAAAAGAAGGGTTTATAACTGGAATTTGTATTGCCATCTATGGTGTAGCTATGTTTATCCTTGGATTGATTGGAGGAAAAGCTAAAGCAGAAGCTGATATACTTGATGGAGTTATTAAGCGTGACGATGAACTCGAGAAAGAGTTAAAAGAAGTCAGGCCTTTTGATCCCGAAAAGGTAACAAAAGAAGAAGCTTTAGAAATATATAAAACATTATCCGAGGAAGAACAGGAAAAATTCCGTAAGAAATTAGATAAGGCACATACAATTTGTGAAAGACAAAACGAATTACTCGCTTTTGGAGAAAAAATCTGATCTGTGATTAATCAAAATAAGGGGATCTTATGGTCCTCTTGTTTTTTTTCGCTATTTTTTATGCCTATATAATGGAGGTGATTATATATGTTAAAAAAATATATTTTAATGTCAAAAGCAGAAGAAAATAAAGACGGTAAACTTAAAATATTAGGTCATCATTTTTGTGGACTTGAAACTTATTTATATCTTTTAGAAAATATAGAAACTAAATATGAATTTAAAAAGGTGTTTTACAATGATGGATGGATTTTTTATAAAAAGAAAACTGGTAATTATATCTTAATTATTGACACAAATGATATTTGGGCATATGATAAGACAACACATGAAATGAGAATTATTAAAAAAGTTGCTTAACTTTAAAAATAAGGGGATCTTTACGGTCCTCTTGTTTTTAATCGCATTTCAAAAAAAAAGAAGGAGCATATTTTTCAGCTCCTTAATTTTAATTTCTCATCATAGAGTCTTTCTAATTTCTCCCAATAATCATCATAATTTACAGTCATAATGATTACTGTTGCTATTGCAAGACCTATGAATACAAGAAACGCTATTGTTGCTATACTCATAGTATTTTCCTCCTTTTTTTATTTTTGGGTTTCTTTTCTTCCCATAATAGTGCATTATTAATACGCGTTAATATATGTTTATCTTATAGGAAAGGAGGTAAAATACAATGACTTTTATACATTTAACAAGTGAAAATGGTAATGGTATTTACATTGATGCTAAAGAAGTTTTATGTGTAGAAGATTATGATGTTAAAAAATCGGTAGAAGAGTTTCCTGAAGAAATAACTGTTGAGGATTTAGAGAGGGCATCAAAATCTTACACAAAAATTACTTTCAAAAACGGCATGTATGTAATAACTGCGGAAGAAGTTTCATATGTTATGAAAAGAATAGAAGCTATTTTACTGTAAAATTTCAAAATGAGTAGGATCTTATGGTCCTATTCGTTTTATTTTTTGTTTATATTATGGTAACATATTATATGTTTTGAAAGGAAAAAATTATGAATGTAAAGAAAATTATTAACGTAATTGCTTCGTTTTTTCTTGGAGTGTTAGCTTTCTTTATAGGACGTCATTCCGCTAAAGAAACACTTGAGAAATGCATGGAAGTTCAGGACGGTTGGAGAGAAACTGAAGAGAAATGCAAACAGATGGTGAAAGAGTCGGAAGAACGTTTTGAAGAAGCCACTTTAATGAAACAAGCTTATGAGAAAATGACTGATGAGTTCATTAAGGAAAAACATGAATATGAAATGCAGAAAATCGAAGAAAAACATAATAAAAAAATGAAAGAACTCGAGCAACTTGAAAAGAGGAATTCTGAAAGATTAGAAAATGCAAAAACTTTAGATGAGCAACTGGAAGCATTTGAAGCTAATAGAAGAGATATTAGTAATATTACCAGAAAACTGTTTAGTAAAGAAGGTAAAGGATCAAAATTAGTTTTTGGTTGTGATGGAATAACTAGAGTTGTAGAAATGGATTCTGATGAAATTATTGCTGAGGAACCTTTATTAGAAGATTAAAATGTTTTTCTATAGCGTCGAAATATGGCGCTATATTTTTTGTTTATATTATGAGAGAAAATATAAAGGAGGATTTTATTATGTTAAAACAAATGGTATTTAGTACACGTTACGGCGGAAGAGCATTTGACACGTTCTGTAACGCTATGGGCGATAAGATTAAAGATATTGAAAACGTCATTAGCGAAACGGACGGTCATATAGCTTGGCGCGTAACATATGAGGATGATGAGGAGCAGAAATAGGCTCCTCCTTTATTTTTTGTTAAATCAAAGTAGTTCGCGAAAATCTCTATTAGCATTATGGGACTTATGGTCCTAAATATTTTTTTTGGAGGTGTCAAATGAAATATAAATACATAGTAAAACATTTAGCGTTTATTTGTAAGAAGTGTAATAATCATATTGTTAATTGTAATACGGCGTTTAAGATTTCAGAAGATGCAGATGGACCATACATTAACAAATTTAATATGGGGTTTTATTGTCCTTCTTGTGATGATTTTACGGCGCATTATATGGTAGATGTTGATATTTCAAAGTCTATCTCATTAATGAATCAACTTGGTTATAGGACCGTTTATTCGTGTAGTGGGCATTACAAAGAAGATACACACCGAAGTTCAACACCTTATATCATGGTTAAAGGTAATAAAACACCTAACCCAGATTTGGTTTATGACTTAGTCAAAGCAGGTTTTACAGATTGGAGCGTAGGACAGGATGTAACTCATAAAAATGTTGATATTTCAAAGGTTGAAGATGTAGAAGAACTCCTTAAATCAACAATATGGTGTTTTCATTGGAGTATACGTGATTTACAAGATGTAGAAAAAGAATTAGAATCCAAGTACGATCCCGATACTGTTATAAAATACATGAGAAGATATTTGAAAAGGATAAATAAGAAGTTAAATACAGTATTAACAAAGCATTTAAGAGAATAATTTTGGAGGAAGAATAATGAGAGTTATATTAGATTTACCGGCAAAAAATGGAAAGTATTTACTTATTGAAGTTGATAATATTAGTTTTGGTACTGAAAAGATTGCTTTAGTTTTCGGAGATAATATTGATAAAAATGGATGCACATTATATGTTTTTGATGTTCCCGACGATGGAACCGAAGTTTATAAGATATTATCATATGAAGCATTAGAAAAAGGTACTTTGGACTTAAGAGGGTATACTTATCATATGTATGATTGTAATACACTGGAAGAGATATCTCAACAATAGGAGGAATAACATGACCAATAAAGAGAAACTTATGCAAGTCTTTGGTTTGTATGAGGACCAGGTAAATACATACTGTAATCCTTGTACAAATTGTTTATCTACAGGTAAGTTCTGTGACGAATATGACAAGAAAATGCATGCTAATCGTTTCGGTTGTGGATTATGGCTTAATAGTGAGTATAAAGAGCCATCAGAAATAACTCTTAAGAAAATAAAAACATTTAAGCATGGCGGTGATATTCTTAAGATAAGTAAAGAACTTGAGAATGTTGGTATTCAGTTAACTATGGAAGAAATCGAATCAAAATGGGGTAAATTCTCACAAGAGGAATATAATGCTGGTTGGCTGTCCCCGGAATATTATTACTTTTTGAGATTCTTAAATTGGTATGATGCGGAGGAATAATATGAAAGAGATTTGTAAATGGAAAATAAGAGAAGGAACGAATAATTCATTCTTTGCGTATACTCCTTGTGAACCAGGATTTAATTATTTATCTAGGTCTAATAACTTAGAGAGTATTAAAAGAATATATAATAATACAATATGTCCTATATGTGGTAAAGTTGTTAAGTTAGATACTAGTTTAGTGGAGGAAGAATAACACGCGATTTTTAAGGCTTCCTTTATAGGAGGTGAAGAACTATGAAAAAAATTTATATAGTATCTTATGCATACGATAATAATGATGATTATGAACGAATATGCTTTGCTGAAGTTGTAATGGTATTTGATAGTAAAGAAAAAGCTGAAGAATTTTGTATAAATAATTCCGATAAAAAAACGGAATATGATAGATACCTTATTCTCCATGATAGAACTATTATTATACCAGATGATGACGACATGGAAATTTTCGTTAATGAAGATGATGATGACGAATATAATGCATTAGAAATACTAGAAATGAATGTTCATTAATCTTCAAAAATATAGAGGATCTTTATGGTCCTCTTAAGTTTTTCGCTAAAATCTCCGCTTGTATTATGAAAGGAGGATAATGACTATGTTATATAATGGGTTTGCGTATACCCTTACGAAATACGGTAGACAGAATCAGACCGATGTGACATATTCTGCAGATTCAACCGAAGATTTGATCGAGATGATTAAAGGATTCGGATTTGAACAGAACACACATGTTGGTCATACCGATAGGCCAATACTCGTATTTCACAAAGTATTAAACTGCGATGACATGGATGTTATCGTAATTGACGACTTAGGAGAGGCAAAATAATGCTTCTCCTTTTTAATTTAATCACGAAAGTATTGAGCGGTTGTTTACAAAGTAAAGTAAATCAAAATGAGGAGGAATAATATGAGATCAGCATATGATGAAGCACGATTGTTCGGAGGTTATCTTGAAAGGGTATTTGATCGAGAAATATATGAAACTGCATCAAAAATTTCAGATAATAACGATAGGTTTGATAATGGCAAAATCTTTGGAATAATGATTGGTTTGAATCGGGCAAAAGAAATTATTGCATCAGAGACAAATTCTGAAATGGCCAAATTAATTAATGATAAACGTGAATATGATAATATAATAGAAAAGTTAAAGGAGGTAGATAATGGCTAAACAACTATTATCTAAAGAAAAAGTAGATGCTCTATTGGATGAATATGAAGAGTATAAAAAACGTAATGAATATCCAGTTGGTGAGCATCATCATATAGCGGTACCTTTTGTAATTTGGTTAAAATATAAGAAGAAAGTAACTAACTTCCCATGGAAATTATATAAGGAGGAATAAGATGCCTAGAAAAAGACTAAAAAGAAATTCTAAGGGACAGTATAAAGATAATGATGGTAAAGCCGAAGCAATAAGAAAATATATTGATGCAATGATTAATGTATATTTAGACAAGTTTCCAGACGTTTCAATAGATGATTTGGAATTATTTTTATGGCATGCTGCTCCTTTTCGTTTTTCAATGCGACGTGCTTTTGGTGACGATGGGAGGTAAAATATGGCTAAACAAACTACTGAACAAACTCTTGGTTTATGTCGAGAGGCTATAACAAATATTCGTAATGCTTATGATAGAGGTTATAAACAGGGATATAAAGACGGCGAAGATATAGAACAAAAGAACGGAGCAGTCACAAAAGCAGAAGTTGCAAAAATGGAATATAAACGCGGCTTAAATGATGCTTGGGAAACTGCTAAAAAAATAGCATTAGCAAGTAGTACAGATGAAGAAATGAATAAAATATTCGGCGATGACTTTTACTATATGAGTTTATCTGCATTTTTTAATAAATATTCTGTAGATGAAGTAATGTCAAAAATCAAAAAATATTCTGTAGATAAAGTAATGTTAAAAATCAAAGAATATGAAGAAAAGCAAAAACAAAAACAGAAACCAATTGAAGTTGAATTTGCAACTGGTGATGAAGTAATTTCTGATGCACGAAGATTTGTTGTATTGGGAATAGATAATGGCGAATGGTATCAACTGTGGTGTTTGGATAATGGATTGACTTATGACAACATATGTTCTAAAGATTTAACAAAGACAGGTAGAAGCTTTCCTCAGTTAGTTGATTTATTTAAACAGATGAAAGGAGAGTAAAATATGTCCGAAGTAATAGAAAAAGTAACTGAAACGGTAACTAGAGAAATAAATAAAGTTACTCATCTTAAATGTGACATTTGTGGTAAGATATTTACTGGTCCTTATTGGATAGCTAATGTTCATCACAATGATTGGGGTAATGATAGTGTTGACTCTTATGAGAATTTTGATCTTTGCAGTGCAAATTGTGTAAGAAATATATTTGAAAAGTACATGGTTGACTGCAGAGATAGTGACACGCAATACTTAAGTTTGGAACAGGATTACTTTAAGGAACATGTATATACGAAGGAGAAATAATGAAAATAAAAACAACAAAAACAAAAAGACCGCCTCAGGAACCCAATTGTGCAGAGTGTTCAATAGCATATGGCGAATTAAAGCTAACTTGCGATGAATGCTGGGATAGGTATTATAAAGAAATAAATCAAAATGAGGAGGAAAAGTAATATGGATACAATAATATTTATCGCAATGTTAGTAATCTTTTTAATTCTTCTCTGGACCGAATATTTTCTACTTAAGAAATACTATGGAGACGGAATAAAAGAACTTAAAATGTATTACGAAGATATCGTCGAAACAACAAAGAAAGAAACCGAACGTAAAGTAAGAGAGGAATGCTTCAAAGAACCTATAGAGATTAAACATACAATCATAGACACAAATCAATACGAACAGTCTATTATTATGGATACTGCCGATATTCAAACTTTTGAAGGCCATCCGGAAGATCTTCAGAATCTCATCCGTTCTAGTTTTGCAGATAAGTTTGCTAAAGAGGTAATAAAACCAAATCTTGTTATCCATGAAGTTGTTGATATTGAGTCATTTAATAAAAAGAAATATTTTGCAAAGATTCATATTGGTTTTTAATTTGAGGAGGAATAACAATGGATATAAAGAAAAATAATAAAGGAACCGGAATTAAATTTTCAGATGTTAAATTTGGAGTGGTAGTTGAAGATAACGATGAAAGTGTCTATTTAAAGACCGGAGGCTATACATTATTAGATGGTGAAATTATAAATGCAGTTGACTTAGAAACAAATTTTTTATGTTATGTAGATCCAGAAGAAATAGTTTATCCTTGGGAAAAAGCATACATTTGTTTGGAAAGGTAACCAACAAAAAAGTCGATTTATTCTAAATCAACATTCCGCGAAAATGTTTACCTGCATAATGGAGATGTAGGATCTCAGGTACCTTTTAGGTATCTGTGTAAGTTATTAAAAACGATCAATTTGATGATTTACACGGATATCTAAAATTTGAGAAATCCTACCTACCTTTAAGCAGGAGGGCTGATAGTGAATAACTACGGTCCTCTTGTTTTAACACCGAAAGAATTGAGGAGTTGTACGTTAGTAGTATTTTGAACGTAGAAAGGAATTTAAAATGAGAGTTACATACACTTTTAGTGGTTGTTCTCTTGTTCTTTTCAAAAAAAAATTTTTAGGAGGATTAATTATGACAGTAAAGAAAATGAAAGAATTTTTAGAAAAGTATCCGGACAATTATAGAATTGTATTGGATAATACTGGACCTTATTACCCGAATATGCATGCAACACATCAAAATGAGGTAATGAGTGCTGTTACTTTCAATATTCCTGAAGCCGATATAGTAATGTTACAAATAAGAGATGACTTTGATGTTCATGACGAAATTGAAGCCATGATTAATCATTTTAAATCGCTTTATTGGACTGATGAAGAAATTGTTAAGGAATTAGTAGCTTTCGGATATGATTTTGATGATTATGCTTTTGAAGGTAGTCTTCGTGATGCTATGATGACGGAGTTAGCAAAGGAGGAAACAAAATGTTAAAGTTAACTTTGATTTTACTTGTGCTATTTATTGTATCATTCATTATTACATGGGTCATGGCTTGTAATCTTGATGATAAAGAGAAATGGAGAATAAAGTATTTAGACGAGTATCCTAAAAGACTCATGTCTATGGGATTTGTGTTACTATTATTCTTCATCGGAATTGTCGTAAGTTTGATTATTACAATTGTAACGTGGTGATATTTATGAAAAGAATATGGCATAAGGATTTAGTAAGTGTTCTTCCGGATAAGTTATTACTTAAGTTGAAAGATGATTGGTTCAGTATTGCAACGGATTTAGTATCAACTGAAATAACCACATCATTAGGTGAACCTGTAATCGATAGAATCTTAGAGTATTCTATTGGTCATTTTTACACCTATTACTTTATATATATTATGCCGGAATTACATAAGAGAGGACTTCTTGATGCGCAGACATTAGAGTTCTTTCATTCTTTAGCTTCTTGTTATTCAGAAGAAGATTTAAGAATATCTCATCCAGTATTCGATTGCTGGCATAATACAAGATATTTGTTACAATGTCTTATGTATTTGGAAGAACTTTATGATTGTGGCGAGATTAGCTTTGAGGAATGGTATCGTATTCTCAATAAAACTAGAAGTATGCATGCTTATTGCGAGGAAACCTACCAAAGTCTTTTTGTTTAAAAGGAATTGACACGTAGTGGTTTGTCTTTTTGTTTAAGGAGGTAATGTTATGGTAGTCAATTTTATGTGTGAAAATCATGAATGTTATATTTTATTTGATGACGAATTTGCTGGTTATATTGAATTTGAATGGGAACGCGGTAGCGAAATTAGGCATGTAGTATATTATGCTAATCAGAAACTTGGTTTAGGATATGTACAGGAAACATATCATGAAGCTATACGAGGAACCAATTTTAAGAGTCTTAGAGATAGCATTGAAATGAGAGCTCGTTTAGTGGCTAAAGCCAAAGTTATTAACTCATTTAAAGAAAGATATCGAACAATATGTGACCAAGGAATGCAAATAGATAAAGAAAAGAAATCACTTCGACATAAATATTATGAAAAAGGAGATCATGAACTTCTTTGGAGTTATAAACCTGATGATGATCCAGAACGTGAAAAAGATAGAAAAAGATACCAGGAACTTTTTGAATTAAATGAAAAACTTGATCATGAATCATATGAATTAAGTAAAGAAGAAGATGCAGCTATTCGAGAAGCATGTAATGATATAGAAATCAAATGGAATTGGATCTGGTATTAAATAAGGAGTAACTATGGCAAATGTTTTATCAAGAACGTATAAGTTATTTAAGATAAGTTCTACAGATTCAAAAGAAAAACTTATCAAAGAATATTCTACAAATCATGAAGCTATGCTCAAAGTAAGAGGTATTCTTGGATTAAGTGAATTTAGGAAATGTGGCTTTAATGAAGACCCGTATACAGGAACTGATGTATATAAAGACGGTAAAAAGATATTTGTTATTCGTAAAGAACTGGAGTATGATATATAAATAACGTGTACAGAATGTAGTTGTATCATAGAATGCCTTTCTGACGCACTACAAGCCTCATTTAGGCCTGTTTGGGTATTTGGACGATAAAATATACCTGGAAATATGAAATGGGGCTAAATGGGCAATCTGGTGCGTTACAGAGGTATATTAGGAGGATAAATAATGATTAATTTCTTAAAAGATGTAAAACCTTGTCCTTTATGTGGTTCTAAGAACATTTACATAGAGGATCCTGATGTAGATGAGCAATATGAGATTAAGATTGGATGTAATGATTGCGGTCTTAATGGTTGTAAGAGTTTTACAGGAGATATTGATGTAGAAACAGCAATAGAAAGAACTATAAACTACTGGAATAATAGACCTGGGCAGAGACCTTATACATATAACTATAATGAAGATGAAGTAAAGAAACTCGCTGAGGAACGTAACATAACAGAAGCAAAAGCAAGATATTTAATTTACCAGCGCGAATACGGTAAAGAATATCGTAAGAAGAATAAAGAACGTTTAAGCAAATATCATAAGAAATGGGAATTTGCAAATCGTGACCATATTAGTTTACTGTCTAAGGAGCGATATAAAAAGAAAAGGAGAAAGCTACATGACATATGCATATAAGGTTGTTAGAGTTGAGATTGACAATGCAGAAAATTATGATAATTTTATAAGGAGTCTTTCAAGCAGTTTTAGAGACAGGTATATATATTCATGGATGTACGCCATTATTAAACTTGATATTCCAAAGAAAGCAAACATAGTTACTCCAAAATTTCAAACAGGTCAACATAGTTATACAAAAAGTAGATGTGATTCTGCTAAGTTTGTTAAAGTTGAAAAAATATTTTTTAAGGCAATAGCAAGATCTACTTATTTTGCTACTGGTGGCGATGATATTTATTATTATGATATAACAAATCATATGAAAAAGAAATATAATATAAAAGATTTTCGTTATTCATCGCTTTATGAATATGTCTTTAGATACTATTTCGGAGAATATGTTAAACCCGTTAATAAAATTGATTTAGATTCGCATAAGGAGTGCGGAAGTGGTATTCATTTTGTTAATAGTATTACAGATGCAGAGAATTTTTTAAAAATAAATATATTTAAAAATTATTACAATAATGTACAGGAGGGTGAAACAGATGGCATATTTAGTAAAGATAGG
>JAEEGL012644698.1_pt1 | contig 18004 bp, 14 predicted proteins | sample 9134231 | NCBI WGS metagenome assembly JAEEGL01 (sample SAMN16246548, study PRJNA631951) | gut metagenome | biome: gut microbiome; feature: rumen; material: fiber-attached | host: Bos | place: Iran: Karaj | collected 2018-10 | reverse complement strand
TCGCGTCACTGTTATGACGGGTCATTTCATTTTGTGTTCCATCATACGATCCACCCACGCCAACTCCGTGCTCTTTCAAAAAATGTGCAAAATTATCATCTATATATGTTAGATTTGATTGTATGGTGTTGGTGATCTTGGTGTGTTCTTCTTTTATTTCATTTTGTAAATCAAATGCTTTTTTATAAAAATCTATACCCATAGACAATGGTTCACCGCCATGCCAAATAAAATTAATTTCTTCATAATACGGAATTGTTATATCAAAAAGGCGATTCAACGTCTCTATACTCATGCTTTCATTCTTTTTTTGAGTCCTTCTAGAATTGAAGCAGTAAACGCAATTCATATTACAATAGTTTGTCGGCATTACAAGTAAACTAATTCTCTTATACGGAAATTTCACGGTTCTTTATCCTCCTGAGTATTAACATCTGTATGATGTTCACCTGTTAGTTCATATAAGCTCCATGCGTTTTCGGCCGCGCAGGAGATTTTCATATTTGATTCTATGTAGCTTTCGAAAATTCTCTGAGATATTTCAGTTTCCTTTTTGGTACAATTGCCAAATATGAGCATTATTTTTACTGGATTACAAAAATCTTTAATATGAGGATTTGAAACGGGGGTTTTCAGAACTAAAAACTTCATTTTAGATTCTTGATATTCTTGATGAACCTGATACACTATTTTCTTAAAATATTCTTCTTCTCCGCTTTCGACCTGAACAGTAACATACCTGTCTTCATTAAAGCCTTTGTGCCCCTGGCAAGAACTAACCGTATAGAATCCGTTCTTGACAAGAGTATCTACCGTCGATCGTATGCCAGTTTCAATATTCTGAAAAAAGTATTCGCTCCGACAATCTACTATTTCAGAAGGCATTCCATATTTTCCACCAATATTTATAAATCCATTTTCGCCTTTGATATTCATAATATAATTTCGATATGGGATAATGACACACTGGTGCTATCATCCAAAACAACTTGACTTTCAATGCTATAACATTGTATTATTTTACCATATATAAGTATTTTTTGATAGTTATTATCCAATTGTTTTAACATGATTGAATACAATTTAGGGGGGTATGGTTATGGATGATTTGCTTGTTTACCTGGAACAAAACAGTAATACAAATGAAGATGAATATGAACATTGCGATGTTCATACTGATGCAATGTTATAGCAGAAATGTAAGGAGGCATGATATGCAAGAGTTAGAAATGTATTTATCTCAAACTGATGATATTTGTTGCAACGAGTCATGGCATGATGTTCATTCTGAACATAATGAACATTACGATTCACATGTAGATACTGACGCAACGCATCCTTAATGTATTTTTTTGTAACCAATTAGATTGGCGTCTGAAAGTCAGGAATAAAAGTGTTGGTTACAAGATGAAGTGACAACACAAAAACACGAAGACACTCTTTGATGAGATTTTCAAAGGATATGAAACTGTGTCGGTGTTGCTAATACCATCTGTGGCAGCATTAAATTGGGACTAATTACTCGTAATGTTATCGCCATACCGCTTCGTTCCAAAGCGGTATGGCGTGGACACTAGTGAAAAGATGGGCTAATAAAATTAGTGTACATCAACGTCACCACTGATTCAATTGTAAACGGTAGATGAAATGGGGGCATAACGTACATGAAACTATTGAAAAATCGCTTTTTATAGAGGAGATTGATAAAGCATCCTTTCTTAGGGATGCTTTAAATTTTGAGGTGTTTATAAATATGAATGAAGACTTTCTTAAATCCGCTTACACATTTCTTGAAGGAAAACGTTCAGAATACATTTTTGGGGTGTATATAGATTATCCCTTTTGTATATCTAACTGTAACTATTGTATTTATCATTCACTTAATTATGGCTCCTATAAAACCAAGATTTCAGAATATGAGAATGCTGTGATTAGCCAAATAAAGAATATATCATATCTTTTGGACGATTTTAAGCCGGATACCATTTATTGGGGAGGTGGAACACCAAGTTTGTGGAGTGATCAGGCGTTGGCAACAATAACAACAATCATTCCTGGATATAACACTATTCCGGTTAAAAAGATAGAGCTTCACCCTTATGATCTTTCCCGACAAAAGATTGACACAATAATAAATACAGTAAACCCTGATATAGTGAGTATCGGTATTCAAAGTCTGAACGAGAATTCCTGCCAAGTACAGCACAGAATCAATGTCTCCGTCGAAAGAATAACACAAATTGTAAAAGCATTTCACGATCATGGTATTTGGGTAAATATTGATTTGGTAGCTTTGTTTGGAGGCGATAGCGAAACTGATTGGATGGTATTCGAAGACGATCTAAATACAATTTGCAATGTTGTAAAACCAGATGTTATTACTTCTATACCCAATTACAGAACTCATTTGAATTATATGGAACAGATTCCAAGATTCAGATCGGTCCTAAAAAATGCATGTAATGGTAAATATCGCGCACCATCGGATTTTGCTTTGTCCATGGATTCAGAAGATATCAAAAAATACGGAAGAAATGATCATTGGATTGCAACCGACGAATACTGGGATTTTGTGAAAAAGAATAAAATATATTCTTCAACCGGTCCTAAGACGGGGATTAAAACGAATCAAATGGTTTTTGCATTTGGCGGCGCAGAGCAACATAGAGTATACAGTTATCTGCCGGATAACAAAACTGTGGTATATTCCCATTATAGTTTCAAAGAAAACAAATTCTGCTTTTCAACAATGGGGGATATATAAAGTTGGCGCCTTAATATCTGACGCAGTCTAAAGCAGGTTTTATTTCTAGTGAGCGCGTGAACTTTTATGACTATCATAACTTCTGATATTTGTGAGCACAAACAAGCCCTACGCGTTCAAGTCAGTAGGGATTTGAGCATATTTAGCCTCTAAAGTAAAGGAACCAGGATGAGCCAAAATACGTGTCCGGATAATCAAATCTTTGTCTGAGTGTTACATCAAGATTCACCTACTAAATCTGCCATGTAATAATTGTAATGTCTACAAAGATAAATGGGACGCAAAAAGTCAGATGCCTCATAGCACCTGACTGGTGTGAATGACAAGCCGTTCCTAAAGAAGAAACGAGCCATTTATCATATCATTATAGAGATTGATGAAATCATTAATGGTAGAATAAGTACATTTAAAGGGAGCATCAAACTATTATTTTACTTTGTACTGTTCTTCGAAATATCTTACCAGCTTATCTATAGCCTTGCTGGTCTTGGCATATCTGAACCAAGAGAGCTGGGGCTCGGCATTGGGATCCTTAAAGATGGTAACCTGATCGCCGTAGTTTAAGCGCTGGTGAATCGGAACCTTTGTACCACCAATTTCTGCGTGCTCAAATTGCAATCCTAATTCTGTGTGGATGGCAAAGGCAAAATCAAGTACTGTAGCGTCATCGTCGATGAGCATGGAGTCGCCATTGCGCATGAAGACTTTGATCTTATTCTTGAATGTACCATTACCTGGGACTGTCTCGTCGACATTGGACCAGGGGAATTCTTCGATCTCTTTCATGGAGTCTCCGATACAATATGTTGCTTCACGACTGATCTGACGGAAAATGCTGATTGCAGAACGTGTGTTATAGTTGAAATCAATAATATAGTCCCTAAAGTGGGCAAGTGATGATGGAAGGGACTCAGTTTTTCCAAGGAATGACTTTTCCATCATTGACAGTACGCTGCTGGTGGTTCTGGAGTTTGCTCTGATTATATTTTCAGCTTTATGAGTAATCTTGTCGAATTCTTCTTTATGTTCAATTCTGAAACAGAGTCCTTCCAGTTCGTCTATCAGTTTGAAAGCGCCTTCCTGTTTGAGGGCAGGAATGATTATTGAACGTGTGTGCTCGGCTTTTGCCATTTGCTTCTCAATAGGCATGACATCAATAGTGGAAAGATTGTCTATACGATCCGCCACTTTAATAAATAAGGATTTGTCATCCATGGTATGAAGCATATGAATGTCTGAAAGCCTTGAACGCTCACTCTTTGAGCTCTTTTCGTGTTCATCCATGGTCTTTTTTATCTTTGTTACAGAATAAACCATGACTGCGACTTTTTTACCAAAAATAGCAGTAATATCCTCTAATGTAGTCTCGGTATCTTCAACAACATCGTGCAAGAGTGCTGCGATGACTACAGGACTTGGAGAATTATATCCAATTAAGTAACTATTGTGTTGGAAAGGTTCCGGCTGATGAAAGGGATAAGTATACCTGGATTCTTCTTTCATCAATTGATGCTCTGAATGGGGACGAGATACATTATAAGAAGTTGTGCTATGGAACTGAGGGGTAGAGAGGATTTCTTCTGGAAAATGGAAGCGATAAACAGCTTTGATGCGTGGTGTAAAAAGACTAAGGATTGGTATGTTGACAATCTTCCGTTTTGTTGACCGGAAATATGTTTTGGGATTCCGGAATAAAGTATTTTGGTATAGGAGGCGCTGTCACTAATCCTGAAAACATAGGTCTCAGGGAGGCGGTTAGTAAAATGCCAATGGAAAGCGTGATCCTTGAGACGGATAGCGCTTTCCGGAGACCTCAAAGACTTTCAGAACGCTTAAACTCTTTGTGATCACATGAACAGATAGCCGCTGAGATAGTTCTTCTCAAGGGATTGGATATTGGTACTATAAGAGAACGTACTTGTCAAAATGCATGCAGGTTTTTGTGATCTGGTGAATCGGATATGATAGGACTTATGATATGAGAATTTTATATCTAGTTCTCATACATCTTCTCGAAATATCTCACCAGCTTATCCACGGCCTTGCTGGTTTTGGCGTATCTGAACCAGGAGAACTGGGGCTCGGAATTGGGACTTTTGAAGATGGTAATCTGATCACCATAGTTAAGGCGCTGATGAATTGGAACTTTAGTGCCGCCGATTTCTGCATGCTCAAACTGAAGACCTAACTCTGTGTGGATGGCGAAAGCAAAATCCAGAACTGTAGCGTCATCATCGATGAGCATAGAATCACCATTGCGCATGAATACTTTTATTTTGTTTTTGAATGTGCCGACGCCGGGGGCTGTTTCGTCGACGTTTGTCCACGGGAACTCCTCAATTTCTTTCATAGAATCACCGAGACAGTACATCATATACTCACTCTGAGTTTTGATGTACATTCGGTAGAGATTTGACATGCTGTCACTAAGAAGCAGATAAGTTGAATCTCCATAGGTGGTCTTTCTGATTTCAGAAATATAGATGCCGCTATTCCTGAAGATTTCATCATAGAATTTGAAGAAGACATCGGATGCGTTAGCGTTCGTGATGTTATTCTTTATTTCCTCGTCAATGATCAGAGTCAGGTCGTAAAGAGCAACTCTTTTTTTGCACATAAGAGAATCAAATTCTTTCTCATAATTAGTTGCCTCTCGGCTGATCTGTCTGAAAATGCTAATGGCAGAGCGTGTGTTGTAATGGAAATCAATAACATAGTCTCTAAAGCCTACAAGTGATGAAGGGAGAGATTCTGCTTTTCCAAGAAAAGACTTTTCCATCATTGACAATACATTTTTGGTGGTTCTTGAGTTTACTCTGAGCATCTCTTCGGCTCTCTGTGTAATCTTATCATATTCCTCGCGATGCTCGATTCTAAAACAAAGATTCTCCAGTTCGTCAACAAGCTTGAATCCACCCTCCTGCTTAAGCGCTGGAATGATAATTGAACGGGTGTGTTCTGCTTTAGCCAGCTGCTTTTCAATGGGCATAACATCAATGGTAGAGAGATTGTCAATGCGGTCTGATACCTTGATGAAAAGAGATTTGTCATCCATTGTATGGAGCATATGAATATCAGAGAGCCTTGAACGCTCTTTTTTGGAGCTTTTTTCGTGCTCATCCAGAGTCTTTTTAATCTTTGTAACAGAGTCAACCATGGAAGCGACATGCTTGCCAAAAAGCTCCGTTATATCTTCCAACGAAGTTTCCGTATCTTCAACAACATCGTGTAAAAGTGCAGCGATGACTACAGGGCTTTCAAACCCCCATTCTGCTATGCGGAGTGCCACGCGAAGCGGGTGCTGGCTGTATGGCTCTCCGGATACTCTTTTAACTCCTTCGTGTTTGGCGAGCATATAGTCTGCAGCCTTTTTAATGCCTGGCTTGTCATAGTTTTTGTGATTGGATTTCATGGCTGTGTAAATGTCATTTATTGTTACTTCGTTGATATTCATATTAGTACCTCCGGATTAGATATCTCCCAATTTCTTATATCAGGTAGTGATGAATTAAGAATCTTTCTCTTTAGTAATTTCTAGAGAATCTTTGATGAAGTGATACCATTCATCGTCATCAAGATTTGATATCTTGCCATATCTAAATAAATTCTTTTTCAGAATGTCCCTAAGAGTGAAGTCTATATTGCCTGCCATCACAAGCTCTTTGTCGAAATCGCTGTATGAGCTGAGAGGAGTATCGGTAGAAAGATATAAGTCTTTAAACTTCCTGATCAGCTGGCTTGCTGCTTCTTTTGACTGGATTGAAGGATAGCCTAACTGAAGATTGTGGTGTATTTCCTCGGGCGGAAGATCGATAAAATCACGGGAAAGACCTAAAAACTGTACAACAGGCATGGGTTCACGGCCCCTGGACACCGAGTTGATCGTTCCTATGCCTCCACTGTAGATGGAACTCTTTGATGGAACTCTGTGAAGTATAATGAGTGCCTGATCTTTATCCCTGTGCTTCAGAGTCAAGAAGGCATTGGCGCTGTTGAGCTCAAAGTCGCCGTAATACGCGTTGTAACTATAGGTAGGATCGGCTTCTATGAATTTGTAAAGTTCAGAAACGTTGTTTCCGTCAAAACGAGAAGCAAGTTCTTCTTTGGCTTTTTTTACTGCTTCAGGTGTTTTGAAACCCAAAATGGCTAAACTGCTGTGGCTCATAATTTTGTCGGAAACAGGATCTTTAAAAATGATGATGATTCCATAAAGAAGAGAGTCTTCATCTGATTTGTAATCCTTTCCCTTATACATGCTGGTATCGAAATAATAGCAGTAATAAAAACCGTAGTAGGTTTTGTAAGTCTCGAGTTCCTTTTCTTCGAGCTGTGTTGGGCGATGGGGTTGTAACTGTGTAGGGGTAAGCTCTTTGGTGATGAACTCATCTATTGATATTCCATAGTTCTGCTGAAGGGCTACCAGAAAATTGATGCTAGGGAATTTGTTGGTCTTTTCGCAGTTCAAGTAGTTTGAAACAGTACCAACTGCGAAACCTGTTTCTTCGGATAGCTTTAGTTGAGTCAATCCCTTTTCCTGTAAAAGAGCAATGCAATTCTTTTGCGTGATCTTATACATTTCTGGAGTTATGTATTCTTTGATTTCGCCGTTCTCTTTTTTTTCGTTAGCCATTTTGGTGTCCTCCTCGCATTTGTAATGTACTTCTTGATTGTAATTATACAGGATTGGAGAAGAAAGTACAACTTATAATTTCATGAAATTGAATATTAGACTGTGAAACTGGTTTCAATATAATGAAAAAATCGTTTTTCAATTATATTTAGCACGTTTGGTGCCGGGTAAACGGGTATAAATTATATAAAAATGAATTTTGGTTGACATTAGCTTGAAAAAGGAGCACCTTTTTCTTGTGAAAAATGATTTAACAATCAATATTGTGAATGCTAATTGGTGCGAGCGAACGATTCGCTGTTTCAAACATGAATAATTTGATTCATGAAAATAAAAATAGCATTCATTCGCTGTTCATTGCATTCGATTTAAACCAGGTGCTAGCATTTTCTCAGGAAGAACAATAACAGATGAATAAGGGGATGTGATCATATGAATTACTATAATGAATTGTTTAAGAGAGAAGGTACATTGCTACTAGATATTTGGAACTATATTATCGCTGATGAAACAGATCGTACCATCAAGACAATATTATTGGTTCTTTTCACACTATCATTGATTTCTACATTATATATTGTCGTGAAGCATACTGCCGGACATGATCCAAAGTTTGGAACAGCAGGTTTCTGGATTGCTGTATCTGTATGTACATTAGGGCTTGGAGCAATAGTTATTGCATGTGTTTTCAGATTTGCTGAAAAGCATAAGAACTACATGTACCCTTACAAGGCCGAACCATATCTGTTTCTTCCCGCATGGGTTTCTGTTGTGTCATATTACATTCTTCATATAAAGCAATTTGATACTGTGAAGGATAAGTTGCTGATTTCTCAATTGGCAGGACTTTCAATGTTTCTGCTTCTTATGATAGCTAATCTTTTCTCAAATTCTAACAGCGCTGTAAATTTCCTTGTTCCTGGAAAACAAAAAATAGATTCCGCAATTAAGTATGTCTCTGCGGATTTGGAAAGGCGAAAGCGGGCCGGAATGAGGAGTGAAAATGTCTATGAACTTGAAGGAGAAAAGGTGTGTTTAAAGACTATCAGATCCAAAGAATTAAAGAAATATCTTCTTGTAAATGAAATATACTCTGACTGCCTTTATAAGGAATACCGGAAATATGATGGAAGTAAGTTTAAGGTGGCAGAATTAGAGTCAATGTATATTCCCAAAATCTATGACTGCATAGCAGGACTACTTATATGGATGGTAGTTACAACGCCATATTTATCAAAAGTGATGGAACAGCTTATTAGTATTTTATGGTAAGAGGAGTTTGAGATGACAAGAATAAAAAAGTATTGTGAATTTTGCAGAAAAATGAATGGAGGAACTGTTAACAGGTTTTATATTAACGGTGAAGAAAAGTGCGAAGTTGATGGAGCGTATCTTATTCCTTTTATTGGTGGATACAAGGCAGTGACGAACGCGGCGGCAAACGCAGTGACAAATGTGGCGACGAACACAGCGACAGATCCACATCGCGTACAGCCGAGTGCAGTTGTTAAAACAAATGTGCCGTCTTCAACTATTAAAAACATCCAGAAACCATCGACTGGTGATACTAAGAAAATCAATAACGCAGTTGATAAAACAGTTACTGACAAGAAAACTGTAAATTTGAATACTCAAACAATCCGTAGTCAGCAGAACATCAAGACACCATCAGGTTCTTCTGTTGGAACATCTTCAGTTGTAGAAAGTATCTTTGCTTCAAGGAATCTCATTGGTATGAAAGATGCTATGGGATTACTGGATCGCTACTATTCTGAATGGGATACGGAGCGCCTTAAGAGCACCCTTGGAATCGGGGCAAAAGAGGATAGAACTATCGCGAAAATGAGCTTCATTATCGTTGGTGATGAGCTTTCGGGTAAATCTGAATTTGCCAAAGTTGTTTCATCAGTATTGATCAAGGCTGGAATACGTACAAATGATGGCCCTCAGATTATCCGCTTGAAGGAGTTTGAGGCAGTACTTGGGATTGACGCAGAACTGGATAAGTTCAGAGACAGGTATAAGAATAAGGTTGTGCTTGTTGAGGATTCGCTGGATGAAGCGTTTATGAGCAGAGATGGAGAAATTGAAGCAGATGCAAATAAAATAAGTGATCTGCTTTATTCAATCAGATATCTCGGGGGAGTGCTCACTTTGATCTTTGAAATATCACCGAAGATGAAAGAAGAACTATATAGTACCAATCCACGTCTGTCTGACTATTTCTGCATGATTCCAATAGGAAAGTATTCAGACGAACAGTTGTATGATCTTGCTGTAAAAAGAATTACAGGGGATTTTAAGTATCTTCTTTCTGAAAATGCCAAAGAAATGCTCAGGAGAAAAATACGTCAAACTTCGTTTGAGGATTTCAGCCAGGGGCGCTTTATCCTGGATGTGTTTGTACAGGCTCAGGATAGCTTGAGGAAAAGGCTGGAAACCACTCCTGCTAATTCAAAAGAAGACAGATACACATTCACTGCTGATGATATTCAGATAAAAACATTTGATGAAGAGGCAGCGAATGAGATTATGGAAAAGATCAACAGACGGGTGGGGCAGGAAAGTCTGAAGAAATATGCAAGGGAGATTTATGACCTTGCAAAAGACAATCATGAAAGAATTCTGAATGGTAAAAAGCCCGGGAAACCCAAAATGGCAAATCTCATCCTGGAAGGCGGACCTGGTTCAGGAAAGACTACATCCTGTGAACTTATAGCGAAGTTGTTGCATGCTTGCGGAATGTTAACGAATCCTGAACCCAATATTGTTTCTATTGCTGATATGCAGAAAGATGCGATAGGAGGAACATCACAGCAGGTCAAGAAATGCTTTGCTGAAACTAAAGGAGGTCTGCTTGTAATTGATGAAGCATATTCTCTTACGAATGATGGCAGCTATGGCAAAGATATCGTTGATACATTGACCAACGAACTTGGAAAGGAATCATGTGACGTCATTGTGGCTTTACTGGGATATCCGGGAACTCTTGATCCTGTAATTGAAATGAATAAAGGCATGAAGCGCAGGTTCCCCAATAAGATCGTACTAAACGATTTTTCGTTGGAGGAGATGGTTGAGATATTTAAGAGCTATGCGACTGATAACGACCTGTCAGTGGATCCGGACGCGGATGAGATGATTTCAAAACTTATAGACTCTAAGAGAAGAACCCAGGACTTTGGTAATGCAGGAGGGGTCATAAATATCATCGATGATATGATGCGCTCAGGTGTTATAGCACGCTCTGGAGACAGAATTACGAAGCAGTTGCTGCTTGATGAGATGAACGCTGGAAAAGGAAATGCTGCTGAGGAAGCGCTTGACGAGCTTAATTCCATGATTGGAATTAAAGAAGCAAAAGAAGCTATCAAAAAATTAATTGATAGTATCAAGGGTAAACAGAAACTTGCGATGGCGGGGATAAGAGTTCCAGAGGAAAAATCTCTCAATATGATAATTGAGGGGCCTCCGGGGACAGGCAAAACAACGTTCTGTAAGTTGTTTGCAAAACTGGCAGCAAGTTATGGGGTGATTAAATATTCAGACAAGATTGTTGAAACCAGCGGAAAGGATTTTATCGCGGGATATGTGGGACAGACCGAAGGGAAAGTAAAAGAAATCATAAATAAAGCCATCGGTGGTGTTTTGTATATTGATGAAGTATACCAGATGGATAACGACACACAGTTTGGTCAGTCTGCAATTGATGGTTTATGCGATCAGATTGATGCCAGGGGTGGATCTCTTTTGGTGATAATCAGTGGATATAAGGACAAGATGACCGATTTTCTGAATAAAAATCCTGGATTGGAGTCGAGATTTAAGGAACGCATTGAGTTTATGCCGTACTCAGAGGAGGAGCTTTTTGAAATATTCAAGTTGTTTCTTCATAAGAGCAATGTGAGACTTGATCAGGAACCTGATGTTGAGCTGAAGATCAGAAAATGGATAGAGGCTAAAATGCATCAGGATAATTTCGGAAATGCCAGGGATATCAGAAATCTTTGTGAGATTTGTGTGAGAAATCTTTTGGCACGTGTTTCGACAGATGATTACCATGATCCATCCGAATATAACCTGATTAAGGAACAGGATATACCCAATGTGGCTTGATTATAAGAAAGGAGGTAAGCAGCCATGGAATTTATGCATTCGTTTAGGCAGGTACGAGCTCAAACATCCGGGCAGAGTAAGGAGGAAACCAAATGCGATAAGGGCTATGTTCGCAGAATACAGCCGAAAGAGCAGGTGGGAAGTGTATCTGATGTAGGAAATGAGGACAGATCTGAAAGTGAGATCGTTAGAATTCTTGGAAGGGCCAGACCTTCTTTTGTGGTCGATCTGGTATCAAAGGGAGATGAGCTTACAGAAGATGATATTGAGATCATTAGCAAGGTTCAGGAGCATATTGAAGATGAGCAGAAGGAGCAGGTAAAAGAGGAACAGGTAGATACGTTACTATGTACGTTGTCTAAGTGCTACATAACTGGCTGTGAGGTGCATACTCTCATACCACAATTTGTTCACTATACCAAAGGAATAAATCCTGGTTATCCGCTAATTGCATCTATGGATAAGCGCATGAAAAAAGGATATGAACTTTACTTGAAAAACAAGGATTGTTCCTTTATCGAGGTTTATCAGAGACATTTGTGTGTGGTAAGAAGTGATGGGACCACAACAGTTATTAATGAATAATAAGGAGCAAATGTGATGGCAGCAGATAGGGAAATCATTGCGGCATGGATATCGCCATATAAATTGAAAAGATTCTTTTTTCTGAATGTGACTGTATTGTGCGTAATTGTCTTTCTTTCGTGTGTCATGGGGCAACTTGTGGGATATGAGCTTGCTGGATATGTGTTTCTTGCGGACACGAAAGGCATAACGATTATCAACAGGATTTTTCTCTCATGTGGAAGCGCGGGTGGTGTCCTGGGAGTCGTTATTACATTACTGGGAATGCTGGGGTTAAAAGATGGTATGGATATACGCAGGGTGGTAACTCTTTTGGCAATGGGGGGCTTTAACATAATAACTGCACTGTATCTATTGAGGATGTATCTGTAAGGAGGACGAGATTATGGAAGGAAATTTATTGAAAATCTCAATGATAGGAGTTTCCGGTTCAGGAAAAACAATGCTTATAGGTGGCGTTAAAGAGGCATTCGTGTCAAGTTGCATGGTGGGCAACAATGGAGCTGTGATTTCTGCGACAGGATCATTGGACGACCCATCTTTTAGAGGAATGGATGCTGACGGAGCATATAACGGACTTACTGTGGCCCAGCAGTTGGAAAAGTTCAATCGCATGAAACTTATGGCAGTGCAGGGAAAAGATGGCAGAATTGGCAGAGGAGCAGCTGGTACTGTTGAAATGTCTCATATACATCTCGATTTTGATGTGACATCGCCGGCAGGAGTGCAGCTTTCACAAACAATAAAGCTTACAGATTACCGTGGCGGATTATTATCTATAAGCGGTGACAATATTACTGATATAGATACTGAAGAGTGCAAGGCATTCATGGATAATCTTTGTGATAGTGAGATAATACTTGTTCTCTTAGATGGTATCAAGCTTGCCCAGTACAGGAATAATGCATCTATGAGAAAAGAAAAAACCGGTGCTGACAGAATTAATGTTCTTATGAATGCAGTTATGAAGTATCCGCGCAATGGGGTAACGCTTATGCTTGTAGTGACCAAGGTTGATTCGGATAAGATTCCTCAGGATCTGAAGAATAACAACTACAAAGGGCTGTGCGATCTTGCCTGTGATACAGTGGAGTGCGTCTATAAAAAGAGCAGAATTATGACACAGACACATGACTGGACGTTTGCTGTAACGCCAATAACAGCAATCGGTGAGAATAATTCTGTTACACAATATGTATCTGAGCTGGATGAATATATCTGTGCCATTAAGAATTCAGCTGATCTTCAGCAGCACAATATAGACGCTGTAATGCTCTATGGTATCAGGAATGCTCTCAGTCAGCGGAATAAAAGCGTAAACAGGAAGATTGAATCATGTGAAAAAAGCATCAGCGAAGAATATGCAAAGATGAACATATTCAATGGTTCGGCAAGACGTGCATTTATTAATGAGCATAATCGTGAAAAAGAAGGTTATGCCAGACTAAGGAACAAATACACATCTATGCTTTCAGCGATTAATGAAGGCTTTCCAGAGTATTTTAGTGCTGTAAGAAGATTTGGAGTTGTCTGACCGGAGGTGGATCATGTTATACAAGTCGTTTCTTTATACCAGAACTCTGAGGGATGATTACTGTTGGCATATCAGACCGAATCTGATGCCGCCTTCTTTTTACAGATATATGACAAGGTTTATTCAGTTGAGAGAAAGTCTTGATGAAAGAGCTGATATTGCATGGGACAAGACCTTATTTTTCATAAAATATGATGCTCTGAACATTGTATGTCGAATTCTTGAAAATGGCTTTGACTATGTCGGAAGAGCAATATATTCGCTTGAGGGATTTGTTTCCGAGAATACGGGGATGAGATCAAGGCTTTCAATGGCTGATGTAGTTAAATACTTTCTGACACATCCCGAATCATTTTCAGTACTTGAGGATTCCGGAGAATTGTTTGAATCCTTGGAATTGGACGAGGAGATTAATCCTCTTTTGCCATATGAGACGATTGCCGGAATAGATAATGAGCTGGATTGTGACGGATTTCGTAAGCTGGTAACAGCAATATCGGAAGAAAAAGAAGACTATGATTTTGTGATATCTCCTGATGCGGACATTATCTATCCGTTCGTGGGAGCCTTGGAACAGTCTGGAAACAAAATGATAAAGCACTTTTACAGCTTGAATCAGGGGGATTCTTCTGAGACAAATAATGATAAAAAACCAGAACCAGGTAATTGTGTGGCATGCGAACATTCCGATTCTAAAAAAGATAATGGAATCAGCATTAGCATAAGAATTTCCAGAGAAGGAAGAGTCGGAGGAAGCTATCAGTGGTATGTAAGAAGAAATACTGATGGAGCATGCAAAAAGAGTATTAAGAGATGCTTTGAAGATGGCATTTCCTTATCAAGGATGATAACTGAGGAAAGAAAGATTAGAACCTATTATTCGCTATTGGGATATAACATTGTAGAGTAAAGGAGTTGACAGATGAGTTATAGTGTCAGGTATTCAAAGATAAATGCGTTCTTCGAGGGGGAGAACTATTCTTTTTCAAAACCGGAAGTACTTACGCAGGATAGCATGAATCTGATAAAACGCATTCTTTTCTCTTATAACAGTGAATATTTGAAAAATGAAGGGAATGGTCTTGAGCATGGGGAGATACCGAACGGAGTGTATTTTTTCGTGTTAGATGAGGGAGCAGTGCTCTTTAGGGTTGGCGCTTACAGATCTGAGATTTGTTATAGCGCCGCAATGATAGGGATGTTTTTTTCAACTGAGTATGTCGCAACTGCATGGTTTCTTATCGATAAATTGGTCAGATTGATCATGTCAGATACATTCTATTCAATTGAAGATGAGATGCTTTATGAAGATGAGTTGGATGAGTTGCTGGTTCCTGATGGCTTATTGGATCTGAATATTAATCCTGATGGTGAAACTTCAATCTACAGTTTTGCTATTTCGAATTCTGATCCTGAGTTAAAAGAAGTGCATTTTATAAAACAAACTGACGAAGTGTGTATGGTTGACAGTAAAACGGAGAAAAGGAAACATCTTGGCATCGAGGACATTTTGGGGTTAAGAAGTATTTCTCCTGAAGACACGCTTGAAGACATATATGATCAAGTTATGATTGGGAGAAATATAGAAGTGAAAAACAGACTGTTTAGATGGAAAGCTGACTCATGCCATCATTGGGGAATAAAAGAAACTGGCGTGAGTAAGGAGGGTGGATTTCACGAATTGGAATGCATTGAGGACGGAAAAATCATCAGCTTTAAAGATTTGACTGGAGAAGTAGACAGTATTATCAAAGGATAATCTTAATAGTATTTAGAGGAGGGGGAAACATGGCTGAGGAAAGAATTGATGAAAAAATGTCTTTTTCAGATACACCAATTGATGTGGATGAGGAGGATGGAATGGATGATAATGAGAGAATTAGCTATGCATGTGAGCTCAATGAAACAAAGAAAATGATAGATATTTGTTTTGACCTGGAGAATCCAAGCAAGCTGCCTACCTATCGTGTTACGCCTCACAAGGGTAATATCTATGAATCAGAAGCTCCTGATGTATTCAAGGGAATGGTTCTTGATTTCGAAGGATTGTACAAGGGTTACGGAATTCACTCTGGAACAATTGAGCTGGAAGTTGCAGGGGAAGCTGTCATGATAATGCCTATTGAGAATACTATTTACAGCAACTCAATCACAGAAAGAGAGGATGAAAAAATCGAAATAGGTGACAGGCTTTATATCATCGCTATAAACATTCCTTCAGTTAATGCTTTTGCCGCGGTATGTATCATCAGAGCAAATGAAAAAGACACCTTCATGGCTGTAAAGAGTGTTTTTGGCCGGGCGGCTGCTATCAGAAAATTCTATACTCTTTTTAAAGGTAAGAATAATAAGCAGAGGTTTATTGAAACGCAGAGAAGTGGTGAAAAGTTTAAGAGATATGATAGCTCTAACGACACATCTTTTACTCTCGGAGAGGAACAGAGGCTGAAATATGCAATTTGCAAAGAGAATTATCCTTATGCCACTCAGAGAGAGATTGAGTTGATGCAGTCGGAATCAAATTTACGAAATAATGATAAACTTGAGAAACTGAAATATTGGTCAAATATTTCAACGATTTCTGTTGGTAAAAAACATATTAACAAACAGGAACTTAAGTCTCTCCTGCAGGAAGACTTTTCCAGGATTGACAGAGTTATTGATATGCTTGCTGGTTTTGTTGCGATCAATGACAGAGCAGAATACAAAGGCTTCAGGGTTCTTTTGGTTGGTAATAAGGGAACCGGAAAAAAGAGTATTCTGATAAAACTGGCTGAAATTATAAATATGCCCTATGCCATTGTCAATCCAGCTGCAACTTTAGAGATCAGTGGTTCGCATCCGACATTTCAGAATGCGACGGTTGGAAGAGTATTTCTTGAGTTTTATAAGAACGGTACAGCAGATATGATGCTGATTTTCCCTGAGTTTGACAATCACGATCGCGGACTGGACTATGAAAACATCTATTCAGTTTATGGGCGAATGATGCAGGGAATGTTTGAAGATAATTATATGCAGAGCCCGTATTCTATCAAAAATACTATATTGGCGTTTACAGCAAACAGCACTGATCAAATACCGAGCTATATAATGGATGGCTTTGACCTTATCATTCATATGGATGACTATTCTGTAGACGATAAGGTTGAAATAGCAAAGAAGCATATCATTCCAAAGCAGCTGCATGACTATAATATCATGCCATCAGAACTATCTTTTTCGCCGGAGTCGATTAAGACCATTGCCTCAGAATATTGCGAATATGGTGGCGTAAAAGACATGGAAAGCAGTATAAAAAGTGTTATTCGACATGTTCTATCCCAAGAAGACTTATCAATAGGAAGAGAGGTTACTTCTGATGATGTCCGTGAGATTCTCGGAAAGTTGAACATCAATAATCCAGGTGTGATCTTCAACAGATACAGGGATGAGTATGATGAAGTGGTCGCGGCGGAGATCATGAAGACCATCAATGAGCTTAAGATGGAGGCATCGAGTACCGGGGCACACGACGCAGGGCTGATCGCAAAAAAGAAACTCAAGCTTGAATGCCTTCTTGCATGTCGGGGAGGAAACGGCAGCTTTCTTAAAGATTTTGATCATGAGGCCTTTAAAGCAAAACTACACGAAGTTCTCTATGGAATGGATAAGGTGATTAATGAGTTTGCAATGATCTATCATTGGGCTTCATTGAATGGTAGTATGCGCAAGTCCAATATCATGCTTGTTGGAGGCATGGGAACAGGGAAAACAACATTAGGTGAGGCGGTTGCATCGGCAGCGGGATATGCCTTTCACAAAGTGCCAATGAATCGTGAAAGTTTCATTAAAGATCCAAGTGTTCCGGGACCTTTTGCTGAAAGTACACGTAAGACTGGAGATTCCAAACAGGTAATTTTGCTGGATGAGCTGGACAAGATGAGACCTGAACTGGCAGAAACATTACTCGATGTTTTGGACAGGAAGTTTTTTGATAGCTTTCTGGGAGTTGCGGTGGAGCTTAAGGACACCATTTTTATTGCAACTGCAAATGACTTGTCAAGAGTCCCCAGGGTTGTACGCGACCGTTTCAATGTGATAAATGTTGATGGCTACACAAGGCAGGACAAGAGGCACATTCTATCCGAGTATTTGATTCCGAGGTTTGAAGGGGACTGTAAAAACGCTAATGTTTCAATTGATATAACAGATGAAGCCAGAGATTATCTTCTTGGTACTTATTGCAGATCTTTTGCAGTGCGTGACGCTGAAAAAGCGTTGCAAAAGATTGTCCAAAATAAGCTGATGGAGATTGGAGGAACAGAATCTGAAAAATGGGTACGGATAAGCAAAGAAGATGTTGATCTATATCTTGATAAGCCGATTCCAGAAG
>JAEEGL016947610.1_pt1 | contig 18005 bp, 12 predicted proteins | sample 9134231 | NCBI WGS metagenome assembly JAEEGL01 (sample SAMN16246548, study PRJNA631951) | gut metagenome | biome: gut microbiome; feature: rumen; material: fiber-attached | host: Bos | place: Iran: Karaj | collected 2018-10 | reverse complement strand
TTTTTTGAAAAAGTTCAAAATAAAATATCAACTTAATGAATAACTGCTACTAGATTAGGTAACAAAATTAAATGGGATAACCCACAAAAGGAGAAAACACTATGGCATTCGATCCATCAAAGTACACAGTAGCAAAGGCAAGACCACTTCCGGTTATTCTTATGCTGGATGGAAGTGGAAGTATGAGCGGAGAGAAGATTTATATTCTCAACTCTGCAGTAAACGAAATGATTAATTCTTTCAAACAGGAAGCCCAAAATGAAGTTGAAATTCAGGTTGGTATTATTGTATTTGGCGATGGTGGAGCACAATATGTATTACCTTTACAAAGTTGTAGCCAGATTACCAATATTCAACTTGGTGCTTCTGGTGGAACTCCAATGGGTATGGCACTTAAAATGGCAAAAGACTTAATAGAGGATAAAGATACTATTCCTTCAAGGGGGTATAGACCTACAGTAGTTCTTGTATCAGATGGTCAGCCAAATGATTCTTGGGAAGAACCCATGGATAACTTTATTACTAATGGACGTTCTTCTAAATGTGACAGACTCGCGATGGAAATACAGGCTGGAGCTAATGGAGAGGCGGTACTTAATAAGTTTCTTGAGGGAACAGAAAATAGATTATTCCATGCTAATGAGGCCTCAAAAATAAAAGATTTCTTTAGATTTGTAACAATGAGTGTAAGTGTTCGTTCAAAATCTGCAGACCCAAATAAACTATTATCTATTTCAGTTATGAATAATGACCAGAAATTGATTAATAATATGATGGACTTTTAATATGAAAGAAATATTGGTTTTAGTAGATAAGTCTGGTAGCATGAAGGTCCTCGGAAAAGAAGCTATCTCTGTTGATATATTACATTTCTTAAGTTTGTATCCTCAAATAAATTCATGTGAAAAGATGGTTTCATTTATTCAACATGATTGGGATGGAAGCGATGAAAAGTTATATGATATCTGTAAAGATATTAATTCTTTCGTAATACTTACTGATGGATATGCTTGTAATGATCATTGCGAAACTACACTACAGACTTTTTCTTTAGATAAAGATAAAGAATTTGCTATTGTTTTAATTGGAGCGGATTCCTACTTTAGGCAAATAGATTTAGAACATAAAATCCCTGTATTTAAAGCATCGGATATTGATGTTTTGGCAGAAAGTTTTACAAGGTAATAAAATTGAAAAAAAAGGTAATCGGTTTTTCACAGATAGGACCTTCTCATATTAAAAATACACTTCCAAATCAAGATAGTTTTCTTTGCCATAACTCTAGAAATTTTTCTTTAATAGTTGTAAGTGATGGATTAGGAAGCAAAAAATTTTCACATATTGGAGCTGCTGCAGCTTGTAAATCTGTATTAAAGACTTCAAAAGAGTTTGTAAAGAATAAGGACAATACTTCTGTAAAAGATTTTTTTGATATGATTTCAAAGACATGGCAATCTAGTTTAATGGGTCATAAACCTGAAGATTGCTCTGCTACTTGTTTATTTGCCTTAGCTACAAAAAACAAAATATTCATTGCAAGATTAGGTGATGGGATGATTTGTTCTATTGGAAAAACTCCAGATACAGATAAACTTTTATTTGATAACAAGAATAGTACTTTTTCAAACGAAACTTATTCACTTTCTAATACTAACTTACTTAGTTTATGGGAATATGAGTCATTACCAATAAATGATTATAAAGCTATATTAATTTCAACTGATGGTATTTCTACTGATTTGCAGTCAGGTAGAGAAATTGAATTTTCAAAAGATTTAGTTGATACATTAAATAAAAAAAATTATTTAGGCAAAAAACTTGTTTTATCAAGATTAATGAAAAATTGGCCTGTTCCTAAACATTCAGATGATAAAACTATTGCTATTATGGAGCTTTTGTAATGAAGATAAATGAACTTATAGGACAATCTCTTCAAGATGAATTCCTTAAAAAACATGAGATAGTTTCTGTTCTTGGAGAAGGGGGCCAAGGTGTTGTTTGTTCAACTGCTGATTCATCTATAGTTATTAAATTATCTTTAGATTTAAATAAAAATGTGATAGCTAAAAAAGAGAATGAAAAATTATATGAGAAATTATCTACAGAAATAAGACATCTGAATAAAATGCCATTTCCAGAAGGTATTCATATTGCTTATCCTATGGCTGTCTTAACTGATTATGTGGGATATGTAATGAGGTTGATGGACGATATGACAGCATTCGGATCATTAATGAATATCAATAATTATCCAGAAACTGGAAGTTATAGAAGAAGATTTGAATTGCTTTCAAAAGTTGCTTCTGTTCTTAGTGAATTACATTCAAATGGATTGATTTATTGCGATTTGGCTCCAAATAATATATTTATTTCTCGAAACCCTCAGAATGAAAATCAAAATGTATGGTTAATAGATGCTGATAACATAAATATAAGTTCCCCAGAAACTGGCAAACTTGTTTATACACAAAGATATGCAGCCCCTGAAATTATAAATCATAAATCCAGATGTACGTTTTCTTCGGATACATATTCATATGCAACTTTAGCATTTGAAACTCTAGCTGCCAATCATCCATTTGATGGAGCAATATTAGAAGGATCTGACGAAGGTGAATCAGTAGGCTGGGATGCAACTATTACAAAAAGTAAAACACCAAAGGAGATAGATATTCTTTATTCTGGAACAATTCCATGGATAGAAAATCTAGAAGATAAGAGAAATCATACAAAAAACGGTTTGCCAAGAGAGTATTTCTTAAATGCTAAATTATTCAAACTTTTTAATCAAACTTTCTCAGAAGGAAAAGAATCTATAGAGTTAAGACCTCCAATATATTTTTGGGCAAAAGCCATGGCAGAAGCTTCTGATACAACAATAGAGTGTAAAGAATGTTTAATGTCGCATTTATACGATGAGACACGTTCAAACTGCCCATTTTGTAATACTGAAATAAGTCCAATCTTAATAATTCAAAAAGGTGAAGAAATTCTTTTTACTAGAGAAATTAATGATAATTCGATTCGTGTTCCAGAAAGAATTTTTGTTCAATTTAATCACAAAAGTAATTCCGTCCCTTTTATAATTATTAATTTTGTAAAACATGAAAAAGAAAGATTCTGTGTAATAAAGAAAGAAGATTCAATAACAACTGATAATTATGATATATATATTTGCACAACAAAACATCAAGAAAAACTTTTTTCCACTATTTCAGTTTCAATAAAAGAGTATAAAACAATACAGGTTATTGTTAAGAATAAAAAGTCTAGTGAAGAAAAATGCTTTGATTTAAAAATCAAAGGAGAATTATAATGATTTTAGATGAAATATATGCAACTATAGAATTTAATATTGAAGGAAGAGTTCTTGATGGCTCAAAAATGCCAATAGAGAATAATTTTATTATACCAAATAAAGATAATTATGTACTCAATGGTAAAAATTTTGAATTAATATATAAACAGCAAGCAGTTACAATAGATGAATATTTATCAGTAGGAACTTCACATGTTTGTCAGATTAAGAATTCTGATGACAATGGTAATTTTCTTGCGCGTTTAATATTTTTTGGGGGGCAACTTCTTACATTAAATGAAGTTCATGTTTTAGTAGATCCTTCAACAAAACTATTTAGAGAGAATTTTAGTGCTGTTATAAATCGAAGTTTAATAAAAATAAGTGATGACTTGTATTTTATTATAAAAGCTTCGAGTAGTGAAAATGAAGAATCAATTTCTGGTGCGGATTTTGCCTTTTCAATCATAACAGAAGAAAAAAATGTAGATGTGAAAAAAATTGAATCTACAGAAGGTATTTATTATAAAGCTACAAAAGCTTATAAACGAAGAAATAATACACCTCAGTCAAACTATAGATTGGTAAAAGGTATTTTTAGTTTTGATAATCAGAGAACTATTTCATCTGTATTAACGCAGCAACAACTAGATAATATTCGTAGAAACAAATCAACATATTTGGATGCATGGAAAGAATATACAAAGGAACGAGGTAAGAAAGTTCTTGATTTAGCAAGAAGATTTGGACATATCAATTATTCAAACATTGAACGAACTCCAAATGGGTATAGAGTTTTCCTAGATGAAAAGGATGTTCATATACCTCAAAATTACGAAATACAGTTTTTTTCAAAGAATGCAGATACTCCATATTTTTTGCAAAATAAAGATTGTAGTTGGAATGACTATCTTTTGAAAAGAAAAGAACAGAAATTTGAACGAAAGAATAATCCAAAGGATTTTGAAGATATAAAGCAAGAAGTTGAAGCTGAAATATCCTATGTAAATGGGAATTGTATAGAAGTAGAATTGAAAAGGGAAAATGAGCAAATCCCAGAATCTGGATTTATAACGATTTCTACATTTCCCGAAGAAAAGCAAATTGAACGTCAGGAAAAAGCATGGGAATTAATAAATACTGGAAATTGTGGAATTCAACATCTTGGATTGTTACTTGAAGACGATGCTCAGATACCCGGAGATCAAAAAAAACGTAGTTCACATAAAATTTCAAAGCATACTCTTGATAAAGTTTTTTCAAATGAACCTACACAAAAACAAAGAGAAGCTATAGAAATGGCTCTCCAAACTCCAGATATTGCACTTATTCAGGGCCCTCCAGGAACCGGAAAGACAACTGTTATAACAGCAATCCTTGAAATGCTAAATGAACAGCAAGATAAAAGAGACTTATGTGCAGGGCGTGTCTTAGCAACTTCATATCAGCACGATGCTGTTACAAATATGATAGATCGTCTTAGCGTAAACTCTCTTCCAACTCCGAAATTCGGAAAACGAAAAGGTGAAGAAGAATATAAGGAAAATATTAAACTTTGGATTGATAGAATCGTAAAAAAGGTGGAAGAAAACAATGCTTCCTTAGAAATAAGTAATGAGATGCTGAATTATTCGGTAAAATTTGCAGAATACCAATATAAACCATCTATTGAAACTGAAAAAGCATTACTAAAGGAAATAATTTCTTTATCGATGTTATCACCTGAAATTTCACAAAGGGCTAGAGAATATCTTTCACTAATCCAGCAACCTGAATTGGAAATAAATACTCCTGATATTTTACGAAATATTAGAAGTATTAGGTTGACCTATGAATCCTATATGGATGATGGTGCTGATAGACTAATGGATTTAATTGCAGCTTTGGAAGACATCGAATTTTTTAACAATAAAAATGAAGGAATTCAAGAGATTCTATTTGATTCATATCAGAAAGTTCCAGAAGAGGACGATTCTGTTTTCTTTGAAAAACTTGCAGAAGTAAAGGATATATTACTTCAGAAGTTTTCTCCAAAGCCAATTTATATTAAATATGAAATAAAACAGAATATATTAGAACTTTGTACACAAGTTGAAAAAGAATATGAAAATAGCTTATCTGGCAAAGATAAAAAACAAGGTATTCTAATGGACTGGGCTAGATTACTCGAAACTAATAATCATGTTCTTGAAAAGGCGATAAAAGATTGTAGTTATGTTTTTGCTGCAACTGCACAACAATCAGACTCTTCTGTAATGGATATGCAAAAGAAAAGTTTAAATAACTCTGATAAAGCATATTATTTCTACGATACAGTAATTATTGATGAAGCTGCTCGCGCTGCTCCGCCAGATTTACTTATTCCAATGTGTAAAGCAGTAAAAAGAATAATTCTTGTGGGAGACCATAGACAGTTACCACAATTAGTTGATGATGATATTTGTGAAAAACTTGAAAAAAATAAAGCAATCCAGGATAAGAATGAACTTTCATCATTAAGTTTGTTTGAAAAACTTTTCGAACGGATGAAGTCATTGGAACTTAAAGATGGTATAAAAAGAACTGTTACTCTTGATAAACAATATAGAACACATCCTATTTTGGGGAATTTTGCTAGTGCTGAATTTTATGATAAATATAATGAACATTATGATTCCCCAAGACCGGCAGAAGACTTCTCACATGCTCTAAAAGGAATAGAGAATAAAGCTGCAGTTTGGGTTGATGTTAACAAATCTAAAGGATTTGAAAAGCCTTTTGGAAACAGTTATATAAGAGAGGCTGAAGCAGAAATAATTGCAGATAAATTAGAAGAGTGGAGTAATAGTGAGGAAGGGAAAAATCTTTCTTATGGAATAATTACTTTTTATAAAGCTCAAGTTGAACAAATCAGAAAAACAGTTTCTAAGAGAAATATTAATTTACCATCAAATAAGGTTAAAATCGGGACTGTTGATGCTTTCCAGGGAATGGAATTTGATATTGTTTTCCTTTCTGTAGTACGTTCAAACAAAGAAAATAATTTTGGATTTTTACAATCAGTAAATAGACTTTGTGTAAGTATGACAAGACAAAAGAAAACTCTGATTGTTGTTGGGGATAAACAGTTTTGTTCGAGTGCCGAAGCAAGGAAGGAAATGATCATTGAAGAAGATAAAGTTATTCAAATGAATACTATCCCTGCGTTAGCTCATTTTGCTGATTTATGTGATACAAATGAATATGGGGTTTCTTTATGAAAATTTTAGATTATACTCATCCATTCCCAGGTATTAAAACAAGGCTTCATGAAAAGGTATTATGGCCGTGTTATGAATATACAATTGCGATAAGAGGTGGAACAACTTTCGGAGATAATGTTCTCGAATCATTAATACTTCAGTTAGCAGAAGTTAATGTTAGAGACTCCAACCAATTGAGTTCTATGACAGGTCTAGAATCAGATTTGGTTTCTTTTTTACAAGATCGTCTTCTTCATAAGGGATTTCTTGATGAAAATATGTGTATTACTGAAGAAGGTTTAGCAAAAATAAAAGAAACCGCCGTTCCAAAGACCTCATATTATTCAATTTTCAAGGATGCAGTTTCGGGAAGATTACTTCCTAATATAATTCCAATGGAAGATCAAAAAGAACTTGTATATACCTCTAGTAATATATCTACCCCAGAAGAAGAACATGATAATATTCCTTTTTTCTATTATAGTGCTCCTACTTCAGCTGGTTATGAAGAAACTAAACAGAAACGTAGAGCATTGTTTTCCATTGTGAATTCAGAATCTGAAAAAGAACCAAGTACTGAAGAAGTAAGAGACTTGATTTATAAAGTATTAAAAGGAAATCGAGTTGATGAAATAACTTTTAATCTTGGAAATGATTCTCGTCTTACTTATTTAATGGTTGATTTAATGTTACAAGAAGGAAATAAACTTTCTTGGATTACATCGGATGGATTTGGAAATATTACACCATTTTTCTCAGAAAATATTGGTTTCCTAAAAGATACTGAGCAGAAATATATTCTTGGGTTAAGACGTAAGCTAGATAATAAAGTCATTCAGGATGCTGGATTTGCTTATAAGAAAGATTCTAGTATCGGAGATTGGACAAAATATCCCGAAATTGGAGAGAAATTATTCAAATTAAAAAAATTATTACCTCAAATTGATAAATTAGTAAAAAATTCTGATGAACAAAGAAGATTATATGAAGCAAAGATTTCTTCTGTAGAAAATATTTACCAAATTATTGAATGGATTTTATATTATCATATTAAAGAAAATGAAATATATGCAAAGAAAAAAATACAGGAATTACATACTTTATCTACAGGATATGTGAATAGATTTACTATAGGATACTATATAGTACAGATTGCAAAAGAAATCGGGTTTCAAATTGGTATAGATACAGAGAAATTATTTAGAGTAAAACTTGGCACCATGAAATATTCTATGAAAGATGGAGAGAATCATGAATTGTTCTCTTTGTTTGTCTTAGCAATCGCAATTAGTAAGGATTTGAAAAATAGTCCTATTCGAAAATTAGCAGTAGAAATTTCAACATTACCAGGCCTACTGTCTGAGTTAAAAGAAGAACGTGGAAAAGCAGCGCACAGTCATGAAACAAATCTTTCTGATACCAGGATTACAGAATATTATGCTGTGGTTGAAAAAATACTGGATATTCTATTTAAGCGTAAGATTGATACATCAAGTTATTCAGAAAAGAAACAAACCTATTTTGATTTTATACAAGAAGAAAATATCGAGAATGAAGCAATAGCTTTGTTAGAAGAAAAGTATGGTTATGGATTAATTAATGTGCTGCCAGGAGATTATATTCAAGTTTTACTTGAAATTGAAAAGGGTAGTATTGATAGAAACAATATTATGCCAGTTGTTATTCTCGACGAATATCAATTATTAGAAAAGATATTCCATTCTCTTCAGCAAAAAACAAAAACAATAAAAATTTATACAGATTATTTTGAATATGCAAAGAATAAAGCTCTAAATGCAGGATTCATCTTTGATACTAATAAATTAAAGGTATTAGAAAAAGCATCATCTGGCCGTATAGAAGCTGCACTTAATTCTAATGATGCATCTTTACAAGCAGATTTCTTAGCATGGTTATGTTCTGAAAGTGATAACAATTTACGGCAAATGGCTCAAGAGTGTAATGATTTACCTTTTGTTGTAAACAGAATAGCGGAACTAAGAGGTCACGGTGAACTTCCAGATAAAACTGCATATAGTAATCTTGAAGCTATTGATTTTACCCAAAAAATCAATAATTTGATAAAGTATTTAGGTTATAGCGGATATTTTTCTTCTGAAAATATCAACTATTGATATATAATTGTACTAATTGTAAGAGAGGATATATATGAATGAATCTGAATTAAAGAAACTTGAACAAGAATTGAATCTAAAACAAGCTGAACTTAACAAGAGGGAAGCCAGTATAACAAAACGAGAATTGGATGCCGCAAATGGTTATCAAAAAAAATTTGAAGAAAAATTTGAATCTGTTGTAAAACCTCTTGAAGACAGGGAAAAAGAAATTACTAGAAAAGAAGAACAGCTTGCTCAAAAACAAGCAGACTTGCTCAAAGAGTTCAAAGAACAAATTGAAAAAAAAGAGTCTGAATTGTTTACAAAAGATAAGGCAATAACAGAAAAGATTCTTTCAGCTCAAACAGAAATTGCAAATCTTAAAGCTAAAATGCTAAAAGAGATGGAATCTAATTGTGCTTCAATTAATGAAAAAAATTTAAAAGAATTTACTGATGAAATGGAAAAAGTACGGGAAGCAAATAAGAGTAGAGAAGCATTATTGGAATCGAAAATAGTTCAGCTAACTAAAGAAAAAGATCAGGCGGTATTAAACGAAAAGGCAGCAAAAGAAGAAATATCGACAAAAGAAGATTACATAAAAAGTATTACAAATGAAATTGCAACATTAAAAGGACAAATTCTTAATCTTGAGAATATTAATAAACCGTTACAATCAGAAGTGGGGGCCTTAAAAACCGCAAATGAACGGCTAAATGCTTTCTTAATAGAAAAGGATAAAGAATTAAAATCGTTAGAAACTTTGAAATCTAGTTTAGGAAACAATTCTGTTGAATATTATTTGACGAAAATAACTGAACTCGAGAATGAAGAGCAAAAATTAAAAATACAATCAGAAGAGCTTTCTAGAAGTCAGAAAAAATTTGAATTAGAAAGAAAGATCTATGATACACGAAACAAGTCATTAAATGATAAAGAAACAAAAATTGATGATCATATTAAGATTGCCTGTGCTTATAGGATTCAAACTGTTGAATCTCAATTAAAGACAGCTGAAGAAGAAGCAAACCATTTACGCCAGGAAATCAGAGAACGTGATCGAATTATTAATACATTTGGTGATTTTAAAGAAATAGAAGAAAAATCTGTTCTCAAGCAGCAGATTAATGAATTACAATCAATTCTGGCACATAAAGAAGAAATCCTTGCAAAACATCCTACTGAATATATGGATATTGAAATTAGCAAGTTTGAAGAATCCAAACGGCAGTTTGAACTTCAGAAAAGAGAATTTGATAAAAAAGAGAATGATTATAATTCCTTACAATCTCAGAATGGAGAATTAATACAAAAGTTGCATGAAGCAGAAATTGCTCAAAAAACTGCAGAAAAAGAAAGATCTCTAATTCAAGATGCTTATGATAGACTTACTGCTACAAATGCAAATGAATCTAATGAGCAGGAAAGAATAAAGGCAATCAATACTCCTTTTATTACAGGAGAAAAGTATCTACCAATAATGGAAGAAGAACCAGAATCTGAAAAGAAATGGTTAGATGACATCTGTAAAGGAATCAATGATTTTGGTTTATATTTTCCACGAAGAATCATTAATGCATTCCATACTTCGTTGAAAACTGCAGAAATGTCACCATTAACAGTATTAGCAGGTGTCAGCGGAACCGGTAAGTCCGAACTTCCTAGATTATATTCTCATTTTGGTGGAATAAATTTTCTAGGTATTCCGGTTCAACCAAATTGGGATTGTCAGGAATCAATGCTTGGTTATTTCAATTCAATTGATAATTATTTTGATGCACAGGACGTGCTTAGATTGCTGGCACAAAGTCAAAGAGATCCAAATGATAATCTTGGGTTGAGTAATACAATGACCTTAATCCTGCTTGATGAAATGAATCTTGCAAATGTCGAACTGTACTTTTCTGATTTCTTGAGTAAATTGGAAACTCGTCGTGGTTGTGATGATGATCATGTTCCGACTTTAGGGGTTAAAATTGGTGCTAAAATGCCAGATTGGCAGTTAAGATTGGGAAGGAATGTTCTTTGGACTGGAACTATGAATCAAGATGAAACAACAAAAACTCTTTCCGACAAAGTTCTTGACCGCGGTATCGTAATTAACTTCCCAAGACCAAAGACATTTGTCAGACGTAGTGGAAAAATTAACCAACTTGGAAAACCTTCGGATCTTCTTCCAAAAGATACATGGAATAAATGGCTGTTGAAGGCAAGTGAAACTTCATTTACAAACAAAGAGATTGAGGATTATAAGAAAACAATTCAGGATATTAATGATTTACTTGGTTCTACAGGACGTGCTCTAGGACATCGTGTTTGGCAGTCAATTGAAGCCTATATGGCAAATTATCCTGATGTTGTTTATGCAGAAGATCCAGAATCTAAGAAGAAAGCTATGGATTGTGCTTTTGAAGATCAGATTGTTCAGAAGGTAATGCCTAAACTAAGAGGTATAGAGACTAGAGGAGATCAAGGAAAAGTATTAGACGGAATAAGAAATCTTATTCCTGTAACACTGCATTCTGACTTTAATAATGCAAGGAATCAAGGCTATGGACAGTTTATGTGGTGTTCTTCTAACTATATCTTAAATGATGATGAACAGGAAAATATAGGAGAAACAACTGTGGTTAACGAAGAAAAGAAAAACAAAGAATCTGTAATAGTTGAAAACACAGTGGAAAAGAGCGCTCCGGAAGAAATAGGTGGAGATTATGACTTTAATAGTATTATAAACTATATTAGTGCACACAAAAATGCTTTTAAAAATGATGAAAATAAAATTGCAGATTACATTATGAGGCAGAAACCTGATATGAAAAAAGAAAATGCACATAATTTAGCAAAGGTAGTGATTAATCGCATATATGGAAACAACAAATAAGGTTATTTGCAAATGAAGTATGAGTCTTATGAATATTTGCTAGAGGATATAAAAAAAAACGGAATTAATACCGAGTCTTATACTCTTCTGCAAATACAGGATTGGTTTATTTCCTCATTTAAATTTGATCCAGTCTCAAATGAACCTATAGGTACAAACTTTGATTCTCTATTACGTCGAATACCAGAATTGAATAAGTATTCTACCATTTTGTGGCCTAATGATAGATTGCAAAATATCATTGATTTTTCTTCTTCTGCGATTTATTCATTAATGGATGAATTGCATGAAAAAAATATACGAGAGCACTTAATTGCAAATATTCAACATGTTAGAGAGACCGATAGTAATTCGATTCGTTATTTGAGTAAAAAGCCAGGAAGAACAATCAAACAGAAAATTGCATCTGATCAAAAATTACTGGGCGTATTTCATAATACGACTTTGGATAATAGTGAAAACAGACTTTTTAAAGCTTTTATTAAACGATTAGATGAACTCTTGTATAACAAGGAAGAAGTTTTTGGATATGACTTACTTGATGATGAACAAAAAGATTTTAATGATAGAATACATAGATGGTTAAGTAGTGAAGAAGCTGAGTTAATAGGACATTGGGGAAATCTTCCCCCAAATAATACTTTATTAAATGACAGAAATTATAGAAAGATTTGGAAATCTTGGAATCAACTACAAGTTCTTGATGAGTTAGTCGAAAATGATTCAATTACATTTAAGGAAAAATTTGAAACAATATTTTTCTGGGAATTAATTAAAAAGCTAAATAAATCAACGGATATTCAGTTGGTTCAACAACCTATTAAATTTAATTATGAATCTTTTGAAATCATACCAGAACTTAATCCTATTTATGGATTTATCAAAAACACAAATAATTATCAAAGTTTGCAATTAAATATTAAAAAAGGAATTTTGGTTAATGATAGTATAATTCCTTTTGAAATTGATAATCTTAAAATTTTTGAAAATATTAATTCGACAATAGAGACTATTTGCTCTAAATATTTCTCTAAATTACATTACAAAGAAGAGTCGAATAACAAACTTGAAGAAAACCCAATAGCAGCTATAGATCTATCATCTTCCAAACCTTTTTACTCTACTCCTAATGAATCTGGAAGAGTACCTTTTTATTTAATTAATCAAATATGGAAGAATGATACGACAATATGTATTCCAGGATTCTATTCTAAATTGCTTCGTAATGATGGAATTGATAATTATTCATTAAAGACATTTTATGCTGATGAAGAGAATATCAATACTGATATTGTTATAGCAACAGCAGATGTATTTGCAGAAAAAATATCGTCATATTTAAATACTATGAAATGTATTTATATTGTGCCTGATAATTTTGATGATTTTTCTCCTGTTCAACGAAGTTTAAGAAACAGCATAAATTCTCATTTTATTGAAGCTTCTCCTATTCCAAAAAGCATTGCTGCTGTATTTGCAGAAACAAAAAAAAGAAAGATTTCACCTGGTACAGAAATTCATGTAATTGATAAATATGATGATTATTGGATTTTTACAAAGATAATTGCCGTATTGGATAAAGAACTACTAGAAAAGAATCCTATTTCAGATGGCGTAGTTTTTGAGAGATATCCTGCTATTATTATCTCTGAAGAAGGGGTAGAAACTTCATTTAACGGAACAGAAAAGTTTATACCAAAATTATTTTCAAAAAAAGAATGTGAATTACTTAAGGATAAGCTTTCTATAAATAACTATCATTTTTCAAACTCAACTATTCAAAACTTCGATGTTCCAGATTTATTAATAGAATTAAATAAACTTGAAAAAGAAAGGTCTGAAAAAAATATTATTACGATCGAAATAAAAGAAAATATAACTTCAGGAGCATTGATATTAGAGGATTTACAAAATCAGACACCAGATATCCCTCTTTGGAAAGATCATTTACCTTCATTGTATATAAAAGTATCAAGAGATGGTATTGAAGACGATGTTGTTTTAGTAGACAGAAAACATGGAGCTGTTCAACCTAAACGAGGAGTTAGCGTTCCTATTACGATTCCTGTAAAAGATTTTATTCTACCAGCCGGAAAACCTTATTATGAATTTCCTTTAGTACAAGGTGATAACAAAAATCGTAAACAATCATATTTTGCTTTACTTGAGAGTGATAGATTTCCTTTAAAGGAAGACATTCCATGTGAACTACATTTGACATATACATATGGTAATGAATATCCTTATGAATTGAAATTTAACTCTGTATACAGTAACGCAGAAATAAAGTCTGTTACCGTACAATGGAAAAACAATTCAAAAAAGAATTGGAAAGACGAATTACCTGTGCCTGGATTTACCGAAGAGTTGTCCTGGGAGGATATGACGAGATTTGATTCTAAAACAGGGATTACTAATTTATTGACTGAATTTGTTATACCTGAAATTGATAAAATTGATAATTTAAATAATTATTTTCATGCCCATTGGTATAGGGTTTTAAATGTTATACGCAATCCAAAAAATAAAGACGAGGATATTGCATTTATTGATTTTGTGTGTCCAAATGGTAGAAATGCTTGTTGCTATATAGAACATTCAAGAGGAATAAAGAGAGATGATTTATTGTTTTGTATGGTAAATCCGAGTAAAAATGGTTTTTATAAGGCAACAGAAGTAAAAGATACAAAGAAAAAGAGATATTGGCAAATCACTAAAAAAATGAAATTTGCTATTTTGACTTTATGGAACAATGGTCATTCCTTACAGGATTCAGAACTTGAGTCAAATGATTTTAGGATTAAAATGCAGAAGGCGATTGATTATTCTGTAAAATCTGCTTTTTTTGATGATGAAATTGACAACAATTCTCAAAATTTACTTAAAGAATTTCTATGCATGCTACATAAAGATATGCCAGAAGAAATGATAAATGATTTAAAGGAATACTATGAGACTTTCCCAACAAGGTGTATTGGAAATGCAATAGGGGATTGTTCATTAGAGTGGCAAAAAGATTTGTTTTATAGAGTTATTAATGATTCTAATAGAGGAAAAAGTATAGGAATTCTTTCAAAGTGTTTATGGAGAAGTAAGAATCTAGTCTTTTTGCTTTCAAAGAATGATGTAAAGGATATTATTTCATATTTAGCTAACTTACTCTCGAATTTTAATATTAATAAGGAATTGTCAGCAGTAAATCTAGCCTCAGATTTGGAAACATTATTATCTTTGTTAAGATTAAGAAATGATATGAATGGAAAACAAAACCCAGATGAAGAAATGTTAAAACTTTTGTCTATTCAACAGAATCCTGATTTAAACACTATTTTTAAATCTTTGCAGAGGATTAACAAGATGGTAATCGAACAAAATTTTGATGTATATTCTAGATTATCTTTTGATATAGATAAATCCATTAAAAATAAATCACCTGATTTATTATTTGCTGCTATGACTTATGTTTCTGGAAACAGAGAATCGAAATCTATTAGAGTAAGATCTTTAGTGGATGAAGAATAAATTTCTTTTTTTCTCTTTTAAAATATCAACTCCTCATCCTTCTGTTCCTAGTTATAGTATCAGGAGGATTGATATGAAAGATCAAAATCAGAACGACATTATTTGTTATCAGGAAAACAAGGTTTGCTATACACAGCGTGAGGCTGGCTCTATAGTGAATGATTGTAAGAAACACAATTATCACAGTTGGGGTGTAGGTCAAAAATACAAACCTATGCGTAAATATTACTGTAAAGAATGTGGATTCTATCATGTAAGTCATCTTAAATCATACGTATTCGAAGCTAAGAAGTTTAAGCATCGTGATAGAGATTTCTACGCATATCGTTAGGCATGTGACCAACTCTATTGTGTAAAGATTATCAGGAAGGAGAAAATCGCCATGAAAGAAAATTTGTATTCGCTTGAAAGAAGAATAACTGCATTAGAATTTGAAATTAAGGCATTAAACGCAAGATTTGATATTTTGGAACACAAAAAAAATCTGTCTGGCAGGCATAACTTATCAAAAACAGATAGACAAACTATCAAAGAATTATTTAATAGTGGTTTGACAACTCTTGAAATAGCTGCTCGTTTAAAAATTACAGTAACCGAAGTTGAATTACTGCTGCAATTACCAGAAGATGATAAAGAATCTAATTAAGAGCTTGGAGTGTAGAAGAAAATGAAAACTGAAGAATTTAGAGAATGGTTAAAAGAACAGGGATATAAACCGAATGTTGCAAATGCACGTGTTGGTAATTGTCTTACAGTTTGTTATTATGAGGGTGATTTGGATATGTTATATTCCAACGATGAATGTCAGGATTTGATGAATCGTCTTTGTTATTCAACAAAAGATGAGAAAAATAATGTCCCTGTAAGACATAGAATTCCCATAAATGGGAATAAAAGAACTGGTTCAGCAACATTGAAACAAGCAGTTGGTCTATATATTCGTTTCAAGAATAATGATTCATTTTCAGTAAGTTCGACTCAGCATAGAACAACATATAACTTTTCGCATGTTACTTCTGAGTCTGATTGGCCTTCTTGGGAACTTCCAACAGATGAAGACAGTTATCAATTGGCAAAAGTAACTACTAAATATATCAGATTTCTGAATCCGGAAATTATTTCTAGGATTGTTAAAGAGAATGAAAAACTCTCAGCAACTTATTATTTTAAATTACAATCAAAAGGTATTGATCCGGAATTGTATATCTGGGAAAAAAATGCTTGTTGTTTTCCGGGAATACGCAGATACGCTGGAAGTACTGAAATTGCTGCACATAGAAAAAGAACAGAAATCTCAACTATTGAAGATGCTTTATTGTTAGATGACAATGATTATCCAAAACAAATTTGGTCTTTTGTATTTAGGGATAAACAATTTAGTAAATACGGTCCTTCAGGCTATAGTCTTGCACATTTGATTGATCATAAAAAAGATAAAAACAGAATGGATGAGGAATTTGTTTTTATTGATAATCATGTTTTTAAGAATCCTTTTTATGGGTTGTATACATGTGCTTCAAACTCTGTATATATCCCAAATAATTTGATGAAACCTACTGATTTCAATGGGGCCATTAGAAATTTGCTGGTACGAAAAGCAGAATCTTTGTATGGCAATTATTGTAATCTAGTTCCATCTTATGTAAAAACAAAAGAACCATCTGATTCAAAATGGGATATTGAAAATTTTGAATGGGCAGATCCTGTTGGTTCCACAGATAATCTTGATGATTTCTTCTTGTTTCGCGACAAAAGAATGAATGAGATTTTTGATAAATAAGTAATTTATTATTCGGATATTTCAAACGATTTATCTAAGAATAAAAATGGATTCTTGTTATTGATATGCTTTATGGTATACTACTAACGGGATTTGAAAGATACTAATATTTAAGGATATAAAGGAGCAAATTTTGAAAACAAAAGAAGAACTTAATAGGGTAAAACAATTGATACTGGATGATAAGATTGAAAAAGCACAGAATAATTGGGGTGGAGCCGATGTTGTTATTGACAATAAACCTCATGAAGCAAATCCAAATTCATTTTATCCTGAACCTCGTTATGTGATTTCAGAGTTTTCATATGAAATTTCATGGTTATTTGAAAGATTAAGAGATGCTTTTTATACAGAAAGATTATTAGATGGCTGTTCAAAAATAGAATTTTTCGGAAGACTTGCAAATGCTGCAAATGATAAATTGGAGAATAAGGATAATGTGTCAAAACAAGAAATTTGTTTGATAGTCGTGAATGAAGCAGAAAAAATTTATTCTGAAATTATAAATGGAACTTTTAGTTGTTTACCAATTTCCGAAGGTAATATAATAGCTGATGATTATAAGAGAGGTTAATTATGACAGTTAATCATCCATCCTTGGGACCAAAACTTTTGGCAATTGATGAAATAACTACTAGCAATAAGAAACAAACAGATACTGGCAATAATAAACAAAATGAATTCAAAGATACGTTATTAAAGTTTTTATTAACTTTTAATGTATTTGAGTCAGAATTTTTTGAAGAACCAAAATATTTTGAATCAAATGATAAAGATAAAAAGCCAGTATGGAAAAGATGCAAGGATATTCAGAAAACTTATAATAAAATAATTAGAGATAATACTTATCCATCAACTTTATCAAATAATTTAAAAGAATTTCAACATCATTTCAGATCCGTATATATTGATGAAGAAGGTAATAGAACATTTAGATTTGCTTCATTACAAGAAAATAAAGAAATAAGTAAAAAAGGTTATAGTGAACAAAATATGAAATATATTGAAACATTTCTAAAATCAAAATATGAAAATGAACATGCGATAGAAAATGCCTTATCCCTTTGTTATAAATTCCGAAATAATCTATTTCATGGAGAAAAAAGTATTTTATATTTAGAAAAATATAATGAAGATTTTAATGCGATAACTAAATTCTTAATATCGCTTATGAAATATTTGG
>JAEEGL014746480.1_pt1 | contig 18005 bp, 11 predicted proteins | sample 9134231 | NCBI WGS metagenome assembly JAEEGL01 (sample SAMN16246548, study PRJNA631951) | gut metagenome | biome: gut microbiome; feature: rumen; material: fiber-attached | host: Bos | place: Iran: Karaj | collected 2018-10 | reverse complement strand
CTGATCGACACTCTGTCCTACCTTAACGAGTACCTTGGACAGATGGCCGTATCTGGTCTCTTTTCCGTCAGGGTGTCTGATATATACGCAGTATCCGTATCCGCTTCCCCATCCGGCTCTTGTAACCGTACCTGATGAAGATGCCATAACTGCTGTTCCGACAGGTGTTGCCCAGTCGACTCCCTTGTGGAAAGAGCTTGCTCCCTTGGTAGGTCTGTTTCTCTTACCGAATCCGGAAGTAAGTCGTCCGCCGGAAATAGGCTTAATATATGTAGGAGGCACAATTGTTCCTCTCTCAACTATCTTGGGAACTGCCTTATAAGTAATCTCTTCTTTTTCTATCTCGGTGCCCGTAACGTCGCTGTTAGTATAGCTTCTCTTAGCAACAACCTTACGGTGTCCTGCAGAAGGTTCCTGAAGGACCTTGGTCTCTGTCGTATACCAGGAATCGTTGTCGACATACTGAACTTCTGCCTCGTAGTCTTCCTCGTAGTACTCCTCGATAGTATAGTTGACGGAAAGCAAAGGCATAGGAACATTAACCTTAAGCTCATCGCCGTCTCGGATCATAGTATTCTCATCATTGAGAGTTTCGTTCATCTTAACGAGATCATCAACCGACAGATTAAACTTCTCCGCAATTGTTCCAAGGACATCACCTCTTTGAACCTCGTAGATCGTCGGTGTCTCTTTATCCCTGGTAACTTCTTCTATCGCTGTATTCAGATCGCTGATCTCTTCATCGGGAAGATAACTCTCAACGATCTCAACCTTGTCTCCAAAATCAATGTCAATAAGACCGAGCTTGTAATCAGAGAAATCCTTGTCATACGCAAGAGGCGCAGCCTTGTTGAACTCCTCGGTAACAAAGGACGAAAAACCGGCCTCGGGCATTTTGTTCTCGGCACTTTCTTCTTCCTTCTGCGCTTCCTCTTTGTTGACAACCTGCGGAGTAAGGACATTAACTTCTCTGGTGGGATCCAAGATAAGCTTGACGTCAAACTTCTGCTCCTCGTCGTATTTGGTAATAGACGAATCAAGGAGCTGCATAACCTCTTCTATGCTTGAAAGATTGATCGCAAATTGATTGATCTTTATAGAATAAGCCCTGTTAAGGGTAGACTTCTTGTTCTTCTTAAGAATGTCCACCATCTTGTGAGCCATTGAATCCGTGGAATCCACTCCGCCCCAGGTGACGTTCTTGCCCTCGATAGTCATGTCGGAGTCTGAAAGAGTAAGCTCCTCTGTTCCGACCGCGAACAGTCTTCTCGCCTTTCTGTAAGCGGCATACGCATCACCTTTGGAGCCTGCGTGTCCTACAACAACGTCATTAAGCTTGACGGTAAAGTAGTTGTTGCCACCCTTGCGATAAGTCACCATGCTGGGCATGAACAATATCCACAGCACTATTACAAAAAGAGCACTGTGCAAAAACCATATTTTAATCTTATTGTGAAAAACTGTATTTCCAAACTTCATAACAGTAAAAAAAATCTTTCCTAATTTAGTCAAATAATCCCCAGGAGTCTCAAAACATTAATAATGAGATCCGCTGCTGAAATAATAAGAGTGATAATAACAACGGGCATAAGACCGCCGTTCTTATTCTCCGAAATGGCGGTAACCGTTTCAACTCTTCTCTCTATTTCCTTAAGTTCTTCCATCGTCTTGTTGCCTGATTTCTCAACCACGGCCTGAACATTACGATAGGTCTGAACACCTATATCATGAATCTTCTGATCATTCTGCGAAATCTTGTCCTTGATATCTTCGAAATCCTCGGAATAATCCCTGTTCTGCTTCATATACTCATCAAGCTGCTGTCTGTAATCCTTGTCATTATTCCTGATCTCTTCAAGCTGACGTCTGTACTGCTCGGCTTCCTGCTTAATACGCGCTGCCTCTGCAGTCTCTGCCTGTGAATTGGCTCTGATAAGGTCCTGAGCACTGATCTTTTCTGCGATTTTGTCCATTATGCTATCCATGACTTTTCCTCCAAACACAAAGCACATCTCCCCTCATTAGCGTACAATATAGCTTAACATTTATTGTGCAATTTAGACAAGATGATATTAGAAAAAAGAGCTTCATTATGCACTTTTACCCTTTATTCATACCGCGTTCATACTTTGTTCACATTCTCCATGTATATTATTCTTACAGCCGATGAACAAGCGGCAAACCTAAAAACAAAAGATAGATTTTTTCATAATAGGGTAGGTGCGGAAACGTGTCTACCCACTCCTCATTAATAGGGATTTACATTTCCTTTCTTCCCTCAGATATCGCCTGAATTTCATCATTAAGCGACAACATACGTGCATCGAGATCCGCTACCATTCTTGCGCACTCGTATAGCTCTGAATTGATATGGGCCGGAGCCTTTGATTCGAACTTATACTGAATCTTGTGCTCGAGTGAAGCCCAGAAATCCATCGCTACGGTTCTGATCTGTATCTCAACTTTGACGTTGACTATCCTGTCCGAAAGATAAACAGGAATGGAAACTATCATATGATAGCTTCTGTATCCGCTCGCCTTGGGATTCATAATATAATCCTTGATGGTAAGCACCTGGATATCCTTCTGATTGCTGATCATCTCGGCAATCCTGTATATATCGGAAGTAAATGAACAGATAATACGAATACCCGCGATATCATTGACATAACGCACCATATTGGCTATGGTCGACTCGTATCCGTTCCTTCTGAGTTTTTTAACTATGCTCTCAGGCTCTTTCAGCCTGAACTTAATGTGCTCTATGGGATTATATCTGTGAACCTCCTGAAACTCCTCATTGAGGATCTCAATCTTGGTCCTTATCTGCTTGAGCGCAGAATTATAGAGAAGATTAACTTCTTCCCAGGAGTTTATATCATCAGATATATTAATATTGCTTCCCGCAAGATCCAATTCCATCTTTTTCTCCAAGTACTACTTCCAGTACTCTTTATTCATTGAAAAACCAATTACCAGTTTCCGGGGAAGCTTCTTATAATTTCTTCCCAGTTTGTATCCAAGCCATCTGAAACCGCACATGATCACATAATCGGGTATAAGATACGGCTTACCGATGTTCTTGAAATGCTCGATGGTCTGTCTGACCATTTTTTTACCCTCAGTCTCCGACTTGATCGCACCGAAGATCTCCGGATGATCCGTCTGAGAAACTCCAAGATCGAAGTTCCTGTGGAACTGCTGCATGTACGTATAGTTGTGAGAATGAATGACACCCGCCTCAGGAACATACATGATCGCATATCCCATCTGACAAGCCGTTCCGGCATACACCATATCCTCGTTAAAAATAGTCTTATGGGTAAATCCGCCTATCTTGTCATAGACTTCTCTTTTGTACATGGCACATACATTGGAACAAAAATATGTCTTGATCCCAAGCTTCCCAATATCCTTCTGAGTCTTCTTCATAGGCTCGTTCGGATAATTGAACTTCCTCGAATATCTCTCGGCAAGATTGCAATCCGACTTGGGATACTGTCTTGCATAAGCCGCAGCCGAATCACTGTCAAAAGACTTAACGAGACTCGATATAAGAACCTTGTCCCTTGGAAATGCATCCTGAGTCATCATGAGAAAGAACTCTGCATTTGAAAGAGAAACTCCGAGATTTCTCGTCTCGCCGTGATCAAATTCTTTTTTGGATACATGCCTCACTATGATGTTGTCAAATTTCGCAGTAATATCAACACCCGATTTTTCTTTTAACTCGTTCCAGTACTTCTCTTCCGTATTCACAATGATGATGTGCTCGGGAGAATGTGACTGCTTCTCGAGATCCTCGATCAGGGTAAAAAGAGATATATCAGGTTTGTAAGTAGGTATAATTACATCAACTGTTTGCATCGCTAACCTCGAACGCAAATGATATTGGATAAAAAAGGGGCGTGCTCATACAGAACCCGCCCCTCAATAACCATGAGTTTAATTATTCTCAGTTCACGTACGCACTTGTATCTGACTTAATCTTATCACTGTATTTCTGAACATCAGAAGATATCTCATAAGCAGAGTCTTCAAACAAGAACTCGTGGAGCCACTTAACGTTGCTGTCAAGGTCCTTGGGAACTACGCAGCTACCCTTCTTACCGATAGTACCTGTAGTACGCATGCTTTCCTCAGGGAATCCGTTGTTGTCTACAACATTGTACTTGGTAATATTCTTAAGAAGTGCAATGATATCAACAAGATCAAGTGAAGTATATGTCTCGTTGAACGCCTTATTTGCTATTTCCTCAAGCTTGTCGGGGCTCATACCCTTAGCTTTCTCAAGGCAAGCCATAAGCACTGTTCTCTGTCTCTCGGCACGCTTAAAGTCATCACCCTTTGTATATCTGATACGGCAATAAGCTGTTGCCTGAAGGCCGTTAAGTGTCTGCATACCTGCTGATTCTACGGGCTTGTAATCCATCTTGAGCTCTGTAGCCATTGATGCCTGATAGTTATTAAGGTGAGTAATCTCATCCTCTGTAATCTCAATCTCGACACCGCCGAGAGCATCAACTACATCAGTAAGTCCTCTGAATCCGATTGTAATAAAGTCCTTGATATCAAGGTCAAGGTTCATATTAAGCATTGAGATAGCCTGCATGGGGCCACCCTCTGCATATGCCGCATTACACTTGGTATATGAATCGTTACTTAGATTAAGATAAGTATCACGGTAAACAGAGCAAAGCTTGATATCGCCTGTCTCATTGTTGATTGAAGCGATAATGATCGTATCCGATCTTGTCTTCTTGGTAAGCTGTCCCTCACGTGAATCAACACCAAAGAGTGCGATATTGGTATAACCCTTCATCTGCTTATTGGTTGCAACATTCTCACTGATTGACTTGGAGATTGCTTCCTCATCGAGGTTAACCTTACCAACCTTGGTAGCACCCATCTTTACAAAGAAGCTGTAAGCAAAAACAACCAATAAAGCTGCTACAAGTACTTCAACTACAAGTAAGACAAGAGCCTTGTTGTTCTTCTTTTTACCTGAACCGTTTCTTGAGCCGCCTCTGTTAGCGCCTCCTCTTGATGCAGAACCTCCTGCTCTTGATGCACTTCTACGAGATGAAGCGTAATCATCACGCTCATCGTATGATCTTCTTCTAACGGGCCTATCCTCGTAATCATCATATCTGTCTGACGATCTTCTTACAGGTCTGTCATCTCTATATCTGTCATCTCTTCGAGTGGGTCTTCTGCCATCTCTGCCATAAAATTCATCGTCTCGATTTGACATTTTATTTTCTCCTATTCCCAACTTTCCTATTATTTGCGCCAAAAAGTGCAGCGCACACCCCATACATTTTGCCACAAAACCCAAAATAATACAAGTGCTGTAACAGAATTACTGTTACAGCACTTGAAAATACCATCAATATGCGTTCTTATTACCGTGTAAAAACGTACCAATTATTATCTTTATGTCGAAAGCCATCGACCAGTTTTCTATGTAATAAATATCGTAATCAATTCTCTTCCTGATAGAAGTATCTCCCCTGTATCCGTTGATCTGCGCCCAACCGGTAAGTCCCGGACGAACCTGATGCTTGACCATATAGCGAGGAATCTGCTCCTTGAATTTCTCGACAAACTGCGGTCTCTCGGGTCTTGGTCCAACGAGGGACATCTGACCGAATAATATATTAAAGAGCTGAGGAAGCTCATCAATATTCGTTCTTCTGAGGAACCTTCCGACATTGGTAACTCTCGGATCACCCTTGGTCGTCCAGCCTTTCTTTTCCTCTTTTTCCGACTGAACCTCCATAGTCCTGAACTTATACATCATAAAGTTCTGACCGCCAAGTCCAACTCTCTCCTGCTTGAAGATAACGGGTCCCTTGCTTGTAAGCCTGATGGCAATCGCTGCCGCGAGCATCGGAAGTGCAAAAATAATGATCGCGATAATAGAACCTATGATATCGACAATTCTTTTACATAGTTTATTAAACGAATTGGTGAGCGGAACATATCTGATATTTACAACCGGAAGTCCCTGCACATCCTCTGTAAACGGGTTACTGGGGAAAAGAGATGAATAATCCGGGATAAACTTGGTATGAACGCCCGATTTCTCACACTGTGCGACGAGCTCTTCCAGTCTGTCGTAGTCATTCAGAGGAAGCGTTATCGTGATCTCATCGTAGCTGTGCTTTTCAAGATAATGCTCAAGCTGCTCTATCCCGCCGATAACTTCCACGCCGTGATAGCTCGTTCCGATCGGGACAAAATCATCGAGGATACCCGAGATAACATAGCCCCACTGAGGGTTGTCGAGGATCCTGCTGATATATCCTTCCGCAGCTCTTGAATATCCGACAAGTAGAATGTGCTTAAGATTATAACCCTGCTTCCTGATAAATCTAAGGAATTTGCGCAGCATCATGTGCGCAAATGCAGTAGAAGTCGTATTGAGCACGAAGAAGATAGCCATCATTCCTCGAGAGAAGTGAACCTGCTTGAAGAAGAACAATACAAGCCAGAATGCGATCATTCCGAGGATATTGGCCTTACCGATATCCTTGAATTCATCCCAAAGCCTCTTAGCTCTCTTCGAGGTGTACAGCTGAACCGAGTAGTACAGGAAGATATAACCGGGCACCAAAAAATACAGCGCCATAAAATATGTGCGCATCGACAAAATACCGGTCCTCGGTCTGTCGCCCCACAAAAGTACAAATCTTATAAAATATGCGGCAATGTAGGAAGCCGCCACCAAAAGGGCGTCGACTATAACATGCGCTCTGTTAAGATGAACCTGATTATCCTTTATCATGCACCAGTTGCTCCAAACCGCCTTGCGATATTGATCCACAGCTCAAGCTGCATCTTCACGCACCCCCGCAGTTCTTTCTTCCCGAAACTAACTTTCTTCTCTGTATTTTTAAATATCTTGGAAACGCCCTTACGTAATCCCTTAAGATGCGCTCTTCCAAGCCCTCTCTTCGTATAAAAAGCATGCTTGATCAAAATGCCTATGATAATAAGCGGCAGATTGATAAGTATCTGCAAAAACGGCATATTCTTATACATTAAGTATAAGTTATTCGCGGCTGTAAGTTCAACCTTAAAAGAATTGTACCTCGAACCGCTGCTGCCGCTACCTTCATGATATACAACCGCACCGGGCTCGCAGATATTCTCATATCCCTTGAGCCTAGCCCTGTAGCCGATATCAACATCCTCAAGATAGCAAAAATGCGCTTCGTCAAAAAGCCCGACCTTATCTTCCGCAAAAAGCGATCTTCTGTATAAAGCCGCCCCTGCGCAAGCACTTGTCAAAAGAGCTTTCTTCTTAAATTTACTCTCATCCTTATCGCGCCCCGGTGAAAACGCCCATCCGAGCGCACAGTAATAATCACCGCTGTCATCGATAAGCTCCGGATGCTTCATCTGAAGCATCTTGGCCTGAACCGCAAAAGCTCTCTTATTCTTCTCCATGGAAGCCACCAAAGCCTCGATAGCGTGCTCATCACAGGCCGTGTCATCATTAAGAAGGAAAACATACTCCGAATCCGAAGCCTTGATTCCCGTATTTACCGCACACGAAAAACCTGTGTTTTTAGGTAGATCGATAAGCTTAACCTCAGGAAACTCTCTTCGAACATAGTCCGCGCTTCCGTCCGTCGAGCCGTTATTGACAATAATAACATCAAAATCCTTAAAAGTCTGCTTCCTAAGACTCTTAATACATGCTCCGATAAACTTTATGCTGTTGTAACACGGAATTACCACGCTGACTTTACTCATATGTCATCCTCAATCACGGAATATCCCGCAGATTCTGTGCATACGCCGTTTACACGCGCTTTATGATCTGCGGATCCCAAACAACTCGCTTGCCGCGCTTCTTAATCTCTTCGCAGAAGCGAACGCTCTTATCAATTATCTCATCTTCACTCATCCCTGTAAAAAGAGCCGTCGTATCAGCCTTGGGATCGGTGAACGTATCAACATAGTCTATTCCCACAACATCCTTGTAGATATCCTTATATAAAGGATCTATCGCCATCGACCTTATGTCAACGGCGTAGCAGTCCTGCGTAAGGACAGCCCTATGCTGAAGTCCGCCGCTGTATGAAACAGGCATATTCTTAAAAGGTGCCGTCTTATCTTTTTTATAAATGCCGCCGGCAACTCTGCCCTTCTTATTAACAAGCTTACCGCCGACGCAGGCAACATCGTCACGCTCCTTCAAGATACCGCGCTCATAATTAACTCGGTAAAAGCCAAGATGCGGGAGCTGAACCACTTCGCCGTTTATATTGTTGCTCTTAAGAACATCGGCAATTGCCGCCTGTCCCGCCTCGTATGCATAAGTCTTGCTCGCAGGATTCGCCGCAGTCGAAGCCTTGTGACATCTCCAGTGATAGAGCACCTTATCGATGTGCACTATATGACCCGATGCCATATCCATCGAAAGAGCTGCTTCCGAGCAGCATCTTAGGAATAAGTCAAAATCCTGCGCTCCGTCGAACTTTGCGCGAAGTTTTAGTCTTTTTATTATATCAGCTCTCATCACCGCGAAATGACAGATATAATTATTGGACAAAAGAAGGTCCATATTAAACGAAGGTTTTTCGTGAAGTTCAAAGAACTTGCGAACGCCCTTTTCATCCTCAAACTTATCCTCATTGGAATAAATAAGCCTTATAGGGCAATCGATAAACCTTGAGAGCTTATTCTTTTGCATGCTCTTTTTAATGACTCTGGAAACCTCGTAAAGCGCATCGGGAGTTAAGATATCGTCATGATCTAAAAGACCGATATAATCGCCCGTCGCCTTTTCAAGCCCTCTGTTGGTGTTGTGCGAGATCCCTGCGTTCTTATCCAAGTGATAGTACTTGATCCTCGGATCATCATTAGCCGCAGAAACCGCAACATCAAGAGATTTCTCCGACGCATCGGCGAGCACCAGCTCCCAGTTTCCGTAGGACTGATTCACAACAGAATCAATCATCTGCTTAAGGTAAACTTCCGGAGTATTAAAAAGAGGCACAACTATGCTAAAACGCACAGCGTCCCCTGTTTCTGCCAAAAGTCTGTATTCCTGATTTTGTTCGCGTAAAACTTCCTCGGAAAGCTCGCGATACGAATACTTCTCCGAAGAATTGATCTTTATACGCTCCATTGCAGCGTAAAAAGCAGCCTTTATTCCATTGCGCTCAGCATATGCAATTGTTTTTGAGACTGCGTTCTTTATACCCATATGTGGATTGCTCCTCATATTTTTATATTATTCGGCTGTGGCCCGAAAGCCACAGCCTGTATTTCTTAGCTGATAGCTTTCTTAACAGCCTCTGTGAGCTCATCTTCAAGCTTAGCGGCATCGGAAAGGTCTTTGCCCTTTACACCCATGTAGAACTTGATCTTGGGCTCTGTTCCCGAAGGTCTTGCGCAGCACCAAGCATCGTTATCAAGTGCAAAGTAAAGAACGTTGGACTCGGGAAGTCCTGTTGTTCCCTCTTTTCCTGTAGCCATATCAAGAGTCTTGCCTGTCTTGTAATCTCTGAACTGCTCAACCTTGAATGAACCAAACTCCTTGGGAGGATTGCTTCTGAGTCTCTCCATAAGAGCTGCGATCTGGCCTGCACCCTCTTTACCCTTCATGGTAATTGAGTACTGGCCCTCTTTGTAGTAGCCGTATTCTTCGTACATGTCGATCATTGCATCCCATACGCTCTTGCCCTGCTTCTTGTAGAAAGCAGCAAGCTCGCAAAGACACATAACTGCTACGATAGCGTCCTTATCTCTTGCATGAGTTCCGGCAAGACATCCGTATGACTCCTCAAGACCGAATACATAGTTGTGAGACTGATTATTCTCTTCGTAGATCTTGATCTGCTCACCGATGTACTTAAAGCCTGTGAGAACCTCTGTGTAGTAAAGTCCGTATTTATCTGCGACTCTCTTAGCCATGTTGGTTGTAACGATAGTGGTTACGAACGCAGGGTTTGCGGGCATTGTGCCTGTAGCCTGACGCTCTCTTAAGATATACTCACCGATGAGCATACCTGACATGTTTCCTGTAAATCCAACATATTCGCCTGTCTTAAGGTCTTTTGCATAGATTCCGAGACGATCCGCATCGGGGTCTGTAGCAAGGACGATATCAGCATCCTTTTCTTTTGCCAGCTCAAGAGCAAGCTTGAATGCCTTGGGATCCTCGGGATTGGGATACTCAAGTGTAGTGAAATCAGGATCCGGCGCTTCCTGCTCGGGCACTACGAATACGTTCTTAAATCCAAGCTCCTTGAGAACACGTCTTACGGGAAGATTACCTGTTCCGTGGAAAGGAGTGTATACGATGGTGAACTTGTCAGCCATCTCGTCAATAACGTCCTGATGAATGATCTGCTTCTTGAGCTCAACCATGTACTTGTCGTCAATCTCTGTTCCGAAAGATACATAGAGTCCCTGAGCGATGGCATCCTCTTTGGACATTGTCTTAACATCGTGATAATCGGTTATCGCAAGAACCTCTTCTATAATTCCTTTGTCATGAGGAGGTGTAATCTGTGCACCATCTTCCCAATAAACCTTATAACCGTTGTACTCGGGCGGATTGTGAGAAGCCGTAACCATAACTCCGGCGATACATCCGAATTCTCTAAGTGCAAAAGAAAGCTCGGGTGTGGGACGAAGAATATCGCTGACATAAGCCTTGATTCCGTTAGCTGCAAGGCAAAGCGCAGTCTCATCCGCAAACTCGGGAGAAAATCTTCTGCAGTCAAAAGAAATAGCTACCCCCTTCTTGCCTGCGTCAGGTCCGCCGTTCTTCTTAATATAGTTGGCAAGACCCTGAGTAGCCTTTCTTACCACGTATTTATTCATTCTGTTGGTGCCCGCTCCGATAACTCCACGAAGTCCGCCGGTACCGAACTCAAGCTCTCTATAAAATCTGTCTTCAACTTCCGCTTCATTATTGCGGATAGCCATAAGTTCCTCTTTGGTTTCATCGTCAAAATAAGAATCATTTAACCAGTAGTTAAGCTGATCTGTTGCTGTGCTCATAATAACACTCCTCTCTGTTTAATCGTTTGAATTATACCATAAATTATAAATTCTAAAATACCTCGCTAAGCGAGACAGTCTTACTGCACTCTCAAACTCGAATAACCTTCAACATTCAAGCTGTAATCGCTTCTGTCGAGCGAGAAATTCGGGTTGTAGTACGGATCTCCCTTCTCGAGAACTTTTTTCCATTTCTCTTTAAAGTGATCGGACTCTGCATCGTAACGCTTGGCGTTCTCTCCCTCAAGATCGAGGCCTCTTGAAAGCGACTCATAGTGGAAGAGCTCCGCGAAAGGTGTGAATACGTTGAGATATCCTTTTTCCCTGAGCTTCAGGCAGAAATCCACGTCATTAAGACTTACGGCAAAAGACTCATCGAAGCCGCCGACTTCGTCGTACTTAGCTCTTGAAACCATGAGGCAGGCGCCCGTAACAGCGCTCACATCCTGCGCATAGCACAGTCTTCCCATGTATCCGAGATTCATTCCGGCCTGACCGTAATGAGAATGTCCCGCTGTCCTGTGCGCTCCAAGTCCCAGAACAACACCTGCGTGCTGGATTTTTCTGTCAGGGAAATAGAGCTTTCCGCCAACCGCTCCAACATCGCTTCTCTGCGCATACATAAGAAGCTCTTCCATCCAGTTTACGGTAATTACCTGCGTGTCGTTATTAAGAAGGATGATGTAGTCACCCGTAGCCTGTGACACGCCGTAGTTTACAACCTTTGAATAGTTAAAAGATTTCTTTTCTCCCGCAGCGGGCCGGTTAACCGGATCCGCATAGAAATCAACGACCCTAACAATGTCTTTTAACGAGCCGTTTCTAAGCTCCTCGTAATAGCCCAAAGTCTCTGAAGTCTTGCTTCCGTTCTCGACAACAATGATCTCGTAATTATCGTAAACAGACTTCTCATAAATTGAATCTATGCATCTTCTAAGGTCCTCCGCATGCTCGCAGGTGGGGATGACGATGCTGATCTTGGGCGTTCCCTTAACTTCATAAGTGATCTTAAATATAGTCTCGAAAGCTCTCGTGCTTGTGATCTTGAAGTGATCGTAGCCGTGACGCTTTAAGTGGTCCGCTACCGCGCCCTTGGCGGCCTCTATCGCATAGGGCTTTGCACTTATATCCGACGCAACGGAAGCAGCGTGCGATCTCCAGTAATACAAGAGCTTCGGAATATGCACGATGTGCTGCGCACTGTCGGTAAGCCTTAGGATCATATCATGGTCCTGGCTTCCGTCAAACTTAGTTCTAAAGAGCTCCGTTCCTTCAAGCAGCGTTCTCTTGAACACGCTGAAATGACAGATATAGTTATTGGCTCTTAGATTATCGATAGCATAATCGGGCTTAAAGTGCATGGTTATCATCTTGTTGATATCATCGCCCTTGAAGGTTGTTTCATCACAGTAGATGTAATCTGCGTTTTCTTCGTTTATTGCCTTCACATACCAGTAAAGAACTTCGGGATGAAGAATGTCATCGTGGTCGAAAAGACCGATGTACTCGCCCGTTGCAAGCTCAAGGCAGTGATTGGTATTGCCCGCGATTCCCTCATTCTTTTCAAGCTTCATGTATGAGATCTTGCACTCGCCGTTTTTATCAAGCGCACGTGCATCCTTCATGTACTCCGAAACTATTCTTGAAACCTCTTCGATATGCGCTTCATCGGAGCCGTCCGCAAGGCACAGCTGCCAATTTGCATAGGTCTGGTCAAGCACAGACTCAATCATATCGCGAAGGAATTTCTCGGGAGTATTATACAAAGGCACGAGGATCGAGATCTTTACCATATTGGCAAAAACAGCATTCTCCTGCTCTTTTCTTGTGTTCTCATCGGGAAAACTCTCGGTTCCATAATGAGTCATCGCCTTTTTCTCGATCTGCTTGTACTTGATCTTAGCGATGACACCGCGAAGAGATCCCTGATTTCTTATACGGTCGCGCTGTCTGATGACCCAGTGCATAGTGTTACGCATGGGTGTACTAGCCTTCCAGATTGGATTATTCTTGATTCGATTAAGCTTAAACTCAAGCTCCGAATTCTTATCCTCAAGCTCCGCGATCCTCTCAGCAAGGTCTGCGCTCTTTAATTTTTCCCGCTCATATGCGGCTTTAAAATCAAAATCTTTTTGCTCTGACATAATCAAAATCCATTAATTCTTAATATGTAAAATATTGGGAACCCAGTTGATAAGCTTGTTTCTTCCGGTCTTATCAACCGCAAGCATACCTATCTGATAAAAGCCCGGTGTAAGGTCACCCTTTCTTATCCTTAGCTTATATCCCGTAAGATCGACGTTCACCTGATCCTGAAGTCTTACTCTGATATCCGGTCTGTACCAAACGTAGATTGGGAAGCTGTAAACCTTAGAATCAACAGGGCCTGCGCCGTCTTCATATCTTTCTACCAGGCGAAGGAGCAATCTTTTTTCATAAAGAGCATTGTCCGAACCGATAACAAAGCTGTAGCCCTTAAGGAAATAACCTTCCTCATTGCCCGTCGCATTCACGCCGTAGAGCCAGTTATCCATGGTTCCGTTGTACTCACAGCCGACTCTCAGACACTGATCTTCTCTCGCGCCCTTGATGCCCTTGTCGTGAACCGACACAGCCGCATAGTGAATATCCTCAACCGGTGTGTAATCCTCTCTCGGGATGATTGCTGATATCGTCTCATCCTCGGTAAGGTGCGGGCTGTAGAACGGATCTACATTGTAGAGATACGAATGTCTCCTCATCAGCGTATCGCCCTCAACCGCAAGTCTCTCCATCTTCTTGGGGTCAAGATTGTCGAGACCTCTTGTGAGCGACTCGTGGTGATAAAGATATATGTGATTACAGCAAACGTTGTAATAACCTTTTTCAAAAACGCTGTAGCAAAAATCAACGTCGTTAAAGGCAACCTTAAGCTCCTCAGGGAAGCCGCCTACATCGTTAAATTTCTTTCTGCTGATGAGAAGGCAAGCAGCCGTCACACCGATGCAGTTGTGGATACCTCTGTTATATCCGAAATAATGGCTCTTTCCGTCGTGCATCTTCTGAAGCTTGTGCACCGGACCGCGACGCACGTTCGCTATTCCCGCATGCTGGATAAGATCCGTGTCGGGGTAAATGAGCTTGGCTCCGACAGCGCCCACATGACGAAGCTGCGCCTGTGAAACCATCTCCGTAAGCCATCCGTCTGAAGTAGCCTCAATATCGTCATTAAGGAAAAGAAGATACTCGCCGTTTGAATTTCTCACGCCCTGATTGCACATAGCGGAGAAATTAAAATCTTGATTTTTGTATATGTAATTGATCTTGGTAAGACCGTTCTTTCGCTCTGCTCTTGAAGCATACACGCCGTATTTAACTCTGTTTGCCGCACTGCTTCCGTTATCAATAACAACGATATCGTAGGTGATACCCGCATCCTTCGTTGTCTCGATTATCGAATTGAGGCACTGCCTGAAGATCTCAGGGTGATCCATCGACGGAATGATGATGCTGACCGTCGTAGGTTTAAGCAGCATATGCTTGGAATTATGAAATGGTCTTCCGTAAAAGACATCCTGTCCCGCGTTTCTGTGATACAAGATTTCTTTTATATGTCCGATCGGAAGCTCGGTTCCCGTTCTCTTTGCGAAAGCTCTTTCGCTTATTGCAAGCATACAGAAAAGAACATCCGCAGATAAAAGAGAAGCCTCAAGCCCCACCTGTTCGGGAGAATTCTTTTTGTTGGCTGTTCCTCCGAGCATCTTTACAGCATTGTCGTATTCAGGAGTAGCCGCATGAAGTGCGCTCGCTCTGCAGGCAAAAAAACTGCCGATATAAAAAGCATTGAGATAAGCATCGGGTGACCAATCGGGCTTAAAATACGGATGAATGTATTTTCCACCGCTTCCCTGCTCATCCTCATCTCCGTAAACAACATTGTGCTCGGGATGAGCGATAAAATACTGCTTCACAACCTCGGAAGCCCTCTTTGTAAGCTTTCCTTTGGGACTTACAAAAAGATAGACCACATTCTCATCTTTTTTGGCATCCGTCATCTCCCAGACCTTGGCATAAGGAACAACCTTGACCTTGGGTGTAGGGAGCTTATGCGGTACAAGCTCGCCGTTCTCATCCTCTTCGTAGGACACGGGAGCTTCGGCGGTTATGACAGGCTGTTTCTCAACTTCTTTTTGCCACTTGTCATATGCGCCTGATTTCTTGTTTAAAACCTTATTGTATTTAGTTGTCCTCTTCAGAATAAGAGATTTCTTAACTAAATCTTTAAGCATCTGTCAGGGATTACTCCTCGTCTAAATAGTCGTCAAGCTCATCGTAATCGGCGTCTTCGCGGCGCTCTTTACGTTTATTCTTAATCTTTCTTCCGATCTTGCGGATGATACTGATCTTTTCCTTATCGTTATCTTCATTGGACTTGACCGACGCTGCGACTGCATCTGCGGCGTTCTTGGGGACAAGCGTCGTAAGAAGCTTAATCACCAGCATATTGTTTTCCTTAACGGAAAGTCTGCTGCTTGTAAGATCAAACTCGATATTCGGATCGTCTGAGTTAAAGACAAAAGAATCATCGCTCAGCCACTCGCCGTTGCCGGGATTAACCGAAATATCAGCCGTTCCGTCCTCAATCGAATCATCATTCCAAGTCGCATCAAGTATAGTCACAAGACAAGGTGAAAAAGCCGGATCCACACGAAGCGTCTTGCATGAAGAAGGCACCTCGATATTAAGTGTCACGATATTTTTCTCATCGTACTGCTCCTCGGGGAAGAACGAATCATCCTCGGAGTAGCCCGTTCCCTCGTCCATATAGATCTGTATGCAATCCGCAGCTCTTGCTGCCTCAGGGTTCATCGCAAGCTCTTTTGGCACGATGACCTTGCGTCCTATATCTTTCCAGATCTCTACCATGGACTTGCGATTGCCGGTCACGTACTTCTGGAAAGCATACTCCTCTTCAAGGAGTACCTTCATCTCTTTTTCCGAAAGACCGAGCTTTTTGAAGATAGGTTTGGGATCGAACTTCTCTCTTTTCCTGTCTTCAAGTCTGTAGCAGTAAAGTGCTCTCCACACCTGCTCTTTTGCAGGGATGCACTTACCGTAAGTCCATTCATAATCTATTATAGTCCAGATCGGACCGTTAACCATAATATTGCTGAAGATAAGGTCGTAGTCGGATACCGGATAATCCTCCTTATACCTGATCCTCTTTATATACTCGGAGATAAGAGCGTTGAAGCCCTCCATATCGTCCTTATCAATGCACTCATCAAGAACGGAAGCAAGCGGTACACCGTTGACAAAAGAAAATACGGCACAGCCCTCGTTCTCGTCTATCTGACAGTCATTGATCTCCAGATCGCCGCCGTGGTACTTTTCTTTCAGCCCCGCATAAGCGTCTCTGATGCTGTATACATGCTCTCTTGCAGCTTCCGTAAGAGGGAATTTCTTAATAACCTTGCGACCGTTTCTGCCGATAGCGATATCCGTACGGATCTTGAATTCATCAACTCTGTCGTTGCTGTACTTACTGTAGATGGTGTCAAATCCGGGTCCGATTATTACTTCAAAAGAGTTTGCAAACTCAGGATACAAGCCGTCTTTAACGAGATCCTCGTATGCGTGCTTTTCATTGAACAAAACAAGCCTGTCTCTATCGAAGTTTCTTACATTATCCTGTAGCTCTCCGAACTTCGGAAGATACGAATCCGAGTGAAGCAGCGTCATCAGCTTGTAATCGGGATAAGGATAATAGAAATGATAATCGTTTATCCTGCATCTTTTGAATATATTGATAAGACCGCCTCTTGTGAAGGTCTTGGCTACGCTGTCCGCGGTATAGCCTTCGATTCCGGAAAAGTATGTTCCGAGGTGATCCTCTGTACATCCCGCAAAATACTTAAGTCCGAGGCGATTCTCGATTGCAATAACTATACGTCCGTCCTTTTTGAGATGTCTTTTAAGCATCAAAAGAAACTTCTCGTAAGGGTTCTCGGTGCCGATGTAGCCCTGTCCGTACTCAAAAACGCCTATCAAAAAGATAAAGTCAAAATCCCTGTCAAGATCCGGCTCAATGTCCCTAAAATTGCCCACATGAATGGTCACATTGTCACATTCCTTGTTTCTTGTGGCATTGATCTCGGATCTTCTTCTTGAAAGATCGCAGGATACGACCTGTCCCGCCTTACTTGAGAGCATGCCCGTGATGGCACCGCAGCCCGATCCGACTTCAAGAACCTTGGCGTCCTTGCTCATCGGGATCCACTCTACGATGTTCGCTCTCTGATCCGAAAGATGATAGAGAATAGGCCAGCTTGCGCGCTCCTCGATTATCTTCTGATACTCGTCTTTTGTATGATTTTTTACAATCTCAAGAAGGTCGTTCTCTATAGCACCGTCGCTATAAAGATCAACCCCTGAGTAATGTTTGAAGTTCAGCGTAACGCTTCCGATCTTAATCTGTTCCTGCATCTGCGTCTTTCACCTTACATGTTGTGTTCATGTCATAGTAACCTACCGTGTTCTTGTCGGAAACTACCGTGATATTTAGTGCATCATATAACCTGTGATATACGGTAAAGTCATTTTGCTCAAATCCCGTAACTCCAAAGCTTAGAAGGTATTCGCCGCCCTGGAGGCTCATATTCTGGGTAAAAGAGATTTCTTTAACGTCGCCCTTCTTGACGGGATCAAGGAATGCCTTCTCCACCATGGAGTTGGTACCTGTAATCTCGATACCCATTATATTCTTGAAAGTAAGAGCAAAGATGGGCGCCGCAACATCCTCCTTGAAGCTGACCTTCATGTGCACAGTGAAGTCCGTGCCCTTTATAATCGATGAAGTCACCGTTCCATTAGAATCCGTGACATAGAAATCTGTGATCTCTGCCTTGCCGTCGCCGTATTCAAGCGCGTTGGGGTTTGCCGCTGCATCTTTTGCCTTATTGGAAGCTGCGCCGGCATTGTCGCCAGCCTTGGCATCT
>JAEEGL013854830.1_pt1 | contig 18005 bp, 14 predicted proteins | sample 9134231 | NCBI WGS metagenome assembly JAEEGL01 (sample SAMN16246548, study PRJNA631951) | gut metagenome | biome: gut microbiome; feature: rumen; material: fiber-attached | host: Bos | place: Iran: Karaj | collected 2018-10 | reverse complement strand
CAACGACGCATAATTCATCCGTATCAGGCAGCCCGTCAGGAAGCACATCATAATGAAGCGGCTGCCCGAGCCGGTCTGATGACCATAACGTCATGATCTTTTCCCAGCGTTTTCCGGCATCGGCGTCAGCAGATCCAATGCAGCTTCTACTGCTGTCAGTTTTGAATATGCCTCCATACTTATCCGCTAATCAAAAAACTACGAAGAAAATGCAGGCATCTTCTTCGTAGAAAATTCTTTTTCGTTCTTCGATTATGTGTATAATCGATTTTCCAATCGGCTGTCAATACTATCTGCCTTACTTATTGCAGTAGAATAAAGCAGCGACAAAAACTATCTGCGGCGCATTCACAAACCCACCAACACGATGATGACGCATGCCGCAAGGTTGACAAGGATCGCCGTCCAGTTCCCATCGATGCCAAATCTCTCATCATAGATGAAGCTGGATCCGCTGATGACGGAATTAAAATAGATAGCTTAAAATTGTGTATATATTCAGGTCTCAGCGGACCATGTCGTGAATCTCCCCGACCGACTTTCCGGCAAGGCCCAGCTTCTGTACAGTCCTTCCTTCCGTCATGAAGTCCTTGCCCAGCATCAGGCTCTCAAGGCCAATGATCATGTCGATGACCGGTGTGTCGATGCCAAGCATATGTCCGATGGATGCAGTCGGAACCAGATCGCAGAGCGTATCTTCCTGCATGAAGCGATGATTTGTACTCATCGGAGACTTGATTCCTTTATATGGCGCACAGCTCTGGATCGCATCATACAGATTATCCGGCTGCAGATTATAAACGGATTTCAGATGAGGAAGCAGCGGTTCCACATTTACGCCGAGGGCATTACAAACAGCAATCCTCTCGGCGTCAGCTGCTTCGATTACCCTGCAGATCCCGGGGGTGAGGCCTTCAATGTAATAGTCAAATTGCTGACCAAGTTCAATCTTATTGATGTTTAGCGTGCAGGGAATCGAATGAAGCATGCCGCTTCCGCCTGAAAGCCCCGTAACAAGTGTGCTTTCGGCGGGAACGTAGCACGGGAAAACATCCTTGAGTTCCTCTGCCACATCAGCTGCGGTGCCTGACGGGATCGAAGCGAGCAGAATACGGTTCTTCACGCCGGAATGGAAGGTATGTCCGATTTCCACGGTCCTGCATGCAAACATCATGTCCGCGGCTTCGCAGATTCTCGGAAGCGTCCGGCATCCCGCCCCGATCAGAGCGGTCCTGAAATTCAGCACCCCTCCCACATGGCCGGGATTCAGAATCACTGTCTGCTCAGGCCTGACGCTGCCCGCAATGGCCTCAGCAACCTCGGCATGGGCATCTGTCGTGGTGCAGACCATGATATAATCGGTTCCTTCAATGCATTCCGCAGCGTCAGATGTTACCAGGTCCGGCTTTCCGGTCGCTTCCGTTTTTCCCGTAGCTTTCCACTCAGGCATCTCCTTTAAAATGGCAACTTTGTTTACGTCCTTATCCTGAGCATGGACGACATGACCGCTGGATTTCAGTATTACAGACATTAAGGTACCGCTTGCTCCGGTACCGATGATGGAAAACCGCATCCTATACCTCCTGGCTTGTTTTTTGCATATATCTGACACTGTTTCTTCACTGATGTGAAGGCTTCAGCATCATGGCTTTGTTGATCTGCTGTGTATTAAGCTCATATTCAGCGGACTCCGGAACGGAGCACAGTCCTCCCGCTCCCCCGCGAAGGGATGCCGGAAGATGTTTCTGCGTGTTACAGAGTGCTTCTATAACATGATCCGGGCTGACCCGGCTCTGAATTCCCGCAAGCGCAAGGTCAGCGCCTGTAAAAGCATTCGCGACCCCGATGCCGTTGCGCTTTATACAGGGAACTTCCGTACATCCCCCGATGGGGTCGCATATCAGTCCCAGCATGTTCTTAAGAGCCAGCGCCATGGCCTCGCAGCAGCCTTTCGTATCGGCACCGCCAAGGTACGCCAGCCCCGCAGCCGCTATGGCGGAGGATACACCGATCTCTCCCTGGCAGCCGCCTCCCTGTCCGGAGAAGCTCGCCTTGTGATAATACATGATCACGCCCATGGCGGAAGCAGTAAACAAGGCCTTCACCAATTCTTCATCCGTACATCCGGTATCCTCCTGCACGGTGATGAAAGCTCCGGGGACGATGCCGGCAGAGCCGCCGGTAGGCGCTGCAACGACCCGGTTCATGGACATACAGGTCTCCATTACACCGATAGCCCTGGCAATGGCTCTCCCCAGCGTGCTGCCGCCCAGGGTCCTGCCGGAAAGGACCGCCTGCTGCATACGTTCGGCGTCTCCTCCCCCGAGTCCGAAAAGGGTGCTCTGGTTGCCGGAGATCCCTGCTGCCGCACACTCTTTCATATATCCGAGGCATTCCGACATAGCCTCCCATATAGCTTCCCTGCTCCTGCCGGAGCGCGCCATCTCATATTCGACGGCGAGTTCGGGAATATCCTTCCCGGTACGTTCGGAAAGTTCCATTAATTTCGCGCAAGTGGTAAATAACGGCTCATGCGGGATGAATCCATAGTCTAAAAACGGTTCTGTTACCGTGATCCCGCTGACCCCATCCATGGACCGGATGGTTTTCGTTAAGGCGCGCTCTCCTTCCGATATCCCGGTATAGAATAAAAACCTGTTTTCCTTCACGGAGCAACCGATCTCTCTTTCACCGCCCAGCAGCAGCTTCAGCTGCCCGGAAATATCACGATCCGCCCAGACAAACAGATATACAACTGTACTTAAAAGCTTCACCTCAAACCCGTCGACGCTGTAGATCTCGATCATGCCGCCGCCGGTGGACGCGCCGAATATCTCCCTGACGCGTCCGTCCGTCTGTTCCAGGGTAAGAAGGACAGCGTGGGCGTCTTCGGGATATGGAGGCTCAAACCAGCTTCCGGTACACTCGATACCCTTCTCCCGCGCAGTCTCAAGCGCATTCCTGAGTGCAGGATCGTGCGGATCCATACCCAAGAGCCCTCCGATCAGGGCAACATGGCTCCTGAGCCCGGGATAATGATGAAACCTGGGATGAAACTTAATGTCGATAGATTTCAATGGCGCATCCAGAAAACGGTATGCCGCCTTCCCCAGTCTGGCCATTCCCCCGGTACCCGAACTCGATGGTCCGAGCATCACAGGGCCGATAATTTCAAAAACGCTGATATCCATAAACTGTCTCCATGCGTTATGTAAATCGAATCATTCATCCGGAAACCAGGATCCTGCTTTCCCTGTAATTCCATACGGCTCCTGCAATAATCAGGATGCTTCCGATAATCGTTCTTAATCCCGGTATCTCGGCAAAGAACAGGTATCCCAACAGGGCGGATGCGATGATCGTAAAGTACTCATAAACGCTGCCTATACCGGCCGTCACCTTCTGAAGGCCGTATGTCAGGGTGACCTGCCCGGCCGCGGCAGAAAGTCCGATCATGATCACCCACAGCAGATTCGCCCGGGAGGGAACCGTAAAATTCCAAAGCATCAGGATCCCGGCACAGACCGTGCTGAACAGGCAAAAATAAAAGATAACGACAAAGGGATCTACACGCCCGCTGCAATAGCCGATGGCCGTATACGCTGCCCCGCTGCACATGGCTGACGCGCAGGCGCACAGAAGCGGTATGACGGCGGAATCAAAACGCGGGTTGATCGCGATTACGGCTCCCGCGATACACAGGCAGGTGATTGCTGCCTGTGTCTTTCTCATTTTCACGCCCATAAACGCCTGAATCAGAAACACCCATATGCAGGTCGTCCTGCTGAGCAGGGAAACATCCGCCTGCCTCGCATGGGACGACGCGTAAAACAGGAAAAACAATCCCGCAAATCCAGACAGTGCCCTTGCGAACAGTGCCCCTTTGTACTCCGGATCTACCACGGGCGAGATCCGACGATACTTAAGGACGGCTATGGAAATGAGCAGGCCCAGAGCATTCCGAAAAAACACCTGTTCGACCAGGGGAATCTCGGCTGCCGAGATCCTCACGCATACCTGCATCACCGAGAACGACAGGCATGATATAAGCATCAGGACCAGTCCCCACAGTTTTCCATTCATTTGTCTTTTCCTTTTTCACTAAAGCGGACATGCCGTAATGATCCGGAGGCTGTCCCGTCAAGGCTCAGGTTGCGGCATTCGCGCTGTACAGTCTCAGTTTCCTTGCGTTCAGGAAACGGAAGAATCCTGCGCTTGCAAACCCGCTTACCGTTCCGCAGATTGCTGCAGCGGCAAGGGCAGCTAATACCTTTCCCGGCGCATTGAATGCAAACGGAGCGAACATCCCTGGGATGGGCGAGGCTGTACCCGGTGCATTGCAGATGATCCCCATATATGCCGCGCACATGCCGCTCAGTCCCCCTCCGAAAAAGTTGCTGAAATAGATCGGGACCGGGTTCTTCGTAATAACATCCGCCTGGGTAAGCGGCTCCAGCATAACGGCTGCTATGCGTCCGCTGTCACCGTAACCCATCTGCCAGAACATGACACCGTTGGTAAAGCTGCCGCCGAAACAGGCTATGGCGGCAATGCCCATCGGCAGTCCTGTCAGCTGGAGCATGGCTGTCAGAGCCATTGAACTTAATGGTGAAGTGCAGACGATCTTCATGATGCCGCCGAGCAGCAGTCCCATCATAATCGGCGCCTGCTGTGTCGCGGCTATGATGGCTCCTCCGATATATGTAATCACCGTTGTCACGCCCGGATTTACGAGAGCGGCCGTTCCATAGGCGAAAGCGGCCGACAGCAGGGCTCCCGCGATCGTTTTCACGCCGTCGGGCAGTTTACGGATCACATATAAGACAAAGTGAAGCAGATACCCGGCAATAAACCCCGGCAGGATTCCGAATTGTGACAGCGCCATGCCGGAGGCCACCGCCATGACGGGATCTGTTCCCATCGAGATCCCGACCAGTATAGCCGCGGCACTTCCGCCGAGGCTGCCTGCTGAGGTTCCAACATTTTCAAAAAATGCTATCCCGGCAAAATCCCCGAGAATATATTTGCAGATCGCTTCTACGAGAAATGTCGCAATAGCGGCATTGGCAAGGCCGCTCATTGCCTTATCGCCCTTCGGGCATTTCATGGAAAAAAGGGAAAACATTGCGAGACTCACGAGCAGGGCGCCCAGACCTCTGATAAACATCATGGCGATCTCCTTTCATAACGAACCACATGAAAAAGTCATCCGTCATTATGATCTGTCCCTGATGCCTGAAAGGTTTTCTTCTTCGGCGGGATCGCTCCTCTCTCCAGAACTGTGTCTGTATACGATCTTCTTTCCCTGAAAGCTTCGCATATCACCTGACTTATGATATGTTTTCCTCTTCGGGTGCGGCTTCATGCATTTCTCATATACTTCAACCACGCCATATTCAATTATATTCTCTGCGTTCCTTCACCCGGCCTTACTGTCCGAGTTTATTCCGGACACATTGTGCCGTCTTTGTACAGGCAAGGCCTCCGATCGTAGCGCATTTCAATTCGTTGGGAAGCCTCTCCTCGACATCGATGAGAGCATCGATCACTTCATCCGGCGGGATAAAGCTGCGAATGCCGGCGAGGGCCAGATCCGCGGAAATAAAGGAATTTGCGACTCCCACCGCGTTGCGCTTGATGCACGGGACCTCGATTGGTCCCGCGATCGGGTCACATACCAGGCCCAGGAGGTTCTTCATGCAAAGCGCCATCGCATGCATGACCGTTTCGGGATCATCCGTAAAAATACTGGCCAGTCCGGCAGCGGTTATGGCGCTCGATACGCCGATCTCCCCCTGGCATCCTCCTACAGACCCGGAGAAGGAAACACCTTTTTCCGCCATGATCACACCCATCAGTGCACTGACAAACAGGGCGTCAACCAGCTGGCCGTCGGTAAGATCATATGCCTCCTGTACAGCCACCATGGCTCCCGGGACGATCCCCGAAGACCCGGCCGTCGGCGCCGCGACGATGCAGCCCATGGAGCCGTTATGCTCCATGACACCGATGGCCTTGGCCACTGCAACCGGAATGATCCCCTTGGAGATCGTTTTGCCTTCTGCGATTGCCTCCGCCAGCATAGCGCCGTCCCTTCCCGAAGTCAGGCCGTATAACAGGCGGTTTTCTCCCTGTCCCCTGACGACGGACTCCTTCATTGCCGTGAGCTGTGTCCGCATTAGCCCGGTGATCTCATCCCGCGACTTTCCGGACCGTTCCATTTCATAGCGGACGGCAAGCTCCGCAAGAGATATACCTTCCGAAGCGCACAGCTTCACAGCCTCCTTACAGGAGCTGATCTCCCGATATCCGGACCTTGTCGCCCCATAGGCAAGTACCGGTGCCGCCAGGCTGAGCTTCTTCACATCTTTATTGCCACGGACCATATCCAGTATGCTTTCCCCGGGTCTGCTGATGAAGGTGAACGTCTTGATACAGTCTCCTGTCGGCGTGATACCGGACTGGATACCGTCCGCACCCGGGATGAGGGGTAAACAGAGGTTTTCTGTGCCCCAGACAACCAGGTTCCAGGTATCAGCCTCAAGGGTGACGGGCGCTTCATCGATCTCCAGGATCTGTATACTTCCACCCCCCACAGAAGTTCCCGTTACAGAATGAACTTCATTTTTTACATCTGTCATGATGATTTTCGCCGTGTTCTGGGGATATTTCCCCTCCGGCAGAAAATCCACGGTGGTACGGATTCCTTTTTGAACGGCAATCCCAAGGGCATTTCTGATCTCATCCGAATCCTCGACATACCCCATGGCACCCCCGATAAGGGCGGCGTCGCTGCGGTGGCCGGCATAGGTGGTACGCAGCTTCGGGCTTAGCACCAGACTGATCGAGGCCGGATCCATGCAGAGGATGTTGTGCGTCATCATGCCGATTCTGGCCATGCCTGCGGTATGTGAGCTCGACGGGCCGACCATGACAGGCCCAATGATCTCAAATATGCTTCGCGCCATAATCAAGCCTCCTTACTCATGAGACAAATCCCAGAAGTCTGGGAAGGAACAGGGACACTTCCGGCACATAGGTCGTCAGAAGCATTACCGGTATATATCCGACCAGAAGGAATACCAGCGTATTTTTCATCATTTCACCAAAATTCGCGTTTCCGACCCTCATGCCGAAATACAATACGCTTGCATAGGGCGGCGTCAGGCAGCCTGCGCTTAAGTTTACGATCATCATAGCACCGAAATGGATCGGATTGACATTATAGGCCGTCATCAGCGGAAGCAGCAACGGCGCCGTCAGCATGATCGCCGTGGTATCATTGACCACCATTCCCACAAACAGGAGAAAAATATTGGTCATGATGAGGACCACGATCTTATTGTCTGTAAACCCGAGGAATACCTGTACCAGCATCTGCGGCACCTTCAGCTGAGTCAGGCACTGGCTGAGCAGCATGGAAAAGAAGATCATCATGAAGATTGAACCCACGGAAGATGCCGTACTCTTCAGCAGGGACTTCATGTTGTTCATTTTCAGCTGACGATATACCAGGACACCCAGCAGAAATGCAAGTGACGCACATACAGCCGCTGCCTCTGTCGCCGTGAAAAGTCCTCCGTAGATACCGCCGAGAATAATCACGGGCATTGCCAGGGCGGGGATTGCCTCCAGGACGACCCTGCCCTTGGTTTTTTCAGTACTTCCAACGTTTTCCGACTGAGCTGCAGATCCTGGATTTTTGGCATACTTCCTTGCATAGACCACATTGATCAGGCTGAAGGTGATAATCGTTATGATGCCCGGCCCTACTGTAGCAATAAAGCATCCGAGAATGCTGATGCCTGTCGTCCATCCGAAAATGATAATGGGCACGGACGGAGGGATCAGTGTGCCGAGAATGGAGGAGCAGGTCACAAGAGATGTGGCAAAGCCCCTGGAATATCCTTCCTTCTCCAGCTCGGGAATCATGATGCTGCCCAGAGCCGCGATACCGGTAAAGGCGCTTCCGGAGATCGCTCCCAGGATGCCGCAGGTGACGACGCAGATGCATCCCAGCGCGCCCTTTAGCTTGCCGACATAGAGCTTCGCGAGATCGATCAGCTTCGTGGCGATACCGCTTTCTGCAATCAGGTTGCCTGCGATGATGAACATCGGGACGGCCATCAGCGAAGTGCTTACCATCTGAGTGTAGCCCCAGATAAAAAGGGAACGGATGGTGATCCCACAGTTGACTACCAGAAAGATCAGCGCGCCGGTAAAGCAGTATGGGATCGGTACGCCTACCAGCAGCAGTCCGACCAGAAGGATCATACAAATGACGAATGCCTGCATGATGCTCATTGTTCTCTGCCTCCTTCCGCTTTCAGCTTTTTCAGTTCGATATAGCTTTGTACAGTCCTGGCTACAGTGAAAACCATCATCAGCACAAGCCCGGTAAAAATGACTGACTCGCCGATCGGCATGGGAATATGCAGGACTGCAGAGGTCTTATGCATCTTAAGACTGTACTGCAGGTACTGCCATGCCCAGGAAATGACATAAATGGAAAGCAGGCTTGCTGCTGTATTCGCGACACACTGTGCCGCGCCTACAAGAACAGGGTTCTTTCCCACCGCCTTGATCAGGCCGCAGTCGATGTGGCTGTCCGTGAAAGAAGCACAGGCGCCACCAAGAAAATACAACCAAATCGTAGGGAAGGTCAGGAGCTCTTCTATGCCAAACAGCGGCATGTTCAGAGCCCGCAGTATCACCTGCACGGTTACCAGTACGACCATCATGATCGCCAGTACGGAACATATCCCCTGACACACAGCCCCGAGAATGTTCAGAATTCGCTCAATTCCGGATTTCTTCATAAATTCCTCCGATCAGTGCCTGTTCTCCCGCGGGATCAGATACTCAAAGTTGCCGTTGATTTCGGATTTTGTCTCTTCTCCGGATGCGATCGATATGACCTTCTCCAGAAGCTCCTCTCCGGCTTCTTCGAGCGGCTTTCCCTGCAGCACGACGCCGGCGTTAAAATCGAAAAGCCCGGTCATTTCTTCGTAACTCCGGGGATTGCCCGTCAGCTTCAGGGTCGGCATCACTGCATTTCCGAGCGGCGACCCCCTTCCGGTGCTAAAGACATCTATCAGCGCGCCGGACATGCTGAACCCGGTAGTGGCATTTCCGTCAATACCCGGAGCACGAAGATCCAGGATCCACACCCCGGGGTGCGGTACATGCTGTCCCGCATAGATCAGTCCCTGGATGGGGGACGTTACGCCTATTTTCTTGACATTTCCCATGGACTTTTCCACAAGGGTAGTAATGCCTCCCGCCTTGTTTCCGGGCGTGGGATTCACTTCCTCGATGGTCTGACCGTGCTGGAGCACATAGGCCTCCCGGAGCTCGTCACACATCTGTATGATCTGCAGCCCGACTTCCGTACTGACTGCCCGGTTTGCAAGTACGTGCTCGCTTCCGGGAAATCCCGCGACTTCGCTGATTATGACGCTGCCGCCAAGGCTGACCAGAAGATCCGTCATGGCGCCGATGGTACTGTTCCCGGACAGGGCTGTCGTCCAGTCTGAACCTCCGCACTGTACGCCCAGGACCAGCCTGGATAAAGGAAATGCCTTTCTTTCCTGCCGTGCCGCGTCTTTCTGCATCTTCTTCACCATTTCGATGCCCCTGGCAACGGCTTCTTTTGCCCCGTGCTGTTCCTGGATGCCGACATACTCGGCCTTTCTTCCACACGAAACGATTTCCTTCAGCAATTTGTCATGGTCCGTCTGCTCACAGCCAAGGCCGACCAGGAGGGACGCGTATACATTCGGATTCTTCGCCGCGGACAGCAGCGCCAGGCAGGTCCTTTCGTGCTGGTCCGCAAACTCCACGCATCCGCAGTCATGTACGATCACGTGTGCGCCCGTTGCCCATGCAATCTGCTGGGCAACGGTATTTGCGCAATGAACCATGGAAATGACCAGAACATAGTTCCTGATGCCGACCTCTCCATCGTCTCTCTCATATCCGTAAAATTCAGTTCTCATGATTGTGCTGCCTTTCTTCTGTACTCAGCGGCATACGCTTCACAAAGGGCTGTCGTAATGTCTTCGACGTTATGGGTATGGACATAGTCGCCGGTTCTGATATCTTCGGAAGCCTTTCCGATCGGAACACCGTACTTGATCACCATGTCCCCTTTCGCGATATCACAGAGGGCAATCTTATGCCCTGTCGGCATATCCGAATTCGCCGTCAGTTTTCCGGCACCTACCTCGAGAACATCTCTGGATCTCACAGGCTGTGCCACTACAGCTACATTGTCTGCCGAATCAACTTTCCATGCGATCATAGTTATTTCCTCTTAGTCAGGCATCAGTCAAGCTGTGCCAGGATATCATTCCAGATGTCACCGTACTCGTCGCCGATCTCCGGCCAGACTTTCTCATGGACATAATCCGCAAACTTCTGGATCGTGGCATCATCAAATTCGATGATTTCGGCGCCTTCTTCTGTGAAGAGCTCTTCGTACTTTGTCTCGTTCTCCATAGCCAGGTCATATGCCTTGTTTTCCCAGTCCTTGGCGATCTCGGTGACTGTTGCCTGCTCGTCAGCGCTGAGGCTGTTCCATGCATCATTGCTCATGTAAAGCCAGTGGTTTTCCATATGAGTCCTGTACTTGTAGACATACTTGGTCAGCTCGCCGTAATCTGAATGGTAGGACTCGGTTCCGGCGCCACCTACACCTTCGATAACGCCGGTCTGCAGGGCTGTAAAGGTATCAGAAATGGGAAGCGGTGTTGTCTGGAAGCCGATTGCTGAAGCAAATTTCTCACAGGAGTTCATCATCGGGACCCTGATCTTGGCGCCTTTTGAAGCTGTGGGATCATCCGCGTTTGTAAGCGGTTTTGTAGACATGATGGAACCGAAATACTTGGGCATTACAGCCAACAGATGAATGCCCTGGAGATCAAGTCTCTCTTCGATGTATTTATAAATGATGCCGTCCGTGGAGTTGTAAAACTTCTTGGCCTCATCCCAGTTGCTGACAAGATAGGGCGCGATCTGGACAGAAAGCGTCTGGTCGACGCCGTTGGACATTGAAGCAAGGCTGAGCTGGATATCGCCAAGGCCTACCGCTTCCTGCACCACGGTGTAATCTCCCAGCTGATTGTTGGGATAGATATCGATGGTAAGACCGTCAATGCTCTTTTCCATGCTGTCCTTGAATGCATGAGCCATCATGTCGTTGTCCGTACCTTCTGCACGGGTCGTGGAAAACTTCCATACTCTTTCCTGAACGGGGGCCGTACTGCTCTCTCCGGAGCTTGCCGCAGCTGTCTGGGCGGCAGCTGTCTGAGCCGTATCTGCTGATGAACTGCCGCAGGCAGTCAGTGAGGCGACGATGAGCCCTAACGCCAGAATAACTGAAACACTTTTTTTCATTTTTTGCTCTCCTTCCTGATACAAGCGTAATCTCGTTTGGCTGTCATACAGCTTGACTGTATAATAATACAACAGCTTTATCCTTGTCAATATTGTATATAAGCCCTTCAAAATTTCAGCGTTTTTGACAAATACAACGAAGATATTTTGTTTATCATGCTGGGAATTGATGTTTTCTGATTACACCGCAAAAACAAACTAATCATTTGTCTGACAGATTGACATTTGTAACGGTCTGGTTTATGATTAAATTAAAATAATCTAATGCGGAGGATTTTATGCTCACACCGGTCCAGAAGAAATTAGTATTTGAAGAAGTTGCAGACCAGATCCGGCTGCAGATCGAAAACGGAGCATTGAAAGGCGGGGAACGTCTGCCCAGCGAACTTCAGCTGTGCGAAATATTCCAGGTCAGCCGCGGATCTGTCCGCGAAGCTATAAAATCCCTTCAGACTCTAGGTATTCTTGAAGCCCGCAGCGGGCAGGGAACCTATATTTCGGAAAACGCACTTTCAAAACTCAATGAAAACCGTCTGAGAGAAATGGTCACAAATAGCCAGTACCGCGACCAGATACTTGAGATCCGTTATATCATAGAACCGCAGGCCGCCTTCTTCTTTGCGCAGGTCTGCACTGAAAACGATCTGGATTATTTAAGACAGTCTTACCGGAAAATGTGCGAATGCGCGGGAAACGGAGATATCAAGGGCGTAAACGTAAACGGCAATGATTTCCATTTATATATCATTAAAGCAATAGATAACGATATCCTGAATACACTCTATGCCTCAATTCAGCAGTCTCTTCTGGATGAACGTGAAGCTATGGCCAAGGGGATCAATGAAACCGACCGTGTATCCTATGATTATGAACACGGTGAATTGATCGAAGCGTTCGAAAAGCATGATGCAGAGCTTGCGCGCACCATCATGGAAAGACACCTCGGACGTCAGACGAACTGGCAGGCCAGGTTCATGAAAAGAACAGAGAATTAAGAGACTGGAATAATTAAAGATATCGAGTAGAAGGCGGTCAGCAGGCCGCCGCCCTCTCACAGCTCTGTATGTACCGTTCGTTATACGGCGGTTCAACCGACTTAACGAGTGACACGCTTCTCGGTGTAGTAATCCAGCACGGAGATTAGTCAGAACATGGCTAATCTCTTGTTGTTTATAGACATTTTAACAGTACCCTTATTACAAAGATAGTTAATTCTATTTCCTGTATAGGCAACTCGGTATACTGTCTGCGTTCAATTCCAGCTTCATCCGACTCTTTGCTCTGTTCTGCAGTGATTTCCAGTGTTTCCAGATACATATCCTCAAACGGTATCTGATAGTACTATCTACAAACAAGACCGGTAAGACTGAAACCCTCAATACAGAGGAGCTGGCAGATCTGAATTCGTATCCGGATTGAAAAGCGTTCCATCACAGGAGTTACTTCCTACCTTGCTTCCAGGCTCAACTTCTATCCAGGCATTGGGGTTGGTGAACTTGCCGCTCTAAACCGGTCAGATATCGAAGATATTTCACACCTTCATATTCAACAAGAAGAAATAAGAGATTAATAGAAAAAGGAATATCAGGTTGTCGATCATAAAAATACATACTTTGATACCGATTGCGGGTTCATAGAAAAACCTGATAAATCGTCTGATTCTGTACTCTGCGTGCTAAATTTGAGAAATCACGACCACCGGCTTAGCCGGTGGTTTGCTCTGCCCCTGTAAGGGGCTTAATGCCGGCATGGGCCTCACAAGGCCCTTCGAATCAGGCCCTCTACCGCACCTAATTCTCCGGCTAAGCCCCTGCAGGGGCTCTTTTATTTCTTGCCTTTGATTACTGGCTCACCCGTAAACGGGTCTACGTACTCTTTGAGACTCAGTTGGTCATACGCCTGATCGTCCTGTATCTGGTTGCGGATGTACTCCTCGATCTTCTTTGCATTCTTCCCAACTGAGTCCACATAGTATCCTCTGCACCAGAACTTCCTGTTTCCGTATTTATACTTGAGATTCGCATGCCTGTCGAAGATCATGAGCGAACTCTTTCCTTTCAGATATCCCATGAATTCGGATACGCTGATGTTCGGCGGTATCCGCACGAACATATGGATATGATCCGGCATGCATTCCGCTGCGATGATCTCCACCCCTTTTCTCTTGCATAAGGTGCTGAGGATATTTGCTACATCTGCTTTTATCTGCCCGTATACTGCCTGTCTTCGGTATTTTGGGGCGAATACGATGTGGTACTTACATTCCCACGTCGTATGTGATAAAGTATTTTTGTCCACTAGGACTACCTCCTTCTCTTGATTTAGTGCGGTTTCGGACCCGTACTTCATTATAGGGTTGGAGGTTTATATTTTCTAGGGCTAAAGCCGGAAGGGGATCCACTTGCAGAGCAAGTGGTTTATTTGGATTTGTATCCAAAAAGGAGCATCGATCCGCGGATCCGTGATCCGGCGGAACGGCTGCTCCTGTGCCATATCCTTATACTGCCGCTCAGGCGTCCTCATCCGTCCTGAAGATCGCCTGCATAAAGGCCTGCGGGTCGAACTCCTGCAGATCCTCCGCATGTTCGCCCACACCGATGTACTTCACCGGGATGTCGAATTCCGAAGAAATCGCGATGACGATACCTCCCTTTGCGGAGCCGTCCATCTTGGTGAGGATGATGCCTGTAGGATCGCATACGGAAGCGAACTCCCTGGCCTGGGAGATCGCATTCTGTCCGGTCGTTGCATCGAGAACGAGCAGGACCTCTTTTTTCGCATCAGGAAGACTGCGTTCAAGAATGCGGTTGATCTTGCCGAGCTCTTCCATAAGGTTCTTTTTGTTGTGGAGACGTCCTGCCGTATCACAGATCAGAATATCAGCATTCCTGCTTTGAAAAGCCTGCACCGCGTCATAAATGACAGCCGCGGGATCAGAACCTTCCGGCTTGGAAACGATCTCCACACCGGCACGGTCAGCCCATACCTCCAGCTGCTCGATGGCAGCGGCGCGGAAGGTATCGGCCGCAGCCAGGATAACCTTTCTGCCGGCATTTTTATAGTTCATTGCAAGTTTGCCGATCGACGTTGTTTTTCCCACACCGTTGACGCCGATCACAAGTACGACCGATTTCTGATCAACAAAATCATATGCGTCCTCACAGGGGCGGATCTGTTCCGCGATCGTCTCCACGAGAGCCTGTCTGACCTCGTCCGGTCTGTGCAGATGCTCTTCACGTACCCTTTCCCTCATGCGGCTTAAGATCTCATCTGTCGCCTTCATGCCGACATCGGCCATGATCAGCACTTCCTCAAGTTCTTCAAAGAAGTCGTCATCGACCTGTGAATAATCGCCGAACACAGAATCCAGTCCGTTTGCAATGTTCGTGCTGGTTTTACTCAGTCCCTGTTTCAGTCGTTCAAAAAATCCCATAGTCTACCCCGTATGTTCTCACGAGTTATCCGCCGGGCGGCGGCTGTTAAAAGATACCCTGCCGTCAGTTCAGCTGATCGCTGACAAGGTCGACACTGACCAGTTTGGTAATGCCCTTTTCCTGCATGGTCACGCCGTACAGGCGGTCTGCAGACTCCATCGTACCGCGGCGGTGCGTGATCACGATGAACTGTGTGCGGGCAGTCAGTTTATGGAGATACGACGCAAAACGCGTGACATTGCTGTCATCAAGCGCTGCTTCGATCTCATCGAGCAGGCAGAAAGGCGAAGGCTTCAGATTCTGGATCGCAAAGAGCAGCGCGATCGCGGTCAGTGCCTTTTCACCGCCGGACAGCTGCATGATGTTCTGCAGTTTTTTGCCGGGCGGCTGCACCGTGATCGCGATGCCGGCTTCGAGTTCATCCTTGCCGGTCTCCTCTGCCGTTTCAGGATCATAGACCAGTTCCAGGTCGGCCGTTCCGCCGCCGAAAAGCTCTGCAAAAACTCTTTGGAACTGATTCCGGATCATTCTGAACTGGTCATCGAACTGCTTCTTCATGCCCTCATCAAGTTCGCGCACGATATCAAGGATCGCGTTCTCCGACTCCGTGAGATCCGCATGCTGTGCGGTCAGAAACTCATAGCGTTCGGAAACCTCCTTGTACTCATCGATTGCCTGCACGTTGACGGGACCGAGCTTTTTGATCTCGCTCCGTACACTGCCGAGGCGCTGGCGGATCTTTGCCGAACTTCCGAGGTCTTCATCATAAAAGGCCTTTGCCGAACCCAGCGTCATTTCGTACTCGCCCCAGATATAATCTGTCTGGGAGTCCAGCTTCTGCTGATCTTTTTCAAGCTGGTTCTCAAGACGCAGCAGGTCTTTCTGCAGCTCCAGGATCTCTGTGTTCAGTTCCTCCCTGCGGCTGACGTAAGCCGACTGGGAGCCGGCCAGTTCTTCCTTGCGTTCTGCAGCGGTACGGATCTCTTCATCAAGAGTGTCCCTTCCGCTTTCAATATGCTTGATATCCTCTCTGCGTTCTTCGATGCTTTTCCGTGCTTCCCTGATCCTGTCCCTGCTTTCGGAGATCTGGGCGGAAACCTTTTTCTTCTCCTCGTCCGACTGCAGCACGGAAGCGGTGATCCGTTCGATGTTTTCCCTGAGGAAGTCTGTCTTCTGGCGAAGCTCCGTAAACTTGAGCTTCATGTCCGACATGATGCCGTAGCTTAAGGAATTGCGTTCTTCCTGGATGCTGCGCATCTGGCCGTTCAGATCATCGATCTCCCGCCCCTTGGCATCGATCAGTTTTTCCAGCTGATCATTCTTTTCACGAAGAGATTCTATCTTTGAACGGATGCCGAGAAGCTTGCTTTCAAACTCGTTAAGCTCGCGGCTTCTTCCAATCAGGTTGGAACTGATCTTATAGGCACCGCCGGCCATTGAACCGCCGGGACTTAAGAGTTCGCCCTCCAGCGTCACGATCCGCAGCCGCTGATGATACCTGTTGGCGATCGAAAGCGCATGGTCGATATGGTCCACGACCAGAACGGACCCGAGCAGGTATTTCACGAGATCACGGTACTCCTGATCCGCTTCCACCAGTTCGCTTGCAAGTCCCAACGCCCCCAGTTCGCCGGCTGCCTGCCGGTACTCGGGCTGTTCCTTATATGTCAGTGCATCGAGCGGCAGGAACGTCGCCCGTCCCTGGCGGGTCCTTTTCAGGAACTCGATGCCCGCCTTGGCACTGCGCTGTGTTTCCGTGACAACGTTCTGTATCCTTCCGCCGAGCGCGGTCTCCACAGCTGTTTCATACTCTTTCTTTGTATGGATGAGGTCCGCCACGACGCCGTGGATGCCGCCGATCCTGCTGCGTTCGCGCATCAGGGCGCGGACGCTCTCGCCGAAGCCCTCATAGCGTTCTGCAAGATTCTTCAGCTGGTCATACCTGGCTGTCTCCGCGGCATAGTCCTGCTTCAGCACATTCATCCTGCCCTGGGCGCTCTGCATCTCACCGGTCAGCTGGTTATATTCCTCCGTTGCATCCGCAAGCCAGGTCGTGATCTTTTCTTCCTTCTCCCTGACTTCGGCCAGGTCGTCCCGCTTATGACGGATCGCCTGCATCCAGTCCGGAAGACGGAAGCTCTCTTCTTCATCCTCGTCTTCGGGATCTTCCGCGTCACCGCCTGCCTGATCGTTTCCGGCATTGCAGAGTTCATCCTCCTTCGATGTGCGCTCTGCCTCATAAAGTTCTCTGATCCCGCCGACCGCAAGGAGCCTTTCCCGGAATATACCGACCTTATCACGAAGCTCCGTGATCTCTTCTGTGCTGACGCCGGCTTCGGACATCTCGTCCTCATCGAGTGCCCCGAGGCTTACCCCGAGTTCGTCAAGGGAAGCGAGATAACGAAGGATATTGTCCCGGTTCTCGCCGCGTTCACGTTCCATGCGGGCGATCTGTTCTTCAAAGTGAGTGATGTTCTGCTCTTCGGAAGAAATGCCCGCTTCCTGGACATCGATCTGTCCGCGCAGGTTCTGGATCAGGACTTCCGCCCGGCTCTTTTCATCCCGTTTGGCGGATATGGTCTCTTCAAGCTCCCTGAGCGTTTCGGAAAGGTCCGAAGCACGGGCACGGAGGTTTTCATTTTCTGTATTGGCATCGTCCAGTGAAGCTCGGACGATCGAGACATTGCTCTTTGCCTGGTCAAGGCTCTCGACAAGGCTCTCTGTTTCACGGATAAAGAGGTTCAGATCGAGCGTTTTCTGCTCGTCACGCAGTTTCAGAAATTCCCTGGCAGACGCCGCCTGCTGTTCAAGCGGACCGACTCTCTTTGACAGTTCGTCCAGGATGTCCGTCACGCGCTGCAGGTTAGCCCGTTCACTCTCAAGTTTTCTGATCGCAGCCAGTTTCCTGCGCTTGAACTTGACGATGCCTGCTGCCTCATCAAACAGGCCTCTTCTGTCCTCCGGACGTCCGTTCAGGATCGCGTCGATCTGTCCCTGTCCGATGATGGAGTAGCCTTCCTTGCCGATACCGGTATCATAAAACAGTTCCTGAACATCTTTCAGTCTGACATTCTGCCCGTTGATCATATACTCCGACTCACCGGACCTGAACAGCCGGCGTGAGACCGTCACTTCCGTATAATCAACCGGCAGGATGCAGTATGAATTATCGAT
>JAEEGL010687851.1_pt1 | contig 18005 bp, 17 predicted proteins | sample 9134231 | NCBI WGS metagenome assembly JAEEGL01 (sample SAMN16246548, study PRJNA631951) | gut metagenome | biome: gut microbiome; feature: rumen; material: fiber-attached | host: Bos | place: Iran: Karaj | collected 2018-10 | reverse complement strand
TATCTATAGTTGCTTTATCTGCATTACTTGTACTTACACTACCTTCTGTTATTACTACATTATTCCAATGGATATCCCATTTAGAATCTTGTATGGATGTTGTTCCTGTTATAGTTAGATTACTTTGTAGGATAGCATATCCTATACTTATAAACAATATTAGTAACAATAAAAGATACATTGTTCTTCTCTTTGTCTTTTTCATAGACTTCACCTATTATCAGTATACTTTACCTTCTTTTTTTAAGCAACAAAAAAAATACCTAAAAGGTATTTTTAAAAGTTTCTTTCTCTTAAGAATGGTGGTATTTCCATATCAACATCATTTGCTGATGGTGTTTGTTCTTCAGTATTTAATACTTCAGTTTTATAGAATTGATCTTCTCTTGGTGTAGGCATTCTTCTTGGTTGATTTCCACCATTATTATAGATTGGCTCTGGTACAGCTTTTTTATTTTTATCAAAACCAGTTGCGATTACTGTAACAATTACTTCATCACTTAAGTTTTCATTGATTACTGAACCAAAGATTGTATTAATATCAGTATTAGCAGCACTTCTTACTACTTCAGCAGCTTGTTCTGCTTCGAATAATGTTAAGTTAACTCCACCTGTAATATTAATAATAGCATCTGTAGCTCCTTCAATTGAAGTATCTAATAATGGACTTGATACTGCTTGTTTAGCAGCTTCTAGAGCTCTATCTTCTCCCATTCCAATACCGATACCGATAATAGCACGTCCACTACCTTCCATTACAGCTTTAACATCGGCAAAGTCCAAGTTAACAAGTCCTACTACAGCAATTAAATCTGAAATAGATTGAACACCACGACGTAGAACATTATCAACTTCTTTGAATGCTTCTAACATTGGAGTAGATTTATCAATAATCTCTCTTAATCTATCATTTGGAATTACGATTAATGTATCTACATGTTTCTTTAATTCTTCAATTCCTTGTAGCGCATTTTCCATTCTTCTCTTTCCTTCGAATGAGAATGGTTTAGTTACAATAGCTACTGTTAATGCTCCTAAACTTTGAGCTATCTCAGCTACAACAGCAGCAGCACCTGTTCCAGTACCTCCACCCATTCCAGCTGTGATAAATACCATATCTGCTCCATTTAAAGCATCTTCTATTTCTTTCTTTGATTCTACGGCTGATTCTCTACCAACTTCTGGTTTTCCTCCAGCTCCTAATCCATCAGTAAGAGTTGCTCCTATTTGAATCTTAACATCTGCTTTACTGTTATTTAATACTTGTAAATCAGTATTAGCAGCTATAAACTCTACACCTTTTACTCCGGATTCAACCATTCTATTGATGGCATTACCGCCACCTCCACCTAAACCAATTACTTTGATTTTGGCTAATTGATCCATTTCTAATCCGCCTACCATACCTATTCCTCCTTAATTGTTACCGTCAAAGTGTCCAAACACTTTATTAAACATCGTTTCCTTTGTAACGTTAGAATCTATTACAAGCATTGATTCTCTATCATCATCAGAAATCATCTTATAATGTTTATCTCTCAATGCTAACTTATCATCAAAATATTTAGTAATACCATAGCAGCTACTATACTTATTATGTCTAATACCCATATTAGTAATATCACATACTTTAGCTACAAATCCAAATTCTTGTTCTACTAAATAATTAAAACCGGCTAATTCGCTCAAGCCGCCTGTTATAATTATATAACGGATTTCTCTATTTGTTAAGTTTTTTATTTCATTTTTAGCTAGTTTTAGTATTTCTCTAACTCTAGCTTCTACTATTTTAGATACTCCTAATTGATGTACTTCTTTCTTAGTATCTTTATCAATAGTAATTTCCCATTTATCATTACTATCAGCATAATTAGCTAAAGCCATTGCAAAATTCTCTTTCATTTCTCTAGCTTCACTTGGCTTTGCTTTAAATACATAAGTAATATCTTTATCTACATTAACACTACCTACTGGTAATGTTCCATTCTTAATTTGAATTCCTTTATTAAAAATACTTATATTAGTAGATTGTTCCCCAATATTAATAATTGCTCCTACTAATTCATCATACTTTTTATTTTTAACTGCAAAATAATCTCCTGTAGAAGTAAAAGCTATATCTACAGTTTCAACACCACTTAATTTTAATGTTTCTAATATTCTATATAAAGCCCCTTTTTCCATAGTACTAATAACTACTCTAGTTTCTAGTAAACTACCTTTCATACCTTTAGGATCTTTAGTAACATTAGAATCATCTATTGTAAAACTAATTGGCATAGCAGTTACTAATTCATCATTAGTAAAATCTTGCCCTTTTAAAGAATCTAATAAAGCATTACTTACATCTTCTCCAGTAATTCCATTATAATCAATTACACTAGTAGATCCTAAAACAATATCCATCTTACAATTACTAGGTGGAACACAAGCAATAACTTTAGTAATCTTAACACCTAATCTATCACTTGCTTGTCTTAAGGCCTTTTTAATACTACTACTAGCAGCTTTACTATCCTCTATAAACCCATTCTTTATTCCATTAGAAGGACTACTTATAGATGCAAGTACATAATATTTATCATTTACTTTTTCAGTTACTACTATCTTAATACTATTAGTACCTAGGTCTATACCTGTATAAATATCACCCATCTTAATCCTCCTATTCAAATTTAATTATACTATAAATATTTTTTTTTGACTACTTTTTTAAGAAAAAAGAATAATCTATTGATTATTCCTTTATTTGGAAATGATTACCATTATCTAAATATAAGATACCTTTATGATTTTCTAATTGTTTTAAAACATCATTATAATGATTAATCATCTTAAATTTAGTTAATGTTAAATATACTACGTTACCATCATCCATATATAATAAGAATCTATCTTTATCATAATCATTTGGTTTATATTCAATATCACTAATCTTAGATAATATATCTACTTTAATATTATGCATACCTTCAACAAACTTCTTATATTTTTTATCTGGTACATAATTTAATAATCTTGGCACTCTAAAATTATAACTAATTGAATCTTCTTTTATTTCTCTTTCATCGCCTAATACATATCTATTATTATTTGTATTATAAAATAATGGTCTATTCTCAGTAATATCTAATTCTACAATAAAACCAAATTTTTTCCTTAAATGAGCTGAATTAATATAATTACTCTTTTCTAATTTCTTTTCTACACTTCTACTACTAGTTAATACAAATGATGGATAATCTTTTAATTCAGCAAGTTCTAATATATAATCATCATTTAAATAAGTAGTTTTTCTAATAACAGTATTTTTAATCGGTATAGTACTAAGATAATAAACGCCAAAAAATAGTCCTGTTAAAACTAAAAGAACTATTAAGAAATTAAATACTTTTAATTTTCTCTTCTTGACTATTTTTTTTGCCATAATTACTCCCAATTAACAAATTCTTGTTCTATTTTCATATCAATATTATAATTCTTTAATACTGTATCATGAGCTAAATCTATTAAATACTTAATATCCTCGGCAGATGCATTATCATAATTAATAACAAAGTTGGCATGTTTATCACTTATCATAGCACCACCATGTTTCTTTCCTTTAAGTCCTGAGTCTTCAATAAGTTTACCTGCAAATTCTCCTTCAGGATTTCTAAAGACACTTCCTGCAGATGGATATTCTAATGGTTGTGAATCTACTCTTCTTTGTCTTCTTTCTCTAATTACTTCTTCTATTGCCTCTTTCTTTCCTTTTTGTAATTTAATAATTGCTTCTAAACAAATATAATCCGGATGACTTTGTAAGAAAGAACTACGATAATGGAAATTCATTTCTTTATTTTCTAAATAAATTATTCTTAAGTCTGGAGTTAATACTTTTACTCTTTCAACAACATATCCCATATCAGATTTATAAGCCCCAGCATTCATATATACTGCTCCACCTACACTACCTGGAATACCTGATGCAAACTCTAAACCTGTAAGACCTTTTTTGGCTGTTACCATACTAAGTTTTATTAGTGAATAACCCGCCTCTACTCTAACTTTATCTTTACTAATGAATTCCATATCATTAAATTCATCTAATTTAATTAATACTCCTTCATATTCTTTACTACTGAATAATAGATTTGATCCTTTACCTAGTAACTTATATGGTATTTGTTCATTTCTTAAAAACTTAATAAGCTTAATTAAACATTCAACATTCTTAGGAAAAACAACACAACTACAAGTACCACCTACGCAGTAAGTGGTATATTTTTTTAAGGAAGCATCTTCTTCTACTTTTCCTATGTTTAAATTTTTAATTTTTAAGATTTTATCTTTCATCTAATCACCTGATTATGTTTTTTATTTCATTATAAATTCTTGTTGCTGAATCTACTATTCCTAATTTTTTACTGTCCTCTACCATCTTATCATACTCTTTTTGATTAGAAAATAAGTCATCTATTGCTTTAATAATAGTTTCTTTAGAAAAGTCTTCTTCTGTTACTATTTTACAAGCTCCGGCATCTTCTAATTCTTTAGCATTCTTATATTGATGATTATTAGTAACATATGGAGATGGTACTAAAATAGCTGGTAATCCAATAGCAGTTATTTCAGCTATTGTACTTGCTCCTGCACGAGATACTATTAAATCACTATCTTTTAAAAGATTAATTAAATTATCCATAAAAGGTTCTATCTTAACATTATCAGATACCTCTATATTCTTATAATCATCATAATACTTCTTACCAGTAATTATTAATACTTGATAATCTTTATCATTAAAAGCTGGTATTAATTCTTTTATTTTTTCAGTCATCGTAGTACTTCCTAAAGAACCCATAACTACTACAACCAATTTTTTATTCTTTTTAAAACCTAATTCTGTTTTACTAAGTTTATCCACTTTAATTATTTCTTCACTACGAGGATTACCTGTATATACTACTTTATCCTTAGGAAATAAATTCATACTATTTGGAAGTGATACACATATTCTATTAGCAAAGGTTCCAATAAATTTATTAGATACGCCTGGAATAGAATTTTGTTCATGTATTAGTACTGGTTTTCCCTCTAAATGAGCAGCATAAAGCACAGGTGCAGTTATATAACCACCAGCTCCTATTACTACATTTGGATTAAATTCTTTAATTATTTTTCTTGATTCTTTAATAGCTTTTCTAAATTTATGTAAAACTTCTATATTAGATAAAGGTTTAGATCTATTTAATCCAGTCATTTCTAAACCAATGAACTTTATTCCTAATGCTGGAATAATATCTTTTTCCATTCTATCACTAGTACCAATATATAAGAATTCACTATTCTCTTCATTTTCTTTAATTTTATTCATAATAGCAATAGCTGGATAAATATGTCCACCAGTTCCACCAGCAACAATAATTGCTTTCATACAATCACTCCATCTACCAAAATTATACCATATTTTGTATGTTTAACACTTAAATTTACAACAAATAAATTTTACTTTACAATTCACTTTATTTGCCTTTTTTAGTAATTATATATTCTTTTGTAGGTTCATTTATACCTTCGTTTGGTGTTTCAAAAAAGTCAACAAAAAAATTACCATAATATTCACTTATATCTTCATGGATGTGTCTAGTATAATTTAACAATTTATAATACATGGGTTTTATTATTTCATGATCTACAAAAGCCAAGTCTAGCAATTTATCAAAAGTATGACTAAGCAACTCTGCATCAGTTTTTCCTTCCTCAATTAAATGATCAACATATCTTTCCATAGCAATTGTTTGTTGCTTACCTTTCTGCATCAAATAAACTGCCATCTCTTTAAATTCATCATAATTCATTTTATTTTCCTCCCTGCAATTATATTATATCAAAATTATAATAAATTGTCTTAAGTCTTTGATTATGATAAAATACTCTTAGAAAAGAGGGATACTATGAAAGCTATTGGTATTATTGCAGAATATAATCCTTTTCATAATGGGCATTTATACCATTTAGAAAAAGTAAAAGAAATGTATCCTGATTATACTATTATTCTAGTAATGAATGGTAATTTTACTGAACGTGGTGAAGTTACTATTATTGATAAATGGAAAAGATGCGATATTGCTTTAGAATTAGGAGTTGATTTAGTAATAGAATTACCTTTTAGTTTTGCTACTCAAAGTGCTGATTTCTATGCTTATGGAGCTATTACAATACTTGAAAAATTAGGTGTAGAAAAAGTAGTCTTTGGAAGTGAATCAGATAATATCCATGATTTAAAATTAATTGCTGAAACACAACTTAACAATGATGAGTTTGATAAACTAGTAAAAGTATATTGTAAATTAGGTAATAATTACCCTACTGCTCTATCTAAAGCATTAGAAGATTTAGTAGGTAAAAAAGTAACTACTCCTAATGATTTACTAGGAATAAGTTATATTAAAACAATACTTAAAAACAATTATAAAATAATACCAGAAACTATTAAGAGAACTAATGATTATCATGATAAAGAATTAAATAACACCTTCTCAAGTGCTACATCTATTAGAGAAAGCTTAAAACAGGATATATCTATAAAAGATCAAGTACCTATTAATACTTTAAAAAGACTTAATAACTTACATTACATGGATATGTACTTTAATATCTTAAAATATAAAATTATTACTGAAAAAGATTTAGAAATATATCAAACAGTTGAGACTGGTATGAATAAAAAATTAAAAGAAGTTATTAGTAATGTTAATACTTATGATGAATTAATTAAAAGTCTCAAAAGCAAGAAAGATACTTATAATAAAATAAGTAGAATGTTATTACATATACTTTGTAATTTTACTAAAGAAGATGCTGAAGCTTTTAAAGAAATTAAATATATTAGAATACTAGGTTTTAATAAAACTGGTAAAGAATATTTAAATAATATTAAAAAAGATTTAGATGTGCCAATTATTAGTAAAATAACTAGAGAAAAAGATCCAATGTTAGAATTTGAACTTAACACTACTAAAATATATGATTTAATATATAATGAAGGTTTATTTACAAAAGAATATCAAAATCATTTATACAAGGAGGATCTATGATTAAGCAAAAGAAACAAGGTCAATTAATAGTGATATCTGGCCCTAGTGGTGCAGGTAAAGATACAATTGTTGAAAGCGTTATAAAAAATAATGATAATATTTGGTTATCAGTATCTGCTACTTCTCGTCCTATTAGAAAAGGAGAAAAAGAAGGAATTAATTACTTCTATTTAACTAAAGAAGAATTCGAAGAAAAAATTAAAGATAACTACTTTTTAGAATATGCTGTGTATGCTGATAACTATTATGGTACTCCTAAAGAAGAAATAATAAAGAAACTTGATAAAGGAATAGATGTTATCTTAGTAATAGAAATTGAAGGTGCTAAGAAAATTAAAGATTTAATTCCTGAAGCTTTATTTATCTTTATTACACCGCCATCTGAAAAGGAATTATTAAAAAGATTAAGTGGTAGAAAAACTGAAGATAAAGAAAAGATTATTAAGAGATTTAATATTGCTTATCAAGAAATAAATGAAGTTACTAAATATAATTATGTAGTTGTTAATGATGAATTGGATGAAGCTATATCTAAAGTAGAAGCTATTATTAAAGCTGAGAAATGCAGAGTTGATCGTATTGAAGAAATGTTAGTTTCTAATAAAGAGGAATTAATCCATGAATTCTTAATGGATGAAGAATTTGATAATAGTTTAATATCTGAAAAAATAAAGGAGGATTAATGAAGAATAGAATGAAAGAATATTTAAGTAGAATGCGTGAATTGGATGAAAAAAAGAAAAAACTAAACAAAGATGAATTAAATGATATGTTAATCCACATTAAGTTTTATCAACATGAAAGATTAATACATTTATTAGTTACTATTTTTGTAGGATTAGCTACTGTAATGTTTTTTGGAATAGCTATTACTAATAAATCTATTGAGTTTATTATTGTAGGTTTAATTACTTTAATACTTTTCTCTTTTTATATAGTACACTACTATTTCTTAGAAAATTCAGTTCAAGAATTATATGATTTATATGATTCATTAAAAGAAAAAGATTCTAAATAGAATCTTTTTTTATATTTCAATTATCTTAATAAAATTAGTTTTCTTTGTTTTTCCTAATGGGAATCCACCAGTGAAGACTATTAAGTCTCCTTTTTTTAAATTAAAAGTTTCTTCTGCTATACCTTTTGCATAATCTAACATTTGATCAGTATCTTCAAATATTTCAGTAATTGCTGGTTTAACTCCAAAGTTAAGAGCTACTTTTTCAGCAACATGTGATGATGGACAACATGCTAGTATTGTACAATTAGGTCTTAAATTACTAACTTTTCTAGCTGTAAACCCTGTCATTGTTGTTGTTACTATTAATTTTATATCATTATATTCTGAAGCATCTACTGCTAATTTAGCAATAGTGTCTGATACATCAATTTGTCTTTTGTATTCAGTATGTTTTGTATAATCAATTGTTGATTCTGTATATTCACAAATCTTACTCATTATTTTTACTGCTTCTTTTGGATACTTACCAACGGTAGTTTCTCCTGATAACATAACACAATCAGTTCCATCTATTACAGCATTAGCTATATCTGTAACTTCTGCTCTAGTTGGTCTAGGATTTTCATACATAGAAGCTAACATTTCAGTTGCGACAATTGCAAATTTTCCATTTTCACGGCATTTTCTAATTATTTCTTTTTGAATTATTGGTAACTCTTCCATTGGAACTTCTACACCTAGATCTCCTCTAGCCACCATAATTCCATCTGCTTCTTTCACTATTTCATCAATGTTTTCAACACCAGTTCTACTTTCAATCTTAGCAATTATTCTGGCATCTCCACCTGCTTTTTCTACTATTTTACGTGCTGCTTTTACATCATATTTTGAATTTACAAACGATAATGCTAAATAATCACATGAATGAGTAGCTGCGAAAGAAATATCTTTTCTATCTACTTCACTAATAAATGGTAAATCTAAATTAACTCCTGGAACATTAATAGTCTTATGATTTTTTATTTCACCATTATTTAATGCTTTTAACTCTACATATCCAGGACCTTTTTTTATAACTTCTAAATCTAGTAATGCATTATCTATTAAGACATGATTTCCAACTTTCAATTTATCAATTGCTTCTGGATGATTTACACTAAATTTATCTCTAGTACCTAGGCACTTTTTCTTTTGCATCTTTATTGTATTTCCTGCCTTAATACTAACTCCACCATTTTGAAAGTTTAAAGTTCTAAACTCTGGACCTTTAGTATCATACATAATAGCAATAGGAGTATTAGTATTAGTACGTACTTTTCTTACTAGTTCAATTGTATCTAAAATTTCTTTTTCTTCACTATGACTTAAATTAATACGTGCACAGTCCATTCCATTTAGTACCATATCAGTCATTACTTCTAGGCTACTACATGCTGGACCAACACTACAAATGATCTTAGTCTTCTTCATGATACCCCTCCACTATTCTATAATGATTTTATCACAAAATAAAAAAATAGAATAGTAAATTATTCTATTTCTGACATTTTTTACAATAATGAGTTCCTCTACCACCAATTCTAGTCTTTTCAATTATACTTCCGCAGATTGGACAATTGCTTCCTGCTTTACCATGAACTAGTAATTCATGCTGAAATAACCCATGTACTCCTTCACTAGAAGTAAAACTCTTAATAGTAGTTCCACCCTTTTCAATTGCTTTGTCTAAAACAATTTTAGTATTATCAATTATTTTACCACATTCACTCTTAGTAATATCACAAGCTTTTCTATTGGGGTTTATTCTACTCATGAACAATACTTCATCATCATAAATGTTACCAATACCGGTTATAATACTTTGATCAAGTAATACTGTTTTAATTGGTAGTTTTTTATTATGAATTTTTTCATATAAATATTCTTTAGTAAGGTTTGGATCATTATACTCTAATCCTAATTCCACTAATGGTTTTACTTTATAAGTATCGCACTTTTTAAGTAAATACATTTTGCCAAATTTTCTAACATCATGGAATCTAAAACTAATAGAATCGTCTAATATTAATTCTACATGTTCATGTTTATTTAGAGGTTCTCCTACTTTTCTAAAAAAGAATTTACCTTCCATTCTTAAATGGCATAACAAACTATAATCATCTAACTCTATAACAATAAATTTACCCCTAGTTTTAATATTATTAATTGTTTGATTAATAATTTCTTTTTTAAACTCATTTACTGTAGGATAAGCAATAATATTATCCCAATATATATTACAATCAGTTACTTTTTTACCAACTATCTTTGGTATTAAACTATTAACTACTGTAATTACTTCTGGTTTTTCAGGCATATTATTCCTCCTTTTATTAATTGTCTAAATATGATTTATCATACTCTAATAATTCTTCATAAGAATCAATCTCAACTACATCATTCTCATTTATTTCTCTTATTCTTAATTTATAATTCTCTTTTTTTAATTTACCTGCTACTTCATCCCAAAATAGTTTTCTATTTTCTGGATAATTGTAAACATCTTCAAGATCTTTTTCTAATTGTTTTCCATCTTCTTCATTATAATAAGATACTCCATATAATTTATAACAGTTCTCTCCACCTATTTTAACATTCTTTATAATTCCCTTTTCTACATCAAAACACCAGTCATCTGTCTTTTCTTCATAATGTACTAAATAATTAGAATAGTATTCATATTTTCTTATTAATTCTTCATTATTAATTACTAAATCTGCTTCCATAACATATGAATTTCTTATTTTATCTCTTACTAAATATGCTGAAGTAATATTATTTTCAACATCAAACTTTTCATTATAGACTAATTTTATATTAGGATATTTATTTAATAACGGTTCAAATTGTTCTGATAAATATCCTACAACTATTATTATTTCCGGAATAGAAATAGACTTACAAATATCTAGAGTTCTCTCTATCATTGTTTTACCATTAACTTTAACTAATGGCTTAGGTACATTCTCAGTAATTGGTCGTAATCTTTCTCCTTTACCTGCTGCTATAAGGATTACTCTTTTTACCTTATATGGTTCTAGATATTTTAATCCTTTTTCAGTTATTAAATTATTTTCAGTAATATATTTTTTGTTTATTAATTCTTCAAGTAATTCTTTTATTTTTAAATTATCTAAATAGATTAATTCACATAATTCATCAATAGTACTTATTTTATTTAATTTTTCTATTGTTGTCAGAACAAGAAATTCTTCATAAGTCATATTACTATCTCCTTTTTAATTATTTTTAGTAGTAGCTATCTTCAAACTAAGATTAATAACTAGTATTACAAGTGAAACAATAGCAGCTTCTCCCAACATTAAGTTACCTTCATATTTATTTATCATTAGAGATACTGGCATAGTATCAACACTAAATAAGAATGCTACTGCAGAAATAGTTATCATTGAATTTACAAAGAAATATGAAAACATTTCAGTTATAGTATTCTTAGTATTAGGAACTATAATATCTTTTAATAATCTAAATAAACTTATATTACATGTTTTGGCAATTACTTCGTAATTATCATTTAACTTATTTAAAGCATTATATGCTAATAAATAAGGAGTTGCTATAAAATGAACAATATTTACAATTATTAATATAATAAAAGTATTATATATTAATGAATCTTTAAAACACACAACATATGAAATTCCTAATACAATACCAGGAATGGATAATGATGCAATTGTTAATATATGAACAATTCTAGTTAATTTTCCTCTTATTCTAGATGTATAATAAGCAATTATGTAAGAGATTATTGTTCCTATTATAGAAACAGATATTGCTATTAATAATGAATTAAATATATATTTTATAATTCCATCATCTAACACATACTTAAAATGTATTAATGATATCGTTTTATTTAGATGAGGATTATCAATAAATGCATAATAAACAAATGAACCAATAACAATAAATATGAATATTATTACTGTATAAGTAAATATACCAAATAGTATATCCCTTCTTTTATTATTCTTTATTTCATATCCTTTATTATACAAGTTGGAATTATAATCTTTAAGTAATATATCTATTATAAATGAAATTATTGCTGGTATAAGTAAAAATAAACTAATTAGTATTCCTTTTTGGAAATCTAATAGTCCAATAACTTCTTTATATAAATATACTGGTAAAACAAGATATTTTCCTCCTACACTAAGAGCTACACCATAATCAGTAAATATCATAGTAAAAACAGCAAATATTGCGGATAACAATGGTTTTTTTAAATATACTAATGTTATCTTTTTAAATGTTTGCCATTTATTCAAACCAATTACTTTAGATAAATCATATAATGAAATATTTATATAATTAAAACCATCGTTAATCATTAAAAAAGCTATTGGAAAAGAATACATAACTGATCCTAAAATTATTCCAACTTTACCTATAACATTAAAATTAAACAAAGAAGAAATAATACCATTAGTACCAAACAAATTAATTATGCCTACACCATGTGAAATAGATGGTATAAGCATTGGTATTGTTAATAATAGTATAAGTAGTTTTTTTTGTTTAATTTTTGTTCTATTAATTGCATATGCTAATAAGAAACCTATAATTACTGATATTACAGTAGAAATAGTAGTAACAAAAAGAGAATTCTTAATTGCTATTTTAAATGAATTTGTTTGTACTAATTCTTTAAAACTACTTAAATCACTATTCATTAACATAATAAATATTGGATAAGCAATTGTAAAAATAAGAAATAGAACTATAAAAATACTAATCTTTGATTTCTTCATGACAAATCAATTCCTGCACTTTTTTCCATTAAAGCAATTTTTTCTTTTAAATGCTTTGTTACAAAATTATTAACATATGTATTTTTAGGATGTTCAAATATAATACTAGGTGTATCTATTTGTTCAATCATTCCATTATTCATTACCATTATTCTATCAGACAACGAAAAAGCTTCTTCTTGATCATGAGTGACATAAATCATTGTCGTATTAAATTTCTTTTGAATATTCTTTAATTCTTTTCTTAATGAAAGTCTATTATCTGCGTCTAAGGCAGACATAGGTTCATCAAATAATATAATATCTGGATTCAATGATAAAGTTCTAGCTATTGCGACTCTTTGTTGCTGCCCTCCAGATAATTCATGTGGATATTTATTTAGATGCTCGTTCATTTGTAATTGTTTAAGTATACTTAAACTTTCTTTTTTAGCTTTATTTTTGTTTTTATATTTTAATTCCAAAACGTACATAACATTTTCTAACACAGTCATATTAGGAAATAAAACATAGTCTTGGAATACTATTCCCATGTTTCTTTTATAAGCATCTAAGTTTGTAATATCTTTATCATTTTTTGTTATCAATCCAACATCTGGTTTTTCTATCCCAACAATTATTCTTAAAAGTGTTGTTTTTCCACATCCAGAAGGACCTAATATAGATAAAAATTCCCCATCAATTACTTCAAAAGATACATCATCTAAAATTTTATTTCCATTATAAATTTTAGTTACATTTTGTATCTTTAAATTAGCCATTTATTTCATCCCATCTCTTTGTTAATTTTTCTTTTATTTCTATACTTTCAATATCAGTCATATCTGCATCAATTACATCATTAGGATAATTCTTTACATTTGTTTTTTGGTCTTTAAATAATTCCGTTGGTATAAAAACTTCTTTATCATATTTTGAAAAGTCTGTAATAATGTATTGGAAAACATCCTTTACATTTTTTCTTTTTTCTCTTCCTTTAATTATACCTGTTGATGTTTCATTATATGGAAAGTTAGTATCTAATTTAATTACTTCAAAATCATATCCTTCAGTAATGGCATAAGCTGCTTGAGAGAGCATTCCCATTGCAATAGCAATTTCTCCTTGTTTTAATAAATTAGTTGAACCTGATCCTGAAGGTGTAAATTCTCTTATATTGGCTTTTAATTTCTTAAAATACTCAATTGCAGCATCTTCACCTTTTAAATTTTTCATATTTAGTAAAAAGGCGTAGCCACTTCCAGATACAGTAGGATCTGGCATAGCAATTAAATCTTTATATACTGGATTTAATAAATCATCATATGTCTTTGGTATAGGTAAATTATTTTTTTCAAAATATTGCTTATCAAGAATAATACCCAATGAATACTTAGTCCATATAATATAATTATTTGAAGTATCAACTTCATCTAAATAACTACTAGTATCAAAACTATTAATACTTGCAAAATTATCCTTTAAATTATTAACATGAGATGTTTCTAGATCTACTATGATATCAGCTTCAGTATTGGTTCCCTCTGCTTTGATTTTAGCAGCTAAATTACCAGTAGCCATGTGTTGAACTTTTGTATTTATATTAGGAAACTTTTCTTTAAGTTTTTTTTCTAAAGCTTGATTTCTTTCTTCTTCCATTGAACTATAAATAATTACTCTATCTTTCTTATTTACACAACCAGTTAGACTAAATATAGAAATCAAGAGTAGAATTATTATGATGTGCTTTTTCATATATATACTTCCTTACTTTACAATTATATTGTCTGATTCAACCTCTTTTTTACTTTTTATTTTCATTTTCTTTTTTAATTTCTTTATATAGATTCCAACAAAACCACCTAGTACAATAACAATTCCTGTAATTACTTGAATAGAATATGTCATGATAGATGGATCAATATACAAAATATTAATCATTTTTTCTCCTTTCTATTTTTTTCAAAATAGTAGATATAATATATTTTCCTGCTACTTCACTACTATTACCAATGTTATAAATACTATCTTCTAGAAAATCTGATATTTGTTTTGAATACTTTTTCTCTGATTTTAATAATTCATTTACAGTTTTTTCGATTTTATTTATATCTTCTAATTCTACTGATTTACCAAGTTTTTCTCTAGACCAAACTGTATATGGATTAGTCTCTATTTCCTTATAGTTTTCATTTACTATTTTCATAGGTGTATTTATATATAATGTTGGTCTTTTAGTAGTAAAAGAATATTCATAAGCTATTCCTGACCAATCTGTAATTAATAAACTAGATTTAAACATCTTACTAATTGTTAAATAATCATCTTCTATTTTAACATTTTTATTATCTTTATATAATTTTTTTAATTCTAATAATCTTTGCTTATTGTGTTTTATAAAATACGGATGAGCTCTTACTATTAATTTATGTTTCTCTGATAATATATTGATTAAATCTTCAATACAAGTTTCCATTATATTATCTTTTTGCCATGATGGAGCAATCAAAATAGTACCATCACTTTCTCCTTTATAGCTAGCAAGCATATCATCTAATATTGGATAACCTAGTTTAACAATCTTTCTCTTAAGATGATATAGTTTGTTTCCTTTACGTATTTCTTTCTCTTGATATTTACCACATACAAATATTGTATCATAGTGATCAAGGGATCCTTCACGCATAGATAAATAAATACTATCTATACCATGATTAACAAAGATATATTCAATATCTTTTCTATAATAACTCCTTTTTATATGAAATGTATTTAAATCAGGCATTGTCATTAGAACAACATCACTATCCATTTTCATCATTAGTGATATTAATCTTTTTTCTCCTATATAGTATGTTTTAAAATGAGTGCTGTTTTTCTTTAAGTTTTCATCATTATAATCACTTGTTACATAATGTATAGTTATATTTGTATGTTTTAATATGTATTCAACTATACCTTTCATAAAGTTATAATAACTAGCATCTTCAGAATAAACTACTAGATGCTTATTTTCTATACTAAAGAATCTTTTATAATCTTCTTTTTCTCTCTTAATAATATTCTTAGTTCTTGTATCAAGTGTTAATTTACTTAGTTCTTTATTAGTAATTTCTAATTCAGCATAATCAACATATTTTTCAGGATTAATAATCTTATTTAATAGTAATAACTGTATTAAAGCAAATATATTACTAAATATCCAATATAAAGCAACTCCTCTTGGTACATATAAACCTAAAAATAATGCCAATAGTATTGTAAAAGAAACTGTACTTATATTATATATAAGAGATTGTTCTCTCTGAAGAACATTCTTCTTAACTTCAACTAAACAATAAATTAAAGCTGATAAAGCTGCGAGTATTGGAAACCAATAATTGTGAATATCTTTTGATACTAGAGTTAAATCAGAATTTATAAATGTTAAATCTAATTCTTTCAATTCTTTATTATTAAGATTGCCTTCTTTTACTTCTTTAATTACTTCAAGTTCTTTATATCTAGCATCCTCTACTTTTTCAACTAGCGAATCTCTAGTGGCTTTATCCACATTAGTAATATAAGTAATAGGATTATTAACAATAGTAATTAAGCAAATCAAAATAATTACTTGTAGTATTAGAGGTACAACTGATAAAAACGGATTGTATTTTTCTTCTTTGTATAATTGATTTTCTAATTCTGCAACTTTATACTCATCACCAAAATAATCAATTTTAATTCTATTGATTTTTGGCTTTAATGATACTAGTTTAATAGAATTCTTTTGAACTATAACAGATACAGGAAATAATATAATTTTTGAAAATAATGTAAACGCAATTATTGCAATTCCATAATTATGAAACACTTCATAGAAAAATTTCATAATTATACCTAATAAACTAGTTAGCATTTTCATTCCCCTTATGCTGTTTATATTCTTTCCCTGTCTTAGTTAATGTCGTTAAATCCCATGCTTTACCTGTTTGAACATATTCTACTAATGTTTTATCCATAGGGTCTTTATAATGTAGATGTATTCGTTCTCTCTCGTTACTTATATTAGAGAATAATTCTTCTCCTTGTTTTTCATTTAACAAGTCTTTATATAATTCATTTAAATCAGCATATGAAATCGGTTTGTCTGAAATCGAAAAATCATGATGCTCATTCATTCCTTTTACTAAAAATATAGGATTTTGCCTTCCTAAATCAGTAGCTAGTTCAGTTAAACCATGATCAGCTAATAAAATTATAATGGAATTATCATACATATTATTTTCTTTTAATCTATTTACAAGCGCATCAAAAACTTTTATAGAAGCAATTATTTTTTGATTATAAGTTCCTGATCCAATTAAATTTAAATCTTCATCCATATTAAATGGTAGATGAGCTCCTTCTATATGTATAAACTTAAATTGTTTTTTATCAGTACTATCAATTTTATTGTTAACTATAGAATTATAAACATCTTTATTATAATAGTTATAATAATCTTCTTTTTTGTTTTCCAAGTTATGAGATTCTAGTCTATCAGCACTTAATTTAAAAGAATTAATATCTACTAGTGGCTTTAAAAAATATGGTAAATACTTATAATTAATATATTTAATCTCTTCTTTAAAGAATAAAAATGGATTAATTGCTCTTTTTACATGAACAATATTTGACATTTCTTTTTCTTCTTCATAATCCATTTTAAAATCTTCTTCGTACATAGCCAAATCATAATTATTTGTTTTTAATTCATTAAACAAATAAGATTTTTTATAAGCCTTTTTACTATAATCATCAAATAATTCAGTATTTTTATTCCAAATTCCAGTTAGTATAAAAGGAACAGAATTAGCTGTGTTGTCATAAGTTGCAATTGTATCAGGATAGTATGTGAAATTTTCAAAAGTATTAATGTATTCACTATTACTAATTGCTGTATAAAATTCTTGTGAATTAATTTCATCCATTACAAAAATAATAAAGTTTTTATCTGTAGAATATTTATTAAAATTCTTATTTGTTGCGATACCAATATGTTCTTTTTTTTCTAAAACTTTTGGAGTAGTTGATAAAGTTACTATAGTTGCAGAGCAAAGCATTATAAATACAATTCCTACAATATATTTAGAAATATCAATTACATTAACAAGCCCATATTTTTTTATTCCAATAATTACTAAT
>JAEEGL016079720.1_pt1 | contig 18006 bp, 16 predicted proteins | sample 9134231 | NCBI WGS metagenome assembly JAEEGL01 (sample SAMN16246548, study PRJNA631951) | gut metagenome | biome: gut microbiome; feature: rumen; material: fiber-attached | host: Bos | place: Iran: Karaj | collected 2018-10 | reverse complement strand
TCGCCGACGGGCTCCTTATGGGATTTACCCAGGCTTTCACCGGGATCATGACGATCCTGGGGACCCTGTTCTTTATGCTTCGGATGAATGTGGCCATTACCCTGGTGGTGGTATGTGTCACGCCCCTTTCCCTGTTCGTGGCAAAATTCATTTCATCCCGCACCTATTCCATGTTTAAAAACCAGAGTATCGAACGCGGTACCCAGACCTCCCTCATCGACGAGATGATCGGTAATGAGAAGGTGGTCAAGGCCTTCAATAAAGAGGAGGAGGTCTTAAAAAGATTCGATGAGGTGAACGAACGGCTGCAGGTATCCAGTTTAAAAGCCATCTTTTATTCTTCCCTGACAAATCCCTGTACCCGGTTCGTAAACGCGGTCTGCTATGCGCTGGTGGCGCTCTTCGGTACCCTTTTTGCGCTGAATGCAGGAGAAGGATACCGTTTTATGAGCGGGATCACGGTGGGAACACTGACCATCTTTCTTTCCTATGCAAATCAGTATACGAAGCCCTTTAACGAGATCTCCAGCGTCATCTCCGAACTTCAGAATGCCATTGCCTGTGCGGCCAGGGTTTTTGAGATCATCGGGGAGGAGCCGGAAAGCTCCGACGAAGATCTGCCCGAACTCGGAACCGTATCCGGAAACGTGGATATCCGGGATGTGGATTTTTCCTATGTCAAAGACAGGGAACTGATCAAGGGTCTGAACCTGCATGTAAAGCCGGGACAGCGTGTGGCCATCGTGGGTCCCACGGGGTGCGGCAAAACAACGATCATCAATCTGCTGATGCGGTTCTATGATGTGGATGCGGGATCCATCTGTGTGGAGGATCGGGATATCCGGGAAGTGAAGCGCCATTCCCTGAGGGGATCCTACGGAATGGTACTCCAGGAGACCTGGCTGAAGGCCGGAACCATAAGGGAGAATATCCTGATGGCCAGACCGGAAGCGGGTGAAGAGGAGATGATCGCAGCGGCGAAGGCTTCTCATGCCCACAGTTTTATCCGCAGACTGCCGGAGGGTTATGATACCGTCATCGGCGAGGACGGCGGTCAGCTGTCTCAGGGACAGAAACAGTTACTTTGCATTACACGCGTTATGTTAAATATTCCGCCGATGCTGATCCTGGATGAGGCGACTTCCTCCATTGATACGAGAACGGAGATCCGCATTCAGCAGGCATTCTCCAGGTTGATGGAAGGGCGGACCAGTTTTATCGTGGCCCACAGGCTTTCCACCATTATGAACGCGGACGTGATCCTCGTCATGAAGAACGGACATATCGTGGAACAGGGTTCCCATGAAGAACTTCTGGAAAAGAAGGGGTTCTACGCGGAACTGTACCATGCACAGTGGGCATAAGGCAGATCCTTAAGGAGGAAAAAATGACTGGATTAAGAACGGTTAAGATCGGTGAGATCGACAGGATCCATATTCTGGGAAGGACCGGAAAGGTACGGGAGCCCCTTCCCCTTTTCTTCAACGGAAGCGGGATCGAGATCCGGGTGACCGGTGCGGAACTCTGGATCGATCTGGAAACGGACAGTGATAATCTGGAACCCTGGGTGGCCTACGAGATCAACGGTGCCCTTATGGGACGTCAGATGCTGCTCCCCGGGAATCATTCTCTGTGTCTGTTCCGGAATCTGGATCCCAATGAGGTGAAGACCGTACGGTTCTACCGGGAACTTCAGGCAGTCAGCGAGGATGAGCGGTGCCGGGTGCTGGTACACGCTCTGCGTCTGGACGGGGAATTTTGTGATGCCCCCAAATACGAAAGAAAACTGGAATTTATCGGAGACAGCATTACCTCCGGAGAAGGAAGTTACGGTTACGTGGATGATACCGTGTGGGTCGCCATGTACATGAGCGCTTCCGTCAATTACGCCACCATGACCGCCAAAGCATTGCATGCCGACCTTCGGATGATCTCCCAGGGCGGCTGGGGTGTGTACTGCGGCTGGGACAATGATATACGTCACAATATCCCTTCCGTATACGAAAAGGTCTGCGGCCTTGCCACGGGCCCTGCCAACGAGAAACTGGGAGCGCAGGATCCCTATGATTTCAAGGACCCGGTGGATGCCATCGTGGTGAATCTGGGGACCAATGACAATTCCGCTTTCAATCAGCCCCCCTTTCCCGATCCGGATACGGGGATCTGCCATAAGCAGAACCGGGATGAAAAGGGAAACTTTGTCCCCGAAGATATCCGGAAGGTGGAAGATGCGGTATATGACTTCCTAAAGATGCTGCGGAAACACAATCCCTCCGCTCATATCCTCTGGTGTTACGGAATGCTGGGTTATGAAATGACCATGCCCATTACCAAAGCCGTGAACCGGTACCGGGAGGAAACAGGGGATCAAAATGTGGCTTTCATCAATCTTCCCAATACGGAAAAAGATGAGTACGGCGCCCATATGCATCCGGGAGCCCGGTCCCATGAAAAAGCGGCCCGGGTACTGACGGATTATTTCAGGAATCTGTGGAATACCGATGAAACACTTTGACCGGGAAAAGATTGAGCGGGTCTTTGCGGCCTACACGGAAGATTACAATCCAAAGGACCCCAAGATCCGGCTGAAGATCGATCATACCTACCGGGTGGCGGATCTGTGTGAACGGATTGGCCAAACCGTACCGGGGGTTGATCCCGAACTGTGTTGGGTGAGCGGAATGCTCCACGATATCGGCAGATTTGAACAGGTGAGACGATACCATACCTTTGTGGACGCCCAATCCGTCGACCATGCCCGGTTCGGTGCGGATCTGCTGTTCCGGGAAGGACTTGCGGACAGATTCGGATCCTTTACCGGAGAGGAACTTAAGATCCTCGAGACGGCCATCCGGAACCATAATAAATTCAGGATCGACGAAGAAGTTCCGGAGGAGATCAGAGATTACTGCAGGATCCTGCGGGATGCGGATAAGATCGATATCTTCCGGGTCAATATCGATACACCCCTTGAAGACATCTATAACGTTACCACGGAGGAACTCAGGTCCGGTGCCGTAACGGAAGATGTGAAACAGGGATTCCGGGAAAAGCATGCGGTGCTCCGTTCCCTGAAACGCAGTGCCGTGGATTATGTGGTGGGGCATATCTGTCTGGTTTATGAACTGGAATATCCCATCAGCGTTAAGATCGCGAAGGAACAGGGATATGTGGATAAACTCCTGGACTTCCGGTCCGAGAACGAGGATACGAATGCCTGGTTCGCCTATATGAGGGAAACGCTGTGGAGATCGTTGGAAACATAAAAAGTGACAGGCAAAGACCTGTCACTTTTTTTGCGGAGGAGAAGGGATTTGAACCCTTGCGCCGGTGTTACCGACCTACCGGTGTTCGAAGCCGGACCCTTCAGCCTCTTGGGTACTCCTCCGGGTATAAGCGCGAAATCCGCGCACAAAGGAGTATAACACAGTTGTATTCATATTGCACGTGTTTTTTCCCGCCCGGAATGCACTACAGCAGTTCGGTCTTGCGATGGATCCGGGGGTCCTCATAGTTGTCCAGGAAATCCAGTCCCAGATAAACCGTTTCATCCGCAAATTCCACATGATCGATCTGTGTGATCACCGAGATCAGTTTCCGGATGCGGAATCCGGGAATGTCATTGAGTACTTCCATGGGAAAGCGGTCCCGCAATACCACCGTATCCGGGAATTCTTTTTCATAATCCAGAAGATCCCTGGGATGTGGCTTTATGATGATCCTGTAATCCTTCCGGTATTCCTCGATAATGTCGCCGAAGAGTTTTTTACGGACCGGAAGTTCGCATAAAGGCTCGGTAAGGACCATGGCCAGAGGCTTTTCTTTCGCTCCGCTTCCGGAAGCAAGCTGTGAGCGCAGGGTGTCGATCCCGGGAAGAAAGATCCGGACAATGATTTCTTTGTCTTCCTCCGTAAGTTTTTGATGCAGGACATCCCGGGGGACTTCCACGGCGCAGTCCGGCAGGGAATGGTTGGCCTTAAAATCGTTGACCTCATAGTCGATGCAGTAACGGCTGTATCCGCTTTCGATAAAGATCAGACCCAGTTTTGCCATGAATTTCTTCAATCCCCATGCTCCCCGATTGGCGACCCTTGCCTGGTCGTCCAGTTTGCCGGAGTTTAAGCCGTCTTCGATGGCATGATAGGGGATCTTTTTATAATTCAGATAATAACCGATGGGATCGGAATCGCAGAATACGCTGACATCCCGGTATTGCTTAAGATCTACGGGCAAGTGGGATTCCTGGAGAGCCCCCAGAAGTTTTGTGTACCGGATGCGCTGCAGGAGGTTCAGGAACAGGTTACCCTTATCCCGGTGATAACGCATCACATCTTCCGAGGAAGTGTCCGGCTGCTCTTCATATTCATAGATCCGGTGGAAGACACCGGAGGCGGGAAGACTGTCCCTGATGGCGGTAAAATCGTTGGACATGGTGCTCAGGATCAGATCGGCTTTCCCGTCACGGAAGAGTACCAGTTCCTTCATCACCGCTACGTAAACGTGATAAAAGGTATGACAGATATAGACCCTGGAAGGAACCTGATCACTCATAGGCTCATACCTCATAGACATAGATTGTATAAGGGCTTCCGTGTCCCGTATAGGTTCCCCTTAAGGTCAGTCCCAGTTCCGAAGCATTGGAAAAGGCGATGCGGGAGAAGATATACCGGCAGTCAAGGCTCTTTAATTCCTCCATGTCCACGCAGAGTCTCTTATCTTCAAGTTCCATGACCCGGAGGGGCGCATAGGTGTTTTCGTCCGAACCGGAATAGAGACTTACTCTGGCACCCCAGCCGTCGAAATATGCTTTCAGGGAAGGGGATCCTGCAAGGGCGGGTGCGATCACTTTCGCCCATTTTTCCTTATATTCCTGGGGATACATGCCCAGATATCCGTCCAGTGTGGCGATCCCGTTGTAGTTTAACACCGCCGGATGCAATCCGTAGGCCGCGGACCATTCACCCCGGTAATCCATGTCTTCCTTTATCGCGTCAAAGAGATCCTCGGAATAAAACTCGTTATAATTTACCGTGCTGGTGTCCTTATGCTTCAGGATCTTATAGGCCTGATTGTAGCAGGTATAGTAAAAATCGTTGTAAACCTGAGGTACGAACATCACGGCCAGAAGGGCAAGGGTAACGAGCACATATGATAACATGCGTAATTTATCTTTGCCCGTGTCCACCATCCGGATGCAGACAAGCAACAGTTCCCCGTACCAGAGGAAGGTGTTGAAATACGCCGTTCTGGCGAATTCGAATCCGGTCAGGGGAGGAACCAGGGCCTCAAACAGATGCCGGAAAGGGGCATACTGGTAAAGACCGAAGATGAGTACGTTAAAAAGGATCAGGAGCATCACCAGATTAACGGGATCCTTCCGGAGTTTTTGAAAGTCGCGTCTCCGGATATGACCGGCGTTGATGAGGATCAGTCCCGCAAGTACCGTGCCCAGCACGATATAGGTATGGGAATCCTCACTGTGGAACGAAGCGTTTGCGAACTCGGAAAGGGCGGTGAGAAGAGCCTGCCCCAGAGTGAGGTTTCCGTGATCCATGGTGGTGCGGATGGTCACGGTATTGTCAAAGAGCATGGCGGCAAAAAGACGGTACTCAAAGGCCATATAGCCGAGAGACAGGATGATGACGGAACAGAAGATGCTCTTGGGGAACTTCCTGTCCCTGATCCACAGGATCAGCACTCCCAGGACCATGTAGCACAGGATAAAGAATCCGTGGTAGGAAAAATAGGACAGCACCGGATAACAGAATACCGCCGCATAGTAGGGAAGCCTCTTTGCGATGCCCTCGGTTTTCTCAGAAAGGTAGAGCCTGCGGAGCAGAAATACGATGAGAGGAACGGAGGTAAAAGCGATGCCGTAGGTGGGGAACACCGGGATCAGACCGAAACATACGGCGCAGACTACCATGAGAGGCCGGTAGGTCCCGTAACGCTCCCGGTAAATATCCTTTGCCAGCAGCAGGAAGGAAAAGATCCCGATGGCGATCTTCAGAAAATATCCGATGATATAAGCCCACACATTCGGAAGGATGATGTACAGGAAGTTGTACAGCAGGAACTCGGAACCGAACAGATCCCTGGTCACCCCGTGAAGAAAGGGAGCCTCAGCATGATGGGCAAACCAGAGATCGTGTACTTTGAGCATCCGGTAATGAGCCATGAACAGATCCAGATTGTCGTGGATCTGGAAATAACTCTCTCCGCGATAGATCAGAAATACCGCCGCCTGTAAGGCAAGCAGTATTCCCGTCAGATAAATATACCAATGGGTTCTTAAGGTCTCTTTAATTCTTTTCACTGTCGTAATCTTCTCCGACCGTAAATCTGGGGATCCATTTTCCGTTTTCCTTCTTAAACAGATCGCGATTCACGTAGCGGTCAACAACCTCCCAGAATTCTTCCTCCGTGATGGAGAGATAGCGGCAGGCATCATCGATATATTTCTGTCCGCAGAGACCGTCATATTCCTTCACATACCACTTTCCGTTCTCACGGGTGAAACGGTTCTCCCGGATATCGTAACAGATCTCGTCCGTGGCGTAGCCGAAACCGAACTTCAGATATTTGATCATCTGGTTCGGGATCTGCAGATCGCTGTCAAGAGCCGTATATCTGCGATAGCGTCCAAGATCGTGAAGATCGTCGGAACGTCCCGTAAGTCCCCGGGCCACGGCAAAGTCGGCATTGTGAACCTGGGACCATTCCCGGGTGTAATACTGAAGGAAGATGGCCTTGATGCCCTTAGCTTCCATTTCTTCCACGGTAGGGATCTTGTAAAGGAAGAGATCCTTCTCCGTAATGTTATTGGAAAGATCCATGAAACTGTCCACGCTGGCTCCCCGGATGGTCTCAAGCTGCATCACGGAAAACGCGTTGCCGGTAGGTTCCTGATTCTTTGCGGCCCCCAGTGTCAGAGCGGCATTTTCGCCCTGGATGATGAGGGGAATGTTGAATTTGACCGCCATGATATAGGAGGAAGCCCAGAGGCAGTATTCGGAAGCGGCAATGATGTTGCCCCGTTCGAAAAAGGATTTCCGGGCAAGTTTTTTTGCCACCACGGGATTCGGGCGGATGGAAATGATGTCAAATCCCAGATTGTTGAGGTTTTCGATGTTCTTCCGGCCGATCTCGGTGATCTCATCCGGCATGCAGTTGATCAGCAGCGGGTTCAGCCCCAGCTTCTCTTTGGCATAAACAGCCTGAAAGGTACTGTCTTTACCTCCGGATACACCGATGATGCAGTCATAGGTATTTCCGCGTTTTTTGGCTTCCGCTTTTGCTTCTTCCGCAAAGGAACGGAGTTCCGCTTCGCGTGCTTCCCAGTCGATGACGGCCTTGGATTCCTCGTACCGGCAGGCAAAGCAGATCTGCTCCTCGTCAAATACCACGCCCGGCCGTGTATCGGGCTGCAGGCAGCGTTTACAGTATCTCATTTTCATAGTCGGTTCCTCCCCTTTGTTTGACCTGATTTTTATGAAAAATAACTAAACAGGATTATACCATAATTAAAGAACGGCTCATATACCATATCTAGAAAAATCCACAAGAATAAATCAATTTCTTGTGGATTTTTTCGTAAATCTGTATTAGAATGGATTGTGATTATGGGCGTTAATGCCAAAAAACGGGTACAAAATTCGTGCAACGCTTACAATGAGGGTTAAGAAATGATCTCCAATCAGATTTTACAGAACACGATCGACGGCTTGAAGAGTATTTCCCGTGTTGAGTTTTCGGTGCTTGATGCGGAGGGCAAAGAAGTTGCGACCACGATGGAGGCGCCCGTGTCCTACCGGGACGAGGCTGCGGAGTTCGCCAAATCCCCGGCGGATTCCCAGGAGATCAAAGGATGCCAGTATTTCAAGATCTTTGACGATAATCTGGTGGAGTATATCATGGTGGTGACCGGCAGCGGTGACGATGCTCATCTCGTGGGTAAAATGGCCGCTTTCCAGATCCAGAATCTGATGGTCGCCTATAAGGAAAGGTTTGACAAAGATAATTTTGTCAAAAACCTGCTGCTGGACAATCTGCTGCTGGTGGATATCTACAGCCGTGCTAAGAAACTCCGGATCGATACCAATACGGACCGGATCGTGATGATCCTGGAATGCGAGAATACCCGGGATATCAACGTACTGGAAACGGTCCGCATGATCTGCGGCAATTCCAACCGGGATTTTGTGACCGCGGTGGACGAACGGGACATCATTGTGGTGAAGGATCTGTCCGAAGGCTCCAGCCAGCGGCACATCGAAGATTCCGCGGAGAGTCTGCTCAAGAGCCTTGAGCGGGAAGGCTTAAGGAAGATCCGGATCGCATACGGTACCGTGGTGCCGGAACTCAAGGAAGTATCCCGTTCCTATAAGGAAGCAAAGATGGCCATGGATGTGGGCAAGATCTTTTTTGAGGAGCGGAAACTGGTGGCATACGAGGAACTGGGGATCGGACGTCTGATCTATCAGCTGCCCCTGCCCCTCTGCAAGATGTTCATTAAGGAGATCTTCGGTGATTACGAGTTCGACACCCTGGATAACGAAATGATCACCACCATCAATAAATTCTTCGAAAACAGTCTGAACGTATCCGAAACCTCCAGACAGCTCTTTATTCACAGGAACACACTGGTATACCGGCTTGATAAGCTGCAGAGAGCCACGGGGCTGGATCTGAGACTGTTTGACGATGCCATCACCTTCTATATCGCCCTCATGGTGGTGAAATACATGAACTTCATGGAAAATTTTGAATATTGATAAAACAGTGTAATAAGAGGAAGAACAAGCAATGTCACCAAGAGAAAAGAAAAAGAACAAACTGCGCCTGAATCCCAACGGCGACATCATCACCCTTGAGAACGTCAGCAAGGCGTACGCCACCGGGGCACCGGCGCTGAACGGCATCAACCTCCGGATCAAGAAAGGCGAATTCGTCTTTATCATCGGCGACAGCGGATCGGGGAAATCCACCATGATCAAACTGCTCCTGAAGGAGCTGGCCCCCACCGACGGCAAGATCATGGTCATGGGGGAAGACCTTTCCAGGATCCGTCACCGTAAGATACCGAAATACCGGCGGAATCTGGGGATCGTATTCCAGGACTTCCGTCTTCTGAAAGATCGTAACGTATATGAAAACGTGGCTTTCGCACAGCGGATCATCCAGATCTCCAACAAGGAGATCAAGCGGAACGTGCCCAGCATCCTGGCAACGGTGGGCCTGGCCGGGAAGTACAAAGCCCGTCCCAGACAGCTGTCCGGCGGTGAACAGCAGAGAGTGGCCATCGCCAGGGCCCTTGTGAACCGGCCCGCGATCCTGCTGGCTGACGAGCCTACGGGTAATCTGGATCCCGATACCACCTGGGAGATCATGAAACTCCTGGAACAGATCAATGAAAACGGCACGACCGTACTGATGGTAACGCACAACCGCGAGATCGTGGACACCATGAAAAAGCGGGTGGTCATGATGAAAAAGGGCGTGATCATCAGTGATGAAGAGAAGGGCGGTTACGTGAATGAAGATTAGTACGTTATTTTATTCCATCAAACAGGGCTTTCTGAACATTTTCCGTAACAAACTGTTCTCCCTTGCCTCCATCGCCACCATCGGTGCCTGCCTTTTCCTCTTCGGCCTTTTCTACGCCGTAGTCATGAACGTGGAGAGCATCGTACATTCCGTGGAACAGGGAGTATCCGTTACCGTATTCTTTGATGAAGGCATCTCTCCCGAGCGGATCGAAGAGATCGGAGCCCTTATCGACAAGCGGCCGGAAGTTGCCCGCCGTGTCTATGTATCCGCGGACGAAGCCTGGGAGACCTTCAGTCAGGAATATCTGGGCGAGTATGCGGACGGATTTCCGGAGAACCCTCTGGCCAACTCCTCCAACTTTGAGATCTATATGTCCGACGTTTCCATGCAGCCGGCGCTGGTCTCCTATCTGGAGAGCATTCAGGGCGTGCGTATGGTCAACCGTTCCGATATGACGGCTTCCACCCTGACAGGTGTCAATGCCATGATCGCCTATGTGTCCGCCGGGATCATCGTGATCCTGCTGGCCGTTTCCATCTTCCTCATCAGTAATACGGTTACCATCGGTATATCCGTCCGCAGGGAAGAGATCTCCATCATGAAATATATCGGTGCCACGGATTTCTTTGTCCGCGCACCCTTTGTCATTGAAGGTATGCTGATCGGAGCCATCGGGGCTGCGATCCCGGATCTGGTGATCTACCTGCTTTACAACCGGATCGTCGGATATATTAAGAACGAGTTCTCCACCCTGACCAATCTGTTTACCTTCCTTACCGTGGACGAACTCTACCGCACACTGCTTCCCGTATCCTTTGCCATCGGTGTGGGCATCGGTTTTCTGGGATCCGTTACCACCGTGCGGAAACATTTGCGTGTATAGGTATCTATGAAGAGATTAAGACAGGCTTTTCTTCTGGGAATATGCTGTGTCCTGCTTGTGCTGTCCGTGAACGGGCCCCATGTCCGGGCGGATGAGCTGACCAATGAGAGCATCCAGAAAAAAGAGAGCGAGATCAAGGAGCTTCAGAACGAAAAAAAGCAGCTGCAGAGCGGCCTGACCAACGTTAAGGCCATTAAGCAGAAACTGGAGACCTCCAAATCAGATCTGAATCAATACGTGACGGAGCTGGATAATACCCTGACTTCCATCCAGCTGCGGATCGACGAATTAAATACCCTGATCGAGCAGAAGGAAGCAGAGATCGCTGCCAAGGAAGAAGAACTGGAAGCAGCCATCGAACAGCAGACCGCCCAATACGAGGCCATGAAGAAGCGTATCCGCTTTATGTATGAAAAAGGCGATACCATGTACATGGACCTGCTGCTTCAGGCCGGCGGCTTCGGGGATATGCTCAACAAGGCGGAATACATCGAGAGTCTTTCGGCATATGACCGGAAGATGCTGGATGAGTATGTGGAATATACCGAATATGTGACGGTATGCAAGGAAGCTCTGGAAGAAGAACGCCAGGTACTTGATGAGGCAAAAAAGGCCCAGGAGGCGGAAGAAGAATCCGTCAACCAGCTCATTGCCGAAAAAGAGCAGGAGATCAATCGCGTGAATGCGGAGATCGCCCAGTCGGCGGAAGCCATCAAGGAATACGAAGAAGATATTGCGGCCCAGACGGAAGTCATCAAACAGTTGGAAGCCGCTGTGGCTGCGGAACGGCAGGCACTGGCAGCGGAGCAGGGGAGACGCTATGACGGCGGCATGTTCACCATGCCGGCTCCTTCCTATAACAGGGTCTCTTCCGATTACGGCTACCGGACAGACCCCATCACCGGTGCCCAGAAATTCCACAGCGGCATCGATTTTGCGGCTCCCGGCGGAAGCCCCATCCTGGCGGCATACAGCGGCAAGGTGGTGGCGGCGGATTACAGTTCCTCCATGGGAAACTACGTGATGATCGATCACGGTGACAATCTGTATACGATCTATATGCATGCGTCGGCGGTTTATGTGTCCAAGGGACAGGAAGTTTCCAAGGGTCAGAAGATCGCTGCGGTAGGTACTACCGGACGGTCTACGGGAAATCATCTGCATTTTTCCGTACGTGTCAACGGAAACTATGTGAGCCCCTGGGGCTATTTGGGCAGGTAAGATAAAGTGGAAGAAACACAGAAAAAAGACTATCGATTTCTGAAAGGGATCCTGGCGGGATTCTTTATCGGCGTGATCACCGTAGCCGCATGTTTTCTGGCTCTGTATGCCGTGAAAACCATCCGGCACCGGACGGCGGAATCCGAGGTTGTTACCGATGAGACCATCCGGAAGATCGATTCCATTCGGAAGATGATCGACAGATATCTCTATCCCTATGATGAGAAGATCACCACGGAAAATCTGGAGGAAGGGATCTACCGCGGCATGGTGGAATCCCTGAACGATCCTTATTCGGAATATTTTTCCGCCGAGGAACTCAATGAGGAGATCAACGACATCAAAGGCGTTTCCTACGGTATCGGTGTGGTCGTTACCCTGGAAAACGACAGGGATCTGCCCATGATCACCAGTGTCATGGCGGGGTCCCCTGCGGAAGAAGCGGGCGTTCTGGTGGGCGATATCATTTACGAGGTGGAAGGTGAATCCATGGAAGGCCTTTCCCTTTCGGAGGTTGTCTCCCGGGTCAAGGGCCAGGAAGGGACCATGGTCCATATCACCTTCCTGCGGGATGAAAAAGATCTGGTGGAGATGGACGTGGTCCGGGGCAAACTGATCGAAACCACCACCGTGGTTTACGGGATGATCGAAGACGAAGGTGCCGAGGGTATCGGATACATCAACATCTCGGAATTCGACGATGCTACCACGGATCAGTTCGCCGAGGCCCTTGCGGAACTTAAGGCCAAGGGAATGAAAGCCCTCATCCTGGACCTTCGGTACAATTTCGGCGGAAGCATGAATGCCAGCGTTGAGATCGCCCGTAAGATCCTGCCGGAAGGCATGGTAGTCTATACGGAGGATAAAAACGGGAAGCGCACGGAATACACCTGTGACGGCAAACACGAACTTGACGTACCCCTTGTGGTACTTGTCAATCAATATACGGCCAGTGCGTCGGAGATCCTCTCCGGAGCCATCAAGGATCATAACAAGGGAACCCTGGTGGGAACCACGACCTACGGTAAGGGGATCGTTCAGAGGATCATCTCTCTGGATGACGATTCTGCCCTGAAACTGACTATCAGTGCCTATTACACGCCTTCCGGTCACAATATTCAGGGGACCGGCATCGAGCCCGATGTTGAAATGGAGCTGGACCGGGATCTTTACGATAAGACAGGACAGGATACCCAGCTGGAAAAAGGCATTGAAATACTGAAACAGAAACTTGGTGAATAAAACATGCTCAAAAAAAATATTCTGATCCATATCGGATTCGGTGTTCTGATCCTGCTCATCGCAGGGATCGCGGTATTCCGGCTCTATCGCTGGAACAAGGGCGAAAGCTCCGACCGGGAGGCCGATATCGAACAGATCGATCCCGATGAGTTTGACATCGAAACCCTGGATATGATCATTCCCATGGATGCTTCCCGCCTGGAAGGGCATGAGGATGACGGGGAACTGACCATCCTCTGCGTGGGGAATAATCCTTTTGCGGATGACAGGTCGGAAACGGGGATCGCTTCCCTCATCGCTAAACAGACAGGGGCTACCGTATATGACTGCAGCTTTCCGGAATCCCTGGCGGCTTACCGGAATGTGCCCATCAATCCGAATTTCCCCTGGGATCATTTCAATCTTCCTTCCATTGCGGTCTGTCTGAAAGCCGGGGTCTTTACCTCCATGGAATCTGCCATGGATTATGTGGAAGACAAGGAGAATTACAGGGCCGGCCTGGATGCGCTGGAAGCGGTGGATATGAATAAGGTGGATGTGCTGATCCTCATGTATGACAGCACGGATTACAATTTCGGTACCCCCTGTGACAACGAAGATGCGCCGGAGGATCTGGCGGCCTTTACCGGGGGTCTGCGGTTCTTCTTAAACGAAGTCAATACAACCTGGCCCCATATCCGTACCTTTGTGATGACGCCCACTTATGCCCTCTATCTGGACGAGGACGGGAACACCCACAGCGGTACCACCTATGACGGCGGAAACGGTCCGCTCCCTTATTACGTGCAGAAGGAGATCGATGCTGCCACCGGATGCGGAGTTTCCGTGGTGGACAACTATTACGGGACCATCAATGAAGACAATTATCAGCAGTATATGACAGATTACAAGCATTATAACGAAGCCGGACGGCAACTTATCGCCGACCGGATCTGTGATATCATCAACAATAAAATGACGACGGTAAAAAGCGCCGACGGCGCAAACTAGGAGGTGTTTTATGAAAAAACTGCTCTGTATCCTGATGACCCTGGTCCTTGTGGGAGCATTTGCCTATGTGATCCCCACCAACTCCAGGGCGGCGGAAACCACATTCAGCGGAACCATAGCCAGCGGGACCACGGACGGATTGATCTATCTGTCCACAGACGGAGGAACCATGAAGATCAAGATCGACGGTTCCACGGATCTCAGCGGTGCCAAGTTCCTGCTTCCGGGCAATAAGATCACCTGTACCTGCTATATCGGCAGCGACGAATACTGGCATGCTTCCAAGATATCGGGTGGAGCAACTGCCGGAAAGGTTTCTGTGGACACTTCCAATCCCGCTACCGTAAAGGGTACCGTGGCGAAGGGAACCAGCGTGGATCTGCTGATGCTGGAAGTCAGCAACGGGACCATGCAGATCAAGATCGATTCGGATACGGACTTAAGCGGTGTCTCTGTCATCGTTGTGGGTAAGAACGTTCAGGTTGTCTGTGCAAGAGGCGCGGATGCTTACATGCATGCCCTGTCCATCCAGAACGGATCGGGCGGCAGCAGTGCAGCAGTTTCTGCTTCCGCAGGCAGCAGTGCTTCTTCCGGTTCTTCTTCCGGAAATGCCACCGTGACGGGTACCGTGGACGGAGCTACCACTTCTTCCATGCTCTATCTGAACACTTCCAACGGCAGAATGGAGCTGGTACTGGAACTGGGGACCGACATGAGCGCAGGACGCGTGCTGATGCCGGGACAGTCCCTGACGGTATCCTGCTTCCGGGGGGCGGATGCCTGGATGCACGCTTCCAGAGTCATCAATAATTCTTCCAAGGCGGCATCCGAAGTTTCCTTAAGCGGGACCAAGACCACGGTTACAGGTACGGTGAGTCAGGAATCCACCGAGAACACCCTCTGCCTTGCTACCAGCGGCGGGACCATGCAGATCCGTCTGGATCCTTCCACCAACTTCTCCAGATGCCCGGTACTTCTCGTGAACAAGAATGTGCAGGTTACGGTTCAGAGAGGTTCCGACGAATATTATCATGCGGTATCCATCATAGGTAACTGAGTATGAACATTACGATCACGGGAAATCTTGGGGGCGGCAAAACGTCGGTATGCAATGTACTGAAAGAACGGGGATATGAGATCATATCCGGGGGCAGTATCTTTCGGCAGATCGCGTCGGAAAAGGGAATGACCGTCGTGGAGCTGAACGAATATGCGAAAAAAGACAAGAGCATCGATGATCTTATCGATACCCGTACCACGGAACTGAGCAAGACCAATTCGGATATCGTGTTTGACTGCCGTCTGGGATGGCATTTTGCGGTGGACAGCTTCAAGGTATTCGTATTTGTCAACAACTATACGGCCGCAAGCCGTGTGTTCCATGATGACAAACGGAACGCCGAGAAATATTCCAGCGTGGAGGATGCCGAGAAGTATCTCAGGGAGCGTTCCATGCTGGAACAGGAGCGGTTCCGGGTTTATTACAATATCAATTACTACGATGTGGCAAACTACGATCTGCTGATCGACGCTACCTTTGCCACGCCTTCCGAGATTGCCGACGAAGTGATCCGGAACTATGAGGAGTTCAAGAAGGCGCCTTTTGCAAGAAAGATCGAGATCGATGTAAGAAGTATCCTTCCCCCCCGGGAAGATCCGGCACCCCGACGGGAACTGACGGATTGCTATGCGGAAGAAGAAAGAAATGCTCCCGCATCCCGTTGTGCCGTAGATCGTGCCGGGGAACGTCCGGTAGTCGTCCACAAAGACGGACACAACTACGCGGTAAAGGGTTATGAGCAGATCCTGGCAGCAAAGGAAGCCGGAAAGATCTACTGCTGTATCGACAGATTAAGAACGGATCCGGAACTCGGCCAACAGATCACGGAGCCGGGAACCGGTGACAGGGTGGAATATCTGATCGATCTTACAAAATAACAGTTCCCTGATGAACAAGGCAAAAATCGGGCAAAAGATTTCGGATCATATCTGGAATCCGCCCGGTTTTTTTATTATCATCAAATAAAGAAAACAACAGCATTCCGGACTTTGGATCGGAGAAAGGGAAAAGCATGGATAAGATCAAATGGGGAATTCTGGGAACAGCAAATATCGCCAGGGGATGCACGATCCCGGGGATGAAACTGGCAAAGAACTGCGAACTCTATGCCATCGCGGGAAGGAGCCTTGAAAAGGCGGAAGCCTTCCGGGATGAATTCGGCTTTGCAAAGGCCTACGGAAGCTATGATGAACTGCTGAAAGACCGGGAAGTACAGGCAGTCTATATCCCGCTTCCCAATGATCTGCATCTGCCCTGGGTTACTGCATCGCTGAAGGCCGGCAAGCACGTACTCTGTGAAAAGCCTCTGGCCCTCAATGCGGAGGAAGCCCGGAAGATGTATGAGACCGCCCGTGAGAACGGGGTGATCCTGATGGAAGCCTATGCTTATCTTCACAGTCCTTACGTGGAAAGTCTGAAAAAGGATATCGCGGATGGGCTCATCGGGAATGTGGATTATGTGGAGACCGCCTTCGTCACCCAGGGTTATCACGAAGATTTCCGGCTGCACAAGGAAAAGGGGGGCGGCGCCATGTATGACCTTGGCTGCTATTGCACCACCATGATCCTGAGCCTTATTGATTCCGAGCCGGAATACGTAAAGGCAAATGCGGAATTCTCGGATCTGGGGGTGGATCTTCTGACCACGGGGCTCATGCGCTTCAAGAACGGAGCCCGGGCAGCCTTTGATGTGGGGATGATCCTGGGGAAGAACACCAACTCCCGTTATGACCGTCTGTATGTCCACGGCACAAAAGGTTCCATCCGTTCCGATGTGGAATACAATCAGGAGGGAAGCCTGTCCTACAGTATCTACACCGCCGAAGGAGAAACAAAGCGCAGCGTATCCGTTCCCCAGAATTATTCCCTGGAGATCGAACAGCTGGGCAGATGTATCCTCTCGGGAGAAAAGCCCCATATCTCCCCGGAATTTTCCATCCGCAATGCGGAACTCATCGACAGCGTCCTTAAGGAGATCGGGTTCTGACGTACTTCCGATAATGAAAACCCTTCCGGTATCAGCCGGAGTGGTTTTTGACTTTAAAATTGACAATTACACGATAGCGTGTTAATGTTGATTAGAGGGTGATGTTTATGAGCGAATATTATTCGGTTTCTCAATATGCGGACATTACAGGTAAGGATTCCGGAAACATTCGACGGATGCTTATTAAAGGTATTCTTCCGGGAGAAAAGATTGGAAATCAGTGGGTGATTCCGAAAAGTGCCATATGTCCGGATGACAGAAGAGTGAAGTCCGGTAATTACAGAAACTGGCGCAAAAGATCTGTGATACATCAGTCAAATCCCGGACTTATGAAAGCGCTTTGCAGGATGTGCAATGACCTAAGCGTTGTTTACGGGTCTGCCCTTGAAAAGATCGTATTGTACGGATCATATGCCAGAGGGGAGCAAACACCTGAATCGGATGTTGATATTGCTTTGATCTTAAGACGGGATGACGAAAAAAAACACGACCGAATGACGGATATTGTGGTCGATTATGAATTGGAACAGGATACTGTATTATCGGTGGTCACGATTGATGCGTCGCATTACAGAAAGTGGTTAAGAGTCCTTCCGTTTTATACCAATGTTGAGAAGGAAGGTATTGTTTTATGGAAAGCAGTGTAGAATCTTTATCAAGATACAGATTTGAAACCGGTGTGGAAGCGTTGGCCGATGCCCGGTTGATGTATGAAAACGGCCGATATAAGAATACCCTCAACAGGGCATATTATTCCATATTTCATGCTGTACGTTCTATTTGCGCCCTTGACAGTTTTGACAGCAGTAAACACAGTGGAGTTATCGCATATTTTAATCAACACTATGTGAAAAACGGCGATTTCCCAAGGGAAGCATCTAAAATAATCAGATTGGCATCGGAGAATCGCGAGAAAGCGGATTATCTTGATTTTTTCATTGCATCCAAAGAAGAGGCTAAGGTCCAGATAGAAAGAGCGGAGGTATTTCTCTCATATGTTGAACAATATCTGAGGAATAAAGGGGTCATTGTTCATACGAAGTAATTTTCAGCTCCCAAAACGTTCTTTAGGCC
>JAEEGL015197229.1_pt1 | contig 18006 bp, 14 predicted proteins | sample 9134231 | NCBI WGS metagenome assembly JAEEGL01 (sample SAMN16246548, study PRJNA631951) | gut metagenome | biome: gut microbiome; feature: rumen; material: fiber-attached | host: Bos | place: Iran: Karaj | collected 2018-10 | reverse complement strand
TGCACAACCGAAAGCTCTGCCTGTGTCATCTTTTGACTGGCGTTGTCAACATCACTTCTGGAAACTAAACCGGCATTGTAACCTTCGTTAGAAAGTTCCCAGCTGCGTTTTGCAATTTTATAATTCAGTTCTGCAACAGAAATTGAATCCCATAATCTGTTTACTTCACTTGCTTTTGTGGCAATATCGTTTTCTGCTTTTTTTATTGCGTTTTCATATGCCAGCTTTCCAGATTCAACAGAAGCCTGTGCGGCATTCACTTTAAGGGAAGTTGAGGAACCAGGAATAAAATCTGTTATAGGAATCGAGATGCTTGCAGATACAGTATTTGACCAGCGAAGGTCTCCAGAAAACCCATCTTTTTGATTAACAGAAAATCTGTCTGATAAAGAAATAGACGGAATGTATGCATTAGCCTTGGTAATTGCAAGTGTCGTTTCTGTTTTTGCTAATGCCAGTTCTTTTAAAATAATGTCGTAGCGTCTTGAAAGAAACTGCTGTGCAAGTTCTTTACCGCCTGTTAATGTAATTTTTTTAACAGGTATTTCTATATTTTCTGGAATGGCGATTGTTGTTTTTGGTAAACCAATCAGAATTGCAAAATTTGCCAGGTTCGAAAAATAAGAGGATTTTGCTTTTTCTATTGAAGGCTGCATTGAAAGATAAGAATACTGAGCGCTGAGCATATCTAATTCTGAAGCAAGCCCGCGTTTGTAATTTGAAAGCACCTGCTGATAAGAGTTTTCGTACAGTTTTTTATTTGCTTCAAGAATTGAAATATTCTGCTTTTCTGCGGCAAGCGTGTAAAATTTTGTAAAGACTGATGCAGCAATTTCATTTTCAAGATTTTTATAAGTTGTTAAAGCAATGTCGTAATTGATGCTGGAAAGTTTCATGGTGTTTGGAATAGATGCATTTAAGTTCAAAGATAAAGAGGCTCCGGCATTCCAGCCTGTGCTTGTTGGCTGATAGTTTGATTCAGTATTCGTAATGCCACCGTTTAACGAGAGTGATGGAAGAAAACTGTTCCATTTTGATTTATATTCCAGAGCGGAAGTATCCAGTGTAATTTTTTGTGTCTGTAAATCCGGATTGTTTTTTAGTGCGAAGTTTAATGCATCTTCAAGTGTGATGATTTGTCTTTCTTCATTTTTCTTTTCTGATACAGTCTGTGAAAAGCAGGGAACTAAAAGAGTCAAACAAATTAAACTCACTGAAATTTTTTTCAATATATTTTTCATCTGTGATAATTGTCCTTATCTTATTTATCGGTATTAAGTCTAAGTGTCTTAAATTTAACATGATTATAAAATCAAAGGCATAAAAAGAATATGTTAAATTTATAACTTTTTGTTATCCGGATATTATAGTAGTTTTCAAAAATAAAATGTGCGATTACAATAAAAACATATGAATGCAAAGATTATGATAATAGAAGATGTCCGTGAGATGTCTGATTTAATTTCACTTTATCTTAAGAAAGAAGGCATAGAAACTTTTCAGGCAGAAACTGCAGAAATTGCGCTTCAAAAACTTGAAACATGGCCTTGCGATTTAGTCCTGCTTGATTTAAATCTTCCAGGAATGGATGGTTTTGAATTCTTAAATGCTTTCCGCAAAAAAAGTTCTGTTCCTGTTGTAATTGTTTCCGCGCGAGATTCAGATGAGGATGTTATTACGGGACTCGGTTATGGTGCTGATGAATTTGTTACCAAGCCTTTTTCTCCAAAGGTACTTGTTGCCAGAATCAGAGCTTTACTTCGCCGCGTGAATGACAATCAGCAGACTGAAACATCCAATGTAGAAAAGTTCGGGCCTTATGTTTTAGATTTTAACAGTTTTGCCCTTAAGAAAACCGGAAAGAACGGAACTATGGAACGCGTTTCACTTTCTGCCAAAGAATACGAGATTCTGTCTTATCTTGTAAAAAACAAAGACAGGCCTTTGACTCCCGAAGTGATTTACGCAAATGTCTGGAATAATGCATACGGCGATTTATCCGGAGTTGCAGTTTATATTCAGAGGTTAAGACGCAAAATTGAAGAAGATCCGGCAAATCCAAAATATCTGGAAACAGTGTTTGGAATGGGATATCAGTTTACAAATCCTGGAGAAACAAAGTGACGATAAAGAAGCAGGCTTTTATCCTGATATTAGGATTAATCTTAGTTCCCTTTCTGGTTGTTGGTTCAATTGCAATTGATAATTATGTGCATCAACCTGAAAGATTCTTTGTTCCGGGCTACGCAGAACTGATTGCGCAAAACGGGGATGTGGTTACCTGCATCAGTGAAAAAGAATGGAACCGGTTAAGTAACCTGATTTCTAAAAAACCGAAAATCGTAGATCTACTTTTGATTTCTCCAGACAATACGATTATCTATTCAACAACGGATGACTATCCCGCTTTATCAGAGTTTTCATCATCAGATTTCGTTACGCTTGTACGCGACACAGGCCAGGATTATATGTATCAGGTTGATAACCCTACAGACGATACAGGCTTAATTGTTGTTAGCCGCATTGCCCGCCAGCGAAAACCACACGTGAGCCACTTCAGAAAACTGTTTACCATTGTAATGATTGCATTTATTGTGCTAATTGTTTTTATCACGACAATTCTGGCTTTTATGGTTCGTTCAATTACAAAGTCTGTAACTTTTTTAGAAGAAGCCTGCCGTAATATTACACAGGGAAATCTGGATTCTGAAATTCCTGTAAAGGGTTCAAATGAAATTGCATCTCTTTCATTATCATTAAACAAAATGCGTCTTGCAATTCGTGACGGGCAGGAACGGCGATCACGTTTTATTATGGGTGTAAGTCATGATTTAAAAACTCCGGTAGCACTTATCAAAGGTTATGCAGAGGGCATTAAAGACGGCATGATGGAAAGCCCGGAACTGATGAACCATTCACTAGATGTTATCATTTCAAAAGCTGATCATCTCGAACAGCTGATAAGCGATCTGATAAATTTTATCAAGCTTGGAACTGGCGAATGGAAACAGAATCTGGTGAATGTAAAAATAAAAACAAAACTGGAAGATTTTGCAAAGCGGCTTATGGCAGATGGAAACCTGCTGGGCAAAAATGTAACAAGCTCGGTGCAGATTTCGGATGATGTGTCGGTATATATGGATGAAAGTCTTTTTTTGCGTGTTCTGGAAAATCTTACAGGAAATGCATTCCGCTACACAGAAAAAAACGGCTGTGTAAATTTTTCTGCATACGAAGAACAAACAGGCACGAAAAAAAACATTGTGATTAAAATAACGGACAACGGAATCGGGATTCCAAAAGCAGACTTGCCGCATATTTTTGAGCCGTACTTCAGGGGAACTAATTCACGGCGCGAAGAAGGTTCCGGACTTGGACTTTCGGTTGTAAAAAGTGTAGTGATGTCGCATGGCTGGGACATCAGTGTAGAATCCGAAACAGCAAAAGGAACTGAGTTTAGTCTTAAGCTTCCAGTGTTAATATAAAAATAGAAAGCAAAACATATTTAATGAAAGATTTTTTAGTTGTTTTAATTATGCTTACTTTATTAATGACAGTCAGTGCCTGTAAAAATGAACTTTTAGTAAATGAAAAAAGTATTGAGGAAATTGCATTAAAATATGTTAATAATGAAAAACAATTTAATAACTTAGTGCAAAGAAGTATTATTTTAACAACATATCAGAATAAATATATATAATAATATAAGGATATAAGGATTAGATTTGACCGAACGAAATTTTCATTATATAATATTTCCATAAAATCTTATTTTAAGTCTGTCTGGCAGACTTAAAAATCAGTTGGGAGAATTAACATGAAGAAAACATTGGCAATTATTTTTGCAGTTATTATGGCTGTATGTCTTTTTACAGGCTGTGACGAAGTTGCACAGACTGTTGTAGAGCTTACAAGAGATACCTGGTTTGCATACGACTATACTTATACAAATGATTCGGTAAGTACAGAACTTATCTGTTACTTTATTTATGCTCCAGAGGGAATTTCTGCCGGAAAATCACTTAAAGCAGATATCCCTGCAGGACTTTCAATTGTAATTGTTGCAGGTGCTGATGGAGAAGGAGCAGCAGGTTCCCTAGCTGAAGCTCTTGCTGATGAAAAGTATATTTACAAAACTTTTGCAAAAGGTGATTCAATTTACGAAAAAAAGGAAGGGGACTCTGAATCTCTTGCAAATAAATTTGTAGTTGGCGATACATTGTGGACAGTCCTTTATACAAGTGTATTAAAAGGAAAAGAATGGGATTATCCGCCAGTTGCTTTACAAAAAGGTACTTCTGACTGGGAAGAAATTACAGATCTTGAAAGCTTAAAAGATGTATTCTCTTTGAAAGGTCTTTTAAGAAGCGTTCTTCTCGAATACTTATTAAAATAACTTTTTTAATGAATCTGTCTAAACTCCATCACCTTGAGTGTTTTCTTTGGTACGGAGTTCCTGGTTGCGGCTGGTTGCAAAGCGGTGTGTTTCATCGCGAACCCGCTGCAAAAGACGCAGGGCATCGCTTCGTTTAGGCAAACAGATAGGTGTGGAGTTATGAGGCAGATACACTTCTTCATCCCGCTTGGCAAGTCCAATAATCGGAATGTCTAAATCAAGCGAGTCGAGCACGCCTTGTACGGCGTTTACCTGTCCAATACCACCATCAATCAAAATTAAATCCGGCAGTTCAGAACCTTCATTTACCAGTCTTGTGTAACGGCGTGCAGAGGCTTCGCGCATAGATGCAAAGTCATCGATTATGCCGTCTGTTGTTTTAAGGCGAAAGTAGCGATAATTCTTTTTATCCGGATTGCCGTTCCAAAAACTGATAAGACTTGCAACCGGAAATTTTCCGTGCAGATGTGCAATGTCAAAGCCTTCAATTCTACGCGGCAGATGATCCAGGTTCAAAAGCTTTTGCAATTCTTCCATTGCAGGAGTATCGCCGCGTTCCCTTTCACGACGGATAATGTCTTCTTTTGCATTATGGGTTGCCATGGCGGCGACTGTTGCGTGGTGCTGCAGATTTTCCGGTAGAAGGGCTTTTTTTTCTGAATCAAGTTTTATTATCTTTGGATTCATGTTAAAGCGTTCGTAAATATACTGCTGCACATTTTCTAAGCCGTGCAAAACATTGTCAAAGTTGTGTGCCACAAGTGTTTCGTCAGTATCGGTTCCAGATGCCTGTGCGGCTTCGTCAGAACTCTGTGGCATTTGTGTATCGTGTGTGTGTGCCGCTTCCGGTGTATCAACAAAAATTTTTACAGGGATTTTTTTATCATCGTCATAGTATGCCATAAAAAATTCACTGATTAATTCAGAAGCATCATTGAGCGATTTTGTGCGGTACAAATCACGCATAACAAGCTTTCCCATGCGGAGCTTGAGGACTGCAAAACTAACCAGAGGCCCAGACTGTGAATAGCCGATGTAGTCTCGAGCATCCGGGTCAAAGTCATTTACTGTAGCAACGGCATTCAATTGTTGAATGGCAATAATACCGTCACGAAGTCGGGCTGCTTTTTCGTATTCACGTTTTTTTGCACATTTTTGCATTTCAGCCTGAAGATTTTTTGTTATTTCTTCCGGGTTTCCGTCAAGAAAACTGCAAATTTCGCCGATAAAGTCACTATAGGACTCTCTGTCAAATTTTCCGCAGCAGGGAGCTTTACAGCGTCCAATGTGATAGTACATGCATGGTGAATTCCGTTTGCGGAATTTTTTGCAGTAACGCAAAGGATAGTGTCTGTAAAGGTAATCGATAAAGGTATCGAGTGCGCCTGCATTTGGAAATGGTCCAAAGTATTTTGAACCATCTTTTATAATGTGGCGGGTTTTGAAAATACGCGGAAAGTCTTCGTTTGTAATACGCAGTGCCGGATAAGATTTATCATCTTTTAAGTCAATGTTGTATTTTGGACGATGCTGTTTTATCAGAGTATTTTCAAGAATAAAGGCTTCGTATTCAGTGTTTGTTACAATGTATTCAATTGTAAAGGCCTTGGAAATAAGGAGTCTGGTTTTTATGTCTTTTTTTCCGGAAAAGTAGGAGGAAAGACGGTTCTTTAAAATTTTGGCTTTACCAACGTAAAGAATTGTACCATCTTCATCACGCCAGAGGTAAACTCCGCTTGATGCAGGTGCGTTAAGAGCAATCTCGTGTAATTTTTCACGTATGGTAGAATCAGTTTTCATAGGTTTTATTTATGAATGGAAGAAACATATTTTTAACAGTAGCTTTTATCAGTCTGATATCATTGCCGCTTTTTGCAAAAGAAAACGCAATCTCCATTGGTGGAAAAAAAGGATGGAGTGGTTTTTCTGCTGCAAAAAATGTTGCACTTGCACCAGGTCGATTTGGATACGACTCTGTTCAAATTGCAACGAATGCACGACAGTTAACACCACAAACAGATCTTTTACTTTCATTCGAAGAAAATGATTCTACGGACTTAAGCGGAAACTATTCTGTTGTTTCTTCAAATATATTATATACCGAAAATGCAAAAATGGGCAAAAGGGCAGCGTTTTCTAACGGCGACGGTGGAATAAAGCTTCTCGGAAAAGAAGGCACTTTGTTTGGCGGCGAAACAACTGCCGGATCTTTTACAATTGATTTCTGGCTTTTAAGCAGTCTTGCCGAAAATGGTGAAACTTTGTTTTCATGGCGCTCTTCAAAAAATGTTGATGGCCGCCCGACTATCCAGCTTATTACAGCTAACTTTATTAACAACTGTATTGAATGGCGTTTTTCAAATGTGTTTTTTAACCGCAGTCAAGGTACAGAATTTTTTATGCGCTCACAAACTCCAATTATTCCACAAAAATGGCTGCATCATGTTTTGACTTATGATGATGAAACAGGCTTAATTGAATATACAATAGACGGAAAAATAGAATGCGTATATTATGCGACAGAATCTAAAAACGAAGGCTCTGCAGTTTTAACTATGGAAATAGGTTTCGCTTCTGACATTGAATTAATGCCAGCTTTTACCGGCTGCCTGGATGATTTTAGAATTATTCGTGCTGTTGAAAATGAAAGTCGCTTTTATTACACTTATAACGCAACTGGCGGAAGGTTCGAAAGTCAGCCGCTTGCCACAACTGGTATCGGTTCAAAAATGAATTCAATTTCTGTAGTTGATACAGTTCCACCGCAGACAGAAATCCGGTATTTTGTACGAGCAGGGGACAACATGTTTGACTGGACTGATACATTCCCTGTATGGAAAAGTGTTGTGCCTGGCGAAAAAATCCCTGGCATTTCCGGAAGATATTTTCAGGTTGCGGCAGATTTATACACAGATGGTCTGGGAGCCAGTACGCCGTCTGTTACAGAAATCATAATCCGCTATAACGAAAACAGACCGCCTGTGCCACCTTACAAAGTTTTTGCAAAAGCAAAAGACGGCGAAGTGGAATTAAGCTGGACTTCGAGTGCGGATGGTACTGCAAAAGGATATCTTGTTTTTTATGGAGAGCATCCTGGAGAATATTTGGGAACCTGTTCTACTGCTGGTGCTTCACCGATTGATGTAAAAAATCAGGTGAATGTTACTGTAGGTGGACTTGAAAACGGCAGAATTTATTATTTTGCTGTTGCTTCATATGGTGATGAAGATGCATCAGTTGTTGGAGCACTTTCAAAAGAAGTGTATGCAAGACCAATTGCACTTCAGTAAGGAAAAAAAATTATGAACGAACAGAATGATTACATGCTTACTCGTGCCAAATCGGCAGTAATGGCCAGAGATTTTGTTTTGGCTTCACGGCTATTTAAAACAATTTTACGATCAGAACCTGATAACATAGATGTACGCTCACAGCTTGCAGCATCTTATGTTCGTGCCGGCGAGGATGAAAAAGCTCTGACAGAGTATCAGGAAATTTTAAAAACTGATTCAAATAATTTTTCTGTTCTGAATAGTCTTGGTGGAATATACAGACGTCTTGGAAAATACCAGGAGTCAATTGTGTATCTGGAACGTGCTCTGGCAACTGGAAAAAATCCAAATGCAATTTACTATAACATGGGTCAAACGTACAAACTGATGGGACAGTATGCCGATGCAGAACAGTGCTTCAAAGATGTTATAGAAGAAGATCCGAATGATGTTTTAGCTTATAATCATCTTGGAGCAATTCAGGCAACACTTGGTCATCATCAGACTGCTGTTCAGTCATATCAAAGAGCACTGCAGGTCGATCCGAATCATCCGATTTTGCATTACAATATGGCAGTAAGTTACGAAGCTTTGGGAAAATTTCAGGATGCAAAAGTTTCGTACGAAAATGCGCTGCGTTCAAAACCGGGCTGGATTGAAGCAATGTGTCGTTATGCAGATCTGCTTATTAAACTGAATAAAACTGATGAAGCCTGCGAAACATTACAACAGGCAAACAGAATCGAAAAAAATAATCCGCAGATATTAAATACATTAGGTTCATTAAGTGTTGCAAAGAAAAAACTTATTGAAGCAGAAAAATATTACAATACTGTGCTTCGTTTAGATAGTGACAATTTTGAAGCATTGATGGGACTTGCAAATGTGTATGAAAAGCAGGGAAAATATTTTGATGCTGTCGAAATTCTTCAGCGTCTAGAATATGTTCAGCCGGAAACTCCTGCAGTTCAATTACTGTATGCAAAAAACTTAATCAAACTTGACCGCCTGCATGAAGCTGGTGAAAAAATAAAAGTTGTCCGCGATAAAGCTCCGCAAAATTTAGAAGCCTTAAATTTACTTGCACAGTTGTTTATAACAAAAGACGAAACCGAACGTCTTGATGACTGTTTTAAAACAATTGCAAAAATCAATCCAACATACGTTCAGCATTACAAGGATTGCGCTCAGGTTTATCTGCAAAAAAATAAATTTGATGAAGCAGGAAAATGCATCAGAACTTATCTTACAAAAGAAACTTCAGATCCGTATGCATACGAAATTTTAGGAAAGGTTGAAGAAGGCTGCAGAAATTACAAAAAGGCTCTTAATGCATATCAAAAGGCTATGTCACTCTGCCCGGATGATCCGGATATCATCGAAGCTGTTGCTCGTCTGAACCGATATGACAATCTTGCAAAAGAAGCCGAAACACCAATCAATGTTGATGAAGCAGAAAGTCTTAAGGAAGAAACTCTGGATTACAAAGACGATAGTATTTTTGATTTTCACGATGATCTTAGCGAAACAGATTTACTTGATATTGAACTGCCGGAAATTGAATCGCATGATTATTCAGAAAAACTAGAAAAAGAAACTGATGATTTTTCTATGCCGTTAATGGATATAAAAAATCAGGATGAACCGATTGATTTTCCGAATGTGTATCCTGATGCTTTTGATGCAATTGATCCATACGCAGATAGACGCCATCAGGATAGTCCGGAAGAAGAACAGACTTTTGCACCTGTAAAAGATGCTCAAATAGATACAAACTTTGAAGACGAATTCCCAGAAGATTTTAGACCGGATGAAAACCGTCCTTCGAACGAAAAGGCAAAACAACCGGAGTTTATCACCGGCGATGATCCTGATCTTGCTGAGGATGATGATGCAGTCTGGAGTCCAATAGATGATGACAGTGTTCCTGAAGCAGAACCAGAGAAAGCCGAAGCTGCGGAGGACAGTTTAATCGATGAACATGAACTTACAATTGAAGATAAAGAAATCGATACAAAGGATATAAAGAATAAACCTGGTTTCCAGCAGATAATTATTAATTCACCTGTTCCTGTTGTGGAAGAAGAACTGGAAGATGCTCCTGAAGAAAGCGATTCACTCGATGAATTTTCTGCAGATACAGAAGCACCAGAGACTCTCGATGAATTTTCTGCAGATACAGAAGCACCTGAGTCACTCGAGAAACTTCCTGCTGATACAGAAGCACCTGAGTCACTTGAGGAACTTCCTGCAGACACAGAAGAAGTTGATGATGCAGAAATAATGGCAGAGGAAAATGCTGCTACCGGAGATTCTGATTTATCGCCGGATGATTTTGCTTTTACAGAAGGGCTTGCTTCAGAAGAACAGAAAACCATTGGTGTTATGCCGCTTCCTGTGAGTGATTCAGATGCTTTTGCAATGTATATGAATGCTCTGCAAAACAAACTGCGAGAAACTGGAACCGGAAACTTCTTCCCGGAAATGTCAGAAATGATTGACATGATTACGCTTGCGGGCCGTTCAATGAATGATGCAGAAAGAAACGGCTTCCTTGAAACATCGGATTGTCACCGCCTTGATTATATGATAGAACGTCTGTCTGGAAAGTCAGGACTTCTTGCTGCAGCAGAAGCATGTAATGCAACAGGCTACGCTGAATCAATTTTGAAAGAACAGACTGAAGGTAAAACATTAAAGAATTTTCTTTCTGCAATTAAAGAGTCAATCGGCAAGGAAGAAGTTTCTGCGGAATTTTCAAATATGGTAAATTCTGTTGCAGGACGATATCAGGAATTGCTGAATACTCTGTAATGAGACAGCAGACAAATCTATCTTCCTACTCAATCCCTAGCAGTTAATGCGGATAATTCTGCTGTGTGTCAGACTTTCGTTTCCTGTGTCTGTAATCAGGATGTCGTTTTCCCAGCGGCACCCGCCATTTTTTTTGTCATAAAGGCCAGGCTCTAATGTAACAATCATTCCAGGTTTAAACACGATATCTAAATCGGCTTGGGGGCGGACAAACGGCGGTTCGTGTATGTCTAAGCCCACTCCGTGTCCGAGGGAATGTGGCATTTTCTTTTTGGCTTTAGCAAAAACATCGTTTACTTTTAAGGCTGCCTGTCTTACAGGAACTCCAGCCTGATAATATTTTAGTCCGATTTCATAAGCATTTTCTACAAGTGCAAGTTGTGCCTGCTGTTCTTCGGTTAGTGGACCTATGGCAATTGTTAAAGTGACATCGCTGCAATAGCCGTTGAACTTAACACCAAAGTCCAGAATAGAAAGCCCCTGTCCTGGAAAGTTTCCTGCAGTATAAGACGGAAAAGCGTGAATACCAAAACTGCGTTCAGGTCCTGCTGCAAGGGTATCAAAGCTTGTACATTCAGCACCTAAAGTGCGAAGTTTTTTTTCTATAAGCAGGGCAGCATCTGTTTCTGTTTTAATTTTGTTTGCTTTTACAGCTTCTTCGATTTTATCGATTATTGTGTCTGTAATAGCAGCAGCTTTTCTGTGTGCTGCTATTTCTGCTTCATCTTTTGTTTCGCGCATAAGACCTGCAATTTTGTGTGCTCCATTCGGACGGCATAAAACATCAAAGCCAGAAAGTGCATCAATGTATTTTAAAAAATCCGGATATGTAGTTTGTGGCGGTAAATCAATTTTTGAATTCTCAGAAACCTTAAGTGTTTTTAAAAGGCCACAGACAGCTTTTACAGGATCGCGGTCGTACTTTGTATAAGGAACTGTTACATCACATACAGAAATTTTTGAAGCAAGGATTTCATCCCATGGACAAAGAATGCTTTTTCCAGAAGCAGTTATTATAACAATTGCATCACTCGGATGATTAGTAAAATATCTTACAGTTTGTGAACGGCAGTCTTCGTTATCAATAAAAACAGCAGCTCCCATCTTATTTTCTTTTAACCATGTACTGATTGTGTTACGGCGTTTTTTATAAATATCAATTGTTTCCATGTTTTAATTATAGTCTGAATATTTTTTTTGACAACACCACAAATCAGGGTTACAATTTTAAATAGTAGAAAAATCTACATTGAAAAACAGGGGGTCATAATGACAGATGAACTGAAAGAATTTTACAAATATGCTGTTTCTTGTGGAAATAAGAAGCTGATAGATACCTTGCTTGCAGATTATAAAGATTTTTCTGAAGAAGATAAATCATTTATTTTGATTGCTACAGTAATCAATTCAAAAGATGTCGCAACTTTAGAACATGTTGTAAGTCTTGGAATGGATATCAATTACATCGATAACGAAAAATTTACTGCTTTGCATTTTGCAGCGGCAGGTTCTTGTGTGGATATAGTTCGATATCTGCTAGATAAAAAATTTGACCTTGAAGCAAAAACAGTTTTTGGAGCAACACCTTTATTGATTGCAGCAAACAATGCAACCGATGTTGAAATCCTGGATACCTTGATTAAGTGTGGTGCAGATATAAATGCAACAGATAATGAAAAATCAACCTTGTTAATAGAAGCAGCAAAAAATCCTGTTACAGAAGTTATGGAATATGTTCTTGCATTAAAACCGGATCTTGAAGCAAAAGATGCAGACGGCTGGACAGCCATAATGAATGCTGCACGATACAACATGAATGAAGAAGTAATTATTGCTTTACGTGATGCAGGTGCAAACTTTATGATAGAAACTCAATCAGGCGGAAATCTTTTGCATCTGGCAGCAGCAAATCCTTCGACGGGTGTTATGCGCTTTTTACGGACATTTTTTTCTGCGACTGATACTGATAACAACGGTTTAACACCATTGCAGCTTGCCTTATTAACAAGTGACAATCCCGAAATTGTACAGCTGTTACTTGAATCGCAAAAAGAAGATGTGTTCTTCCATGCCTGCTGCAATGAGAATCCGAAAATTCTGTATTCGCTTTTGAAATCAGGATATGCGGTCAATTTACAGTCTTCAGATTATGCACGCCCGATTTTCTGGGTTGCCAAAAATAACACAAATCCAGAGGTACTCGAAGTGCTTATTTCTGCAGGCGCGATTCTTACGGCAAAAGATTACGCAGACAGAACTGTGCTTCATTACGCTGCGGCAAATGAATCGCCGGCAATTTATGACTGGCTGCTTGAACATGAAGAACTGGAACTTGATGTCGAAGCAAAAGATGCTGATGGTAAAAATGCTGCTTACTATCGCAGTCATCCCGATGAGTTTTAGAAGATGTGAGGCATTATGGGAAAATTTTATTCAGGAATAGACGGGGTACTTAGACATATTTCCCTGGTCTCTAATTTTTTAAGGCGAAGCTGTTTTCGTCCTGTAAGAACCAGAGAATTAGACCTTTCTGTAAAAATTTTACGCGGATATCTCAATACTGATGAATCAGAAACCATGTTGTTTTGTGCATTGTTTTCTTTATACATTCAGGTTGGAGAGCGTCCGGTTTTGTATTATGAGCTTGCTGGTCCAGAAGTTATGAACTGTAATCCAATGTATCTTTTGCAGTACAAAGATGACGTGGAATCCCTGGTAGAAAAAGGACTGATACAGGAAGTCTTTGCAGAAAACTCTGATAAAAAACTTTATTCTGTTCCGCCTTATGTTCTGGATGCAATTGTGAATAATTTACCACAGCTTACAATTCCAGAATTAGATGATAGTCAGGACGGATTCAAAAAGCCGGAAAAAATTAAACTGCGAAATTTGTACTTTTCAGAAGAGGTGGAAATGCAGATTGCAAAATTTACCTCGTATCTTGAAAGTACAAAACTTTCTGCAATTTTTGCCGGACTTGAAAAGCAAAACCAGAGTAAAGGAGTGTGCTTTGCTTTTTACGGAGTTGCATCGAGCGGCAAAAAAACATGTGTTTACAATATTGCCAAGCAGACTAATCGAGGAGTTTATTGCGTAGACATTGATGAAATAGAAAAGCCGTTGTTTGATAATCCTGCAGTGCTTGGCGCATTGTTTGATGAATACGAAAGGTACTGTGAAACGGAAAAAGCAAAGCAGCACGAAATCCCGATATTCTTGCTTAATTCCTGTGATTTTCTTTTTGAGAAAAAAATCTTTACTCCAGAAAGTGAAATGGATCTAACGATAAAAAGGCTTCAGGAAATATTTATCGAAATCAGTGATGATTTTGAAGGCATCATGATTGTAACAACAGATTTGTTTGACGAAGCGTTTGAGAATCAGTTCCATTATAAACTTAAATTTGTTGAACCAGGAAAAGATACAAAAACAAAAATCTGGAAGAACAAACTGGAATGGCTTGATGAAACAAAAGCATCTGATCTTACCGAAAAATATGAATTCAATGCTGACGAAATTAATAACATCATAAAAAAAGTTCAGATTGATGAAATATTTGAAGGCCGGATTCCATCAGAAGAAGTTCTGGAAGAATACTGTAAAAATGAAAAGCGGCATCACAATGGAAGAAGCGCCGGTTTCTTAAGTTAGTGTTTTAGAAAAGAAATAAAACTAAATGAGAACGAAACATAATTAATGGAGGTCTTTTATGTTAATACAACCTGCAATGGGAAATAATTATGATGTCTGGTCCTGTAACTTAAAGCACAGAATAATTCATGTGGTTGGCGAAATAGATATGGAAATGGCACAGAGCATTGTGGCACAATTGCTGTATCTCGCTGCAGAAAGCGACGAAGATATTCAGCTTTATATCAATAGTCCGGGTGGTTCGATTTCTGCAGGCATGGCAATTTATGATACAATGCAGTACATCAAGCCGGATGTTGCAACTGTTGCAGTCGGAATGGCAGCAAGTATGGGAAGTGTTATTTTATCGGGTGGTGCAAAAGGCAAGCGTTATATTCTGCCGCATGCAGAAGTTCTGATTCATCAGGCAATGGGTGGAGCCGAAGGACAGTCGTCGGATGTTGAAATTGCAGCACGTCAGTTAAAAAAATCTAAAGACATGCTCAATGAAATACTTTCTAAAAATTCTGGACAGCCTTTGGAAAAAGTGCAGCAGGATACAGACCGCGATTATTGGATGACAGGCCAGGAAGTTGTAGAATACGGACTGGTCGATAAGGTGCTTGAAAAAAAATAAAAAGCACAATGCTTACTGTTTCTGATTTTTACAAAAACATATTTTCGTGCAAAGTATATAAAATCTCGATAGATGCTGGCTGTACCTGTCCAAACCGCGATGGAACAAAAGGTTTGGGCGGTTGTATTTTTTGTTCAGAAAGAGGAAGCGGCGAATATGCAATAAACCCGGATTATTCTGTTGAACAGCAGATACTAAAAGCAAAACAGCTTGTTCAAAAAAAACTGAAGGGTCGTGGAGGAACGCGCCAGGGAAAATACATTGCGTATTTCCAGAATTTTACATCAACCTATGGTGACTGTAAAACATTGCTGACTAAATACAAAACAGCTTTGTCCTGTGAAAATATCGCAGGGCTTGCGATTGCAACCAGACCTGATTGCCTTAGTGATGAGCTGCTCAGAGAAATTGCAGTATTGTCAAAACAGTTTTTTGTACAGATAGAACTGGGGCTTCAGACAAGTAACGAAAAAATAGGAAACATCATTAACCGGTGTTTTACAAACACTGATTACATTGATGCTGCAGCTAGAATTAAAAACATTGCACCAGAGGTTCATCTTGTAACGCACTTAATTTTTGGGCTTCCAGAAGAAACCACAGAAGATATGATGAATTCTGTACGTTTTGTTGTGGAACAGAATAATAAACATCAGACTGATGCGTGCAGTTTTTTTGGCATTAAGTTTACTGTTTTGTATATTCTTGAAAATACAAAACTTGCAGAACTGTATGCATGCGGTAAAGTGAATTATCTTTCTAAAGAAAACTATTATTCCCTTTTAAAAGCAGCACTAAAACAATTACCTGATAATTGTGTAATACACCGCTTAACAGGTGACCCGCCAAAAAAACTGCTTATTGAACCTAAATGGACACAGGACAAAAAACGGGTCATGAATGAGGTAAATGCAATATTGTTCTATGCTGATGCATCAGACGGTGAAGTTACCACGAAAAAGTAAGGCGCTGTGGTTTTGCACAAAGCAGCTCAACAAGCGGAATTGCAAAAAGCTGTTTTTTATTTGTCGGACTTGAAAGTGTAATGTTTATTTTTGCATTTTTCATTTCGCTTGCAAGACTGTTTCCGTAAACTGCCGAGATTAATTCAATGTATTCAGCCGGTGTTGATTCTTCTTCAGAAAAAACTGGAGCCATAAGTAAATCAAGATAATCGGTTGCTTCTGGCGGGAGAATCGCAACAATCGAAGAAATGACTTTTTGATTCAGGTTTATTGCAATGCTGTTTTTTTCTAAAGTGATTGCACCGGGTACTGAACTAAATGCTTTTGCAAAGTCATCGGTATGAATAACAAGTTTCATTGAAGCAGAGCCTGTAAATGTAAGGCTTTTTACAGTGAACCCTGAAGCTTCGCATGATTTTCTTACATCAGTTTCATCAAAAATTTTTGTATCCGATTCTAAAGAAAACAAGTTTCGTAAAGTTGATTCAACGGTTTCGCCGCAGGAAAAAAACAGACTGATATCAGCCCCGTCGTTTTTATCCAGCTGGATAGAACTATCAATGGCACAGGAAAAAAAAGCAAAAGAAACTAAAAGTAATAAAACACAAAAACTAAATTTAAGTATATTTTTCAAAATAATTCCTCCAGAAAATTACACAAATTAAACATTTATTTTATCCAAACGGTTACAAATTATAACGGAAGTGTTAAACATAATCCGGTTGAAAAATTTATTCCGTCTGCAAATTTTTCCTTAAATGAAAGAGGGGTTCCAGAAAGCGAATTTACATTTGTCCAGGAAATATCCTGTCGTAAAGCTACTTTGTAACCCAAAATCGGGATGCCCGGTGTTTTTAACGACAATCCGAAAATACCAGGGAAAACAGGATATTCTGCATAATCAGAAGAGTGGCGTAAATGAGGCTGGCTTTCTGTTAAAACTACACCGCCATAAACCGAGAAGTAATCAGAGATATTTATTGCAGCACAAATATTGATAAGAACAGGCTGTGCATACTGATTCAAAAAACTTCCGCGAAGCATTAATCCAGGATTGATTTTCCAGCGGTCTGTTCGTAATTCAGCCTGTAAAGATAAATCTGTAATGCTCCAGTTAATGCTGTATGGTGTAAAAAAAGTCCACGAAACAAAAGCGGAACAATCAATAACAAAAATACTGGCTCTCTTGTGGCTCGAAGAATTACAGCCGGATAAATCGAATAGTGGGTCTGATGAATTCGAAGTTGTTTTTTTTGCAGTTGTCTTTGAGGTGGAAACTTTTGTAGCAGTACCTTTACTGCCAGGTGTTTCTTTTGATGTTGAAGAACTGCCTGAATCTGCAATATAGGCTGCTTGGATTGCTCTTCCGGCTCCACAGTAGGTTCGTTTCCAGTAACTCTCTTGCAAGGTTGATGTGATAACACCTGTTCTGGAACCTTCGCTTGCACAGTGGATGAATTTTCCGTCACCGAGATAAATCGCAACATGTGAAACAGAAGCTCCGGTTGTTTTAAAAAACAGAAGATCACCTTTTTCGCGCTCTGAATCCGAAATCAGCGAGATTGCAGCATACATTGAAGCAACGGTTCTTGGAAGTGTAAGGACACCAGAATCTTTTGCAGAGGTATAAACAAAACCGGAACAGTCCATTCCTGTAGCAGTTGTGCCACCGTATTTGTATGGAACTCCGATGTATCTTTGTGCACAGGAAATAAATTTTTCGCGTTTCTGTAAGGCTGTTAAAGCTTGAGAATAAAGCAGAAAGTTAAAAACAAAGAAGCAGAGAAAACTAAAAACAGATATTTTACGAAAACGCGAAAAAAGCATCAGTAAACCTCTAGAACCTTTTCTTCTGTGTTTTCTGTCTGTGGCTCAGTAATATCCGAGTCAGAAACTGCCGGAGATTCATCTGAAGATTCTATCGGACTGCTCAAAACTGATGTATCGCTATTGAAACTTTTTTTTGCAGGAATCAGTTTATTCGGATGAATCCTTAATTTAGATAATTCAGTTTCTAGTTCAGTAGAATCAGCAACAGGAAGAATTCTTCCTGCAGAAAGATAGTTACGGTTCCAGTAAGATTCACTCAGCGAAGAAACAATGACTCCGGTTCTTGGTCCGCTTGAGGCACAGTGTATAAAACATTCGTTTCCTGTGTATACGCCAACATGACAGACTAGAGGATCATCATCAGTGCGGAAAAATAACAGATCGCCCGGTTGTTTTACTTCGTTATTGACGGCTTTTGCAAAATTACAGATTGCCTGAGCTTTACGCGGTAACTGGATTTTT
>JAEEGL015008618.1_pt1 | contig 18006 bp, 12 predicted proteins | sample 9134231 | NCBI WGS metagenome assembly JAEEGL01 (sample SAMN16246548, study PRJNA631951) | gut metagenome | biome: gut microbiome; feature: rumen; material: fiber-attached | host: Bos | place: Iran: Karaj | collected 2018-10 | reverse complement strand
CGCGGTTTCATATTCGCTGCGGTCGCCGTCCCGGAGAAAGCGCATGTATACCGTGGCGCGGAGAAGCGGGATTTCCCCGGTCAGAGCCTTTTCGGCTTCTTCGACGATCCGGGCGTAATCCTCCTCCGACAGAGCGTCGCGGGTGAAGGAACGCCCGGCGTCCCGGTACCGGACGAAATCCTTCGCCGGAAGAAGAATCGGGTAAAAATCCACGCCGTCATAAAGCCGCATACGAAATCCTCTCCTTTATCTGATGATCGATCTCCGGCCGGACGGCCGGTTTACGCGGTCAGAAACCGAAATAACGCGCCGCGTTGTCGTGAGAGACGCCCCGCACGATCGTTTCCAGCATCTCCTCGTCCCGCGGGTATTCGCCGTCCTCCACCCACTTGCCCAGAAGGTTGCAGAAGATGCGGCGGAAATACTCATGCCGCGGATAGGATACGAAGGAGCGCGAATCGGTCAGCATCCCCACGAAGGATCCGAGGCAGCCGAGATTGCCGAGCGCGCGCAGCTGGCCCTCCATGCCGTCCCGTTGATCGCAGAACCACCAGCCCGAGCCGAGCTGCAGCTTGCCGAATACCGGTCCCTCCTGGAAATTGCCGATCATGGCGCCGAGCATGTAATAGTCCTTGGGGTTGAGGGCGTAGAGGATCGTCTTGGGAAGCAGTCCGTCGGCGTCCAGCGCGTCGAGCAGACGGGAAAGCGGTTCTGCCATGGAAAGATCTCCCACGCCGTCGCACCCCGCGTCGGGACCGATCCTCCTGAACATCCGGGTGCTGTTGTTGCGGGTGGCGCCGAGATGCAGCTGCATCACCCAGTTTTTTTCGGAGTACTTCCGGGCAAGGGCGAGGAACAGCTCGGTGCGGAACACCGCGATCTCCTGCGGAGTCGGTTCTCCCCCGTTCATGCGCTTTTCAAAGACCGCCGCGGCGTCGCCGCGCGCGTATTCCACCGCGGAAAGCCCGTGATCCGAAAGGCGCGAGCCGCGGTCGTGGAAATAATCGATCCGGGACAGGAGATAGCGGACCAGTCCGTCGTAATCCCCGGCACCGGTTTTTTTGACGTAAGCCGGGAAATCCGGAGCCGCGACGGAGAGCGCCTTGTCCGGACGGAAGGCCGGAAGCACACGGGTTTCAAAGCCGGAGGAGGCAATGAATTCGTGGGTCTTCAGATCGTCGGTGGGATCGTCGGTGGTGACCACCACCTCCACGCCGGACCTCCGGATCAGAGAGCGGGCCGAAAATGCGGGATCCGCAAGCTGATCGTTGGCGATCTTCCAGATCCTGTCCGCAGTCTTTTCGGAAAGAGGCATGTCGATATCGAAATAGCGTTTCAGCTCCAGATGCGTCCAATGATAGAGAGGATTGCCCACGGCATAGGGAAGCACCCTCGCCCACGCTTTGAATTTTTCTTCGTCCGACCTGTCGCCGGTGATGTAATCCTCGGTGACGCCGGCCGAGCGCATGAAGCGCCATTTATAGTGATCCCCGCCGAGCATCAGCTCGGTGATGCTCCGGAACCGTTTGTCTGCGGCGATCTCCGCAGGGGAGAGATGGCAGTGATAATCGATGATCGGAAGCGATTCCGCGTAGTCGTGATACAGATGCTCCGCCGCGGCGGAATGCAGCATAAAATCATCCCGGATCAGTTTCATAGGATACCTCCCGAAAAGCTTTCTTCCGTCTCTGGGGCGTTTGTGAACCCGCCGCACTCCGCGGGCAGGATCCCGCCGACTTTATTTTAGCACAACGCGTCCCTCGCTTCAAGCAAAAAGAGGCCTTTCCCCTTTCTTTTTTTCGTCGGAAGTCACTATGGCTTTTTCGCTCCGGAAATGGTATGATAAAAAAAAGATCTGCCGGTCGGGAGGGTTCGGAATGATTTACCGCAAGCTGGGAAACACCGGGATCGAGGTCTCTGAAGTCGGCCTCGGGGGCGAAAACGTCACCAAATCCAGTTATGAAATCACCAAAGGCATCGTGGACGTCATGGACGAGGGCGGGATGAACATCATCGATGCCTTCATGCCGCAGCCGGAGGTCAGAAGCCATTTCGGCAAAGCTCTGGACGGGCGGAGAGACCGCTTCGTGATCCAGGGACACATCGGCTCCATTCTGAAAAACGGCCAGTATTTCAGGACCCGCGTCGTCCGGGACAGCGAGGAATACATCGCCGATTTTCTGAACCGGTTCCGGACCGATTATATCGACGTCGGGGTGATGCATTATATCGATCTTCCGGAGGATTTCGACCTGGTCTTCAACTCCGATTTCATCACCTACGTGCTCGGCCTGAAAAAAGCCGGCGTGATCCGCGCGGTGGGCGCCTCCTCCCACAATCCTCTGACGGCGAAAATGCTGGCCGAAACCGGCGTGGTGGACGTGATCCTGTTCTCGATCAATCCGGCCTTCGACATGATGCCGGTAGACACCACCGTGGGCGAATACAACTCCTCCTTCAAGGATATTTCCTTCCGGATCGATCCCAGAAGGATCGACTTCTACGAGACCTGCAGACGTCTCGGCGTTGGGATCACGGTGATGAAGACCTTTGCCGCGGGAAGGCTCCTCTCCGCCGCCTCCTCCCCCTTCGGCGCCGCCCTGACTCCGCATCAGTGCATCCGGTACGCTCTGGATCAGCCGGCCGTGGCCTCCGCCCTGGTGGGAGCCCGGACGCCGGAGGAAATGCGGGAATCCCTGCGGTACGAGGAGATCCCCGACGAGGAAAAGGATTACCGCGCGGTGATCGAAAAGGCCGGCGATTCTCTTTCCCGCAAGTGCATGTACTGCAATCACTGCCTCCCCTGTCCGAAGAAGATCGACGTCGCCGAGGTGACGAAATTCGCCGATCTCTTCTCCGAGAACGGCGACAGCGAGACCCTGCGCGCCCACTACGCGGCTCTTTCTGCCCACGGCTCGGACTGTATCGGATGCGGCGCCTGCGAGAAGCGGTGCCCCTTCTCGGTCCCGGTCAGACGCAATATGGCCCGCGCCAAGTCCCTTTTCGGCTTCTGAAAAACGAATACCGCTCCAAAAAAGAAGCGGCCGGAACCCTGTCCGGCCGCTTCTTTTTCATGTGCGTTCAGCTTTTTTTGACGTAATCCATATAGACCCAGCCGGTCTTGCCGTTGTAAGTCGTTTTGCCCCATTTCCCGGAGATCTCCGTGATCGTGATCTTCGTTCCGTCGGGAATGACGAGCAGCCGCTTGCTGGAGGTGGTCTTGTCGGCGCGAAGACTCAGATCGGCGGTCGTGACGTACGCCTTGCCCGACGCGCCGGAGGAATCCCCGGAGCCGGAGCCCGAAACCTTTTCGGCGAAGTCCAGATTGACCCAGCCGGGCTTGCCGTTGTAGGTCGCCTTCGCCCACTTGCCGGAGCGTTCGCCCACCGTGACCTTCGTCCCCTCCGGGATCTTCAAGAGCAGCGTGCTGGAAGCCGTCGGCTTCTCCCGCAGGTTCAGGGTCGTCGCGGCTTCCACGACGGTTTCCTGCGCCGGAGCGGGGTCCTCGGCGGGAGGATTCTGAGCGCCGCCTTCGGTCGGCTTCCGGGTGAAGTCCAGATTCACCCAGCCGGTCTTTCCGTTATAGGTCGTCTTCGCCCACTTGCCGGAGCGTTCGCCCACCGTGACCTTCGTCCCCTCCGGGATCTTCAGGAGCAGTGTGCTGGAAGCCGTCGGCTTCTCCCGCAGATTCAGGGTCGTCGCGGCTTCCACGACGGTTTCCTTCGCCGGAGCGGGATCCTCGGCGGGAGGCTGCGCCGGTTCCTCGGGAGATTCCGGAGAGGTCGAAACCTTTTCGGCGAAATCCAGATTCACCCAGCCGGTCTTGCCGTTGTAGGTCGTTTTGCCCCATTTCCCGGAGGTTTCCTTGACCGCGATCTTCGTCCCTGCCGGGATCCGGAGGAGCAGCGCGCTGGAAACCGTTGCCTTTTCCCGCAGGTTCAGCCGCTCCGCGGCGCGGTAAATCGTTCCGTCGCCGGGGGCCGGATCCTTTGCTCCGCTCGATATCTGATCGGCAAAGTCCAGATTGACCCAGCCGGTCTTGCCATTGTAGGTCGTTTTGCCCCATTTCCCGGAATAATCGGTGATCGTGATCTTCGTTCCCTCGGGGATCTTCAGGAGCAGCGTGCTGGAAACCGTCGCCTTTTCCCGCAGGTTCAGAGTCGCCGCAGCCTTGTAGACCGCGCCTTCCGGCGTTTCGGGCACATCCGGCTCCTTTTCATCCTCCGCCTTCTTCGAGGCCTTCAGGCTGATCCAGCCGGTCTTTCCCTCATAGGCGATCCTGCCCCATTCGCCGTAAACCTCCTCCGGCTTTACCCTGGTCCCCTTCGGGACCTTGACGAGAAGCGCGGCGGAAGCGTCGTGCGCTTTCCTCATCTCGGCTTCGGCGGTCAGCTCGTAGGTTTCGCCCGCCTGATACGGGCTTTCCGGCACGTCCTCGAACACGGCGGTCACGGTGACGGCTTCGGCCGGCATGGTAAACGTGGTCTTCGCCGCGAACGCGTCGGCAAAGCTTCCCTTGCCGGAGCTCTTCCAGGTGCGGAACGCCTTTCCCTTGCCGGGATCCGACGCCGTGACGATGACCTTTTCTCCCTCTTTGTAAGAGCCGCTTCCCGTGCCGTTTTTCACGGTCAGCTCGTAGGTCTTCTCCTCCGCGGGAGGCGTCTCCGCAGCCGGTTCGGTTTCGGGCGGCTGCCCGTCGGACGGATCCTCCGCCGGCGGTTTCTCGGAGGACGGCTCCTCGGTCGCGGGCGCCTCTTCCCTCTTTACGGTGAAGGCCGCCGGCTCGGACGCCGCGGAAGCCGCGGTGCTGCCGGGTCTGGCGTAAACCAGACACTTGTAGCTGCCGCCCGCCATATCGCCGAAGGTGACGGTACTGGCCGTCGTGCGGGCGCGCAGGATCGAATCGCCGATCCCGCTTCCTTTGGCGGGAAGGACATATACGTCGTAATAGGAGGCGTCGGTCGCCTTCCAGGAGATCTTTACGTTTCCCTTGTCGTCGACGGCCGCCTTTACCGTCTTGACGGGCTTGGCATTGGAGGTCGTATAATCGGGAACGCCGTAGTAACTGATGCTGGTATAGGCGCGGTAAGAGGCGGAACTGGATTTGCCGTAAGTCCTTCTCGCCACGGTGCCGGAGGTGTTCCCCTCCACCGTGCCGATGGAGCCGTCCTCCATCACCTCTTCAACGATCCCCACGTGGTTCATATCGCCGGCATATTCCGGCCAGTCGAAATAGACCAGATCGCCCGGCGAGGGGAGATACTTGTCCCGCGGATAATAGGTCACCCCGTGGGAATACGCCCTGGCATACCCGGCGGTCTTGATCACCGAGGTGGGAACGCCCGCCTGGCGCGCGACCCAGGAAACGAAATAGGCGCACCACGCCACGTTTCCGCGGCCGAAGGTGTATTTGCTGCCGTTGGTCTTGCCCAGTTCGTTCAGGGCGATCGCGATCATGTCCTTTCTCTGGTCGCCGGTGACGAGCGGGCTGTCCTTCAGCTTTGCGCCGGCGTTGGCGAGATTGAACCATCCGGTATACGATTTGTAAGTCGTCCTGCCCCAGCCGCCCTTGATCTCCGTCACCGTCACTTCGGCGTTGAGAGGCAGCGTGACAAGCGTGTCGGAGGCCGCGTCGGCTTCCTTCTTCAGAGCCGTGGAATACCCGACGGCGTATACGTCGGACGTCCGGGCGGAGCTTTCCTCATAGGCCTTCAGATAGGCGGTGTTCACCCATCCCGTCTTGCCGCCGTAGGTGGTTTTGCCCCAGCTCCCCGAAACCTCGGAAAGCGTGATCACCGCGCCGTCGGGGATCGAGACGAGCTTTTTGCTGCTTGTAGCCGGGCCTTCCCTGAGGCTCAGCGCCGCGGTGACCAGATAGGTGCCCTCGGAGAAGGCGGGAGCCGTCTCCCCTCCTTCGGAGCCGCCGCTTTCCGCGACGTACTTCGCGTTGTCCAGAAGGAACCATCCGGTTTTGCCGCCGGCCGACGTTTTCCCCCAGTTTCCCGAAACCTGCGTCACTTTGACCTCGGCGCCGCAGCCGATCGCGCCGACCTTATCGTATTTCGTGCCGGCGCCCGACCGGAGATTGACGCCGTTGTCTGGCGTGATCCTGTATGTACCGGTCTGATAGTCGGCCAGAACCTGCGGCGCAAGAAGCGCCGCAAAAAGCGCGATCGCAAGGATCAGCGCAAAAAATCGTTTCATTTTCATAACGGTAATCCTCCTTGACGCCGGAAGCACGGCGCGGGAAAGCTTTCTCCCTCTTCTCCCCCCGGAAAAAAGAAATCGATATAACCTTGAACTATCTTTTCGTATTGTATCATATCCTGTCGTATTTGTAAACCCACATTATGCGCATATTCGTTTATATTATTGTATACTATTCAGATTTCTTACATTTTGATGACATTTTTTGAAACTCTCTCGACAAGTTCCGCCGGATGTGTTATACTACCGGTAGACAATCGGAGGAAAGGAAGGACTATATCATGATTTTCGACCGTTTTTCAGAGCACGCCACCTACGAGCCTCTGCATCCGCTTTATAAAGAAGCCTTCGAGTTTCTGAAGACCGCCGCCGGGCTGGCTCCCGGCCGGTACGAGCTTTCGGGAGGCATGTACGCCAAGGTCTCCGCCGAGGCCATGGCGAAGCCCGTCGATCAGGTCGCTCTCGAAGCGCACAGGGACTTCATCGAGCTGCAGTATCACGTCTCCGGCACGTCGGTCGTCACCTGGGCGCCCACCGACACCCTGACTCCGGTGACCGAATACGATCCCGTCAAGGACATCGTCAAGCTCAAGGGCGAAGGCACGAACGTCGCCGTCCACGGAGGCGAATTCTTCATCGTCTATCCGAACGACGGACACCGGCCTCACTGCACCGCGGGAGAACCGGTCCCCTACCGCGTGATCGTGGTCAAGGTGCCGGTCCTGAAATGACCGCCGCCGGGACCCTCCGGAAAAACAGGCCTGAGATTCATCGAACGCCGCGCTGCGGGGCATCCCGGCGCGGCGCTTTTCTTTCCCGGCTTTTCTTCCCGTGTTTTCGCTCTTTCCGGCCTCCCGACGCGGCAAAACGAAGGGATTTGCTCTTGAAATCCGGCGGCCGCTATGGTACAATGAGGCTGCGGATTCCGGCGCGGGAACCGTGAGGTTCCCTTTTCTCCGGCAATTCCGGATACAGATTCTTTCGTCGGGAGGGAGCGTTATGATTCCCCGATACAAACGCGTTATGATCAAGGTCAGCGGCGAAGCTCTTTCCGGCGGCGCCGGACAGGGCATCGACGGCGCCACCATCGGCCGCGTCGCGGATTCCATCCGGAAGGTCAGAGATCTCGGATGCGAGGTCGGCGTCGTCGCCGGCGGCGGCAATTTTTGGCGCGGAGCCAGAAACGGCCTTGTCATGGAAAGAAGCCGCGCAGATCATATGGGTATGCTGGCCACGGTGATGAACTGCTTGGCGCTTTCGGAAACCCTGGAAAACCTCGGCGTGCCCACGACGGTTTTTTCCGCCGTGCCGATGCCCCTGGTGGCTGAATCCTATTCGGTGGTGGCCGCCCGGAGACGTCTTGCCGAAGGACGGGTGGTCCTGTTCGGCGGCGGCACCGGCTGTCCCTACTTTACCACCGACACCGGCGTGGTCCTGAAGGGGATCGAAATGCACGCCGATCTGATCCTTCTGGCCAAGAACGTGGACGGGATCTACACCGACGATCCGAAAAAGAATCCGGACGCGGTCAGGATCGACGAGATCACCTGCGAAGAGGTCCTGGCCCGCGGGCTGAAGGCCACCGACGCCACCGCTATGTCGCTCCTTATGGAAAACCGCATCCCGGTGCTTCTTTTCTCCCTGGAGGATCCGGACGCGCTGGTCAAAGGCGCTTCGGGTGAGAAGATCGGGACCGTCCTCAAATAACCGTCAACAGATCGACCGCAGACAAAAAACTGCCCCGAAAGGCATCGACAGAAAGGAAGGAATCCTATGGCGAAATCCGATTACAAAGCTTACGAAGACAAAATGCAGAAAACCGTGGACGCAATGGTTTCGGAATTTGAAACCATCCGCGCCGGCCGCGCCAGCGCCGCGGTCCTCAACAAGGTCACCGTCAACTACTACGGCACCGACACGCCTCTGAGCCAGGTCGCCACTCTTTCGGTCCCCGAACCGCGGATGCTGGTGATCCAGCCGTGGGATCCTTCCCTCCTGAAGGCCATTGAAAAGGCCATTCTCGCCTCCGACGTGGGCATCACCCCCACCAACGACGGCAAGAACGTCCGTCTGGCCTTCCCGCCTCTGACCGAGGAGAGAAGACGCGATCTTACAAAGCTCGTTCACAAATACGCCGAGGAAGGCAAGGTCGCCGTCCGCAACGTCCGCCGCGACGCCATGGAATTCTTCAAGGCGCAGAAGAAAAAGTCCGAAATCACCGAAGACGACCTGAAGATCTGCGAAAAAGAACTGCAGGACCTCACCGACGAGTATATCAAGAAGGTCGAAGCCGCAGCCGCCAAAAAAGAGAAGGAGCTTCTCGAAATCTGATAACGGAGACAGGAAATACCGCTCCGCGAGGATCTCGCGGAGCGGTATGATCAAAAACGATGGAAAACAACCTGATTTATCCCCGCCACGTGGCGATCATCATGGACGGCAACGGCCGCTGGGCCCAGAAACGCCTTCTGCCGCGCAAGGCGGGGCACGCCGTCGGCGCGGAGACCTTCCGTTCCACCGCCGATTACCTCAACAAGAACACCGGGGTGGAATACCTGACGGTTTACGCCTTCTCCACCGAAAACTGGTCCCGTCCCAGGGACGAGGTGGACGAGATCATGCGGCTTCTGCGCAAGTACATGGACGAGGCCTGCTCCTCTCTGCTGGAAAAGAACGTCAGACTTCATTTTCTCGGCGACCTTACGATTTTCCCGGAGGATATCCGTTCCGAAATGGACCGGCTTCACGCGCTTTCCGAAAAGACCACGGGGCTTCACGTCAACGTGGCCGTCAATTACGGCTCCCGCGACGAGATCGTCCACGCGGTGCGCGCCTTGGCCGCCTCCGGCGCCGACATGGAGCACGTCACCGAAGAGGATATCACCGCTCATCTCTACACCGCGGGGCAGCCGGATCCCGATCTGATCATCCGCACCGGCGCGGAAAAGAGGCTTTCCAATTTCCTGCTCTGGCAGGGCTCCTACGCCGAACTGTATTTCACCGACGTCCTGTGGCCCGATTTCTCCGCGAAGGAGATCGAAGCCGCCATGACCTGGTTCCGGGGCAGGAAACGCCGCTTCGGCAACGTCTGACCGGCTTTTGAAAAGAGGGGAATCCATGCTGAAACGCATCGTGACGGCGGCGGTGCTTCTGCCGCTTTTTCTCGTCGTTCTTTTCTTTCTTCCCTACTGGTGCTCGGCGATCCTCGCCTCGCTGCTTTCCATGGCCGCCGCTTACGAGCTTTTGCGGAAAACCGGGCTCGTCCGATCGAAACTCATTCTGGCGATCACGATCCCGGTCTCCGGCTTCGCGCCTCCGGCCTTCACGCTCGGGCTGGATCCGGCTTTCGCGATCTTCCTCTATTTTGTCGTCATCGCCGTCCTTTTCGTCTACGCCATGGGGCACGGAGAGACCTTCCGCTTCGCGCAGATCTCCGCCTGTGTGTTCGCCATGGTGGTGATCCCGGTATTTTTCTCGGCGTTTCCGGTGATCCTGAAGGAGGAGAAGGGACGCTTCCTGATCGTCCTGCCCTTTCTGATCGCCTGGGGATGCGACACCTTCGCCTATTTCACCGGCATGCTTTTCGGAAAGCACAAGCTGATCGAACATATCAGCGCGAAGAAAACCGTGGAAGGCGCGATCGGCGGCGTCGCGGGCAGCGTGCTCCTGACGGCGGGATACGCCCTGATCCTCCGCTTCGCCTTTTCTCTTTCGCCCAATTATCTCCTTCTGCTCCTTCTGGCCCTGATGGGCTCCGTGGTCTCCCAGATCGGGGATCTTTCCATGTCATTGATCAAAAGAGAGAATCATATAAAGGATTACGGCAATCTGATGCCGGGCCACGGCGGAGTCCTGGACCGCTTTGACAGCGTCCTGTTCGTTCTGCCTCTGGCCTTCGCGGCGGTGCGCCTGTTACCGTTGATCTCATGAAATATCAGGATAAAAAAGTTGCTGTATTCGGCTCCACCGGGTCCATCGGGAGACAGACGCTGGACGTGATGGAGAAGCTCGGCATGCGCCCGTTTTCCCTTTCCGCCGACAAAAACGTCCGCTTGATGGAGGAGCAGATCCGCGCCTTCCGCCCCCGGTTCGCCTCGCTTCGGAACGAGGACGCCGCAAAAGACCTGCGCGTCAGAGTGTCCGACCTGGATACGGAGATCCTTGCGGGCGACGACGCGGCCGTAACCATCGCGTCCATGCCGGGATACGACACGGCGCTCTGCGCCTTTTCGGGAGTCGCGGGGCTCCCCTCCACGCTGGCCGCGGTCGAATCCGGCCGCGAGCTCGCCCTGGCCAACAAGGAAACCCTGGTCTGCGGCGGCGATTTCTTTCTGGCGCAGGTCAAAAAAGCGGGGATCCGGATGCTTCCGGTGGATTCGGAGCATTCCGCTATTTTTCAGAGTCTTGCCTGCGGGACGCACGGAGAGGTGGATCATCTGATCCTCACCTGCTCCGGCGGACCGTTTTTCGGGAAAGACGCGGAATTCCTCTCCCGCGTCACCCCGGCTGACGCGCTGCGGCATCCCAACTGGGCCATGGGACCGAAGATCACGGTGGATTCGGCGACGCTGATGAACAAAGGCCTGGAGCTGATCGAAGCCATCCGTCTTTTCGGCATGCCTCCCGAAAGGATCCGGATCGTGATCCACCGTGAAAGCGTATTTCATTCCTTCGTGGCTTACCGGGACGGCGCGGTGATCGGTCAGGCGGCCTGGCCGGATATGCGCCTTCCCATTCAATACGCCTTGACTTATCCCGAAAGGCTCCCCTCTCCCGTAAAGCCTCTGTCCCTTGCGGAAGCGGGAACGCTGACCTTTTACGAACCGGATCCGGTCGCCTTCCCCTGTCTCCGGCTCGCGACCGAAGCAGCTTTCGAGGGAAAAGGCGCGCCGGTGGTCCTGAACGGCGCCAACGAGGAAGCCGTGGCGGCTTTTCTCCGGAATGAGGCCCGTTTCACCGACATTCCCCGCGCCGTCGAACACGCCCTTCTCCGCACGCCGCACCCGGCGCCGGAAAGCTTCGAAGACATCCGCGCCCTGGACGGCGAAGCCCGCAGGAAGGCGCGGGAAGCGCTCGCTTCCCTCCGCTCCTCTCTCTGACGGCGCCGGGAAAGCTTCCGCGGCGCCTTTGCCGGTTTTTTCCAATCCTGAAAGGAACTCTTTGATTATGCCAACTTTCGTCTCTGTACTTCTCGCCGTGCTGGCCTTCGGATTTCTGGTCGCGGCCCATGAATTCGGGCATTTCATCGTCGCCAAGCTCTCGGGCGTCCAGGTCAACGAGTTTGCGATCGGCATGGGGCCGAAGCTCTTTTCCTTCGGCAAGGGCGAGACCCGCTATTCCCTGCGTCTTTTCCCCATCGGCGGCTTCTGCGCCATGGAGGGCGAGGACGCAGAGAGCGAAAATCCCCGCGCCTTCACCCGCGCCAAAGCCTGGAAGCGTTTTCTGATCCTGATCGCCGGTTCCGCGATGAACCTCGTCGTGGGGTTCCTGATCCTGGTCTTTCTTCTGGCCCCGTCGGAGTATACCACCGAACCGGTGATCTCCTCCCTGGCAGACGAGTACGGCGAAACCGGTCTCGCCGGGATCGAAGCGGGCGACCGCATCCTGAAGATCAACGGCGAGCGCGTCTATCTCACCCGGGATATCGCGGTGCTTCTCGACCGGTACGCGGGATCCCCCTACGAGATCGTCCTGAAACGGAACGGAGAGAAAATCACCCTCCGGGATACGATCCTGGAAAAGAAGGACCTCCACTTTGACGGAGAGGAATTTCACGGCTACGGCATCCGGTATCAGCCGGTCAGGTCCTCCTTTTTCGTCAACGCGCGGGACGCGGTCTACAGCGGGATCGATTACGTGCGTCTGGTCCGGTTCAGTCTGGCCGATCTCTTTTCGGGACGCGCCGGGGTCCGGGATATGTCCGGCCCGGTCGGCATCACGTCTGTGATGACCGAGGTGGTGTCCTCGGCCGATTACCTGAGCTTTTTCAATCTGGTAGCCTTCATTTCCATCAACCTCGCCGTGATGAACCTTCTGCCTCTGCCCGCGCTGGACGGAGGCCGGGTGCTTTTTCTCCTGGTGGGACTTCTGGTGAAGCTCTTCACCAAAAAGACCATCCCCTATAAATGGGAGGGTTACGTCCATCTGGCAGGTCTCGGGCTGTTTATCATTCTGATCGTTTACGTGACCGTCAACGACATCATAAGGCTGGTGAGCTGATATGTCCCGCAGGATCATGGTGCGTTCCCTCGCGATCGGCGGCGGCGCGCCGGTCTCGGTACAGACCATGGCGAACGCCGACCCCCGCGATTACGGGGCCTGCCTCGCCCAGCTCCGCGCTTTTGAAGCGGCCGGAGCGGATCTCGCACGCTTCACCGTTCCCGACGGGGACGCGGCGTCGGTCCTTGCCCGTCTCCGGGAGGTCTCCCGGATCCCGCTGGTGGCGGATATCCATTTCGACTACCGGCTTGCGGTGGCCTGCGCCGAAGCGGGAATCGACAAGGTCCGCATCAATCCCGGAAACATCGGCTCGCCCGACCGGGTCAAGGCCGTGGCCGACGCCTGCCGGAAGGCAGGAGTCCCCATCCGCATCGGCGTCAACGCGGGATCGCTGCAAAAAGACCTTCTGGCGAAATACGGTTCTCCCACGCCGGAAGCGCTGGTGGAATCGGCGCTTCAGCAGGCTGAAATGCTGGAAAGATACGACTTTTCCGATATCGTGATCTCCATCAAGGCGTCCTCGGTCCCGGAGATGATCCGGGCCTGCCGCACGCTTCGGGAAAGATGCGATTATCCCCTCCATCTCGGCGTCACCGAGGCCGGCGGAGGCGAAGCCGCCCTGGTCAAAGGCTCCGTAGGGATCGGCACGCTGCTTGCCGAGGGGATCGGCGACACGATCCGCGTTTCTCTCTCCGAGGACCCGGTCAGGGAGGTCGAAGCAGGCCTCCTGATCCTGAAGGCGCTGAAGCTGCGGGGCGGCGTGGACGTGATCTCCTGCCCCACCTGCGGCAGGACCGAGGTGGACGTAATGGAAGTCAGCCGCGCGCTTTCCGCGCGTTACGGCGCGGTGTCCCTGCCGCCCGAAAAGACGATCCGGGCCGCCGTGATGGGATGCGTCGTCAACGGTCCCGGAGAAGCCCGCGAGGCCGACGTCGGCATCGCCGGCGGCAAAAACCAGTGGCTCCTGTTCCGGAAGGGCGAAATCGCGGACAAGCTTCTTCCCGAAGAAGCGCTGCCGCGGATGATCTTTGAAATCGACCGGCTTCTGGAAGACCGGGGCGCGATCCTTCCCGAAAAAGGCTGATAAGCGCCGTCTTCCGCCGTTTCCCGCTTCCTTTATATTCTGACTCTGAAAAAAAGGACCGATCCATGGAAAACGCAGCCGCAAAAAGGCCTCTTTTCACCGAGGCTTTTTCCCTGTTCCGTCCCGAGGACGGCGCTCTTCGCGCCCTGATCGACGGCGCGCGGGTGGAAAAAATGCAGATCTTACGCGCTTCCCGCCGGATATGCGCGTCGGTTTCGTTTGTCCGTTCGCCGGGGGACGAAGCGCTTGCCGCCCTGGAACAGGCTGTCGCCGCGGCCTACGGTCTTGCGGACGTCGTCCTTGTGGAAAAGCACGAGGGACTTCTGCCGGACGACGGCCGGAGGGCGGCCGCCTATCTGAAGCGGCGGCATCCGTCGATCAACGGCTTTTTCAGCGACTGCGTCCTGTCCGAAGAAGACGGACGCGCGGTGTTCACGCTTTCCTGCGCCTCCCTTCCGATCCCCACAGCGGAGGCCGAAAGCGTCCTTTCCGAGTATTTTTCCTATGCGGGGCCGGATCTGCGGCGTCCGGAAATCCGCTTCTCTTCCCGGGAATCGGATCCCGATTTCGACCGGAAGCTCCGCGCGCAGATGGAAAAAGAGCTTTCCGCGCTGCCCTCGTCCCCGCAGGCTTCGAAAACGCCGGACGAGCCGTCCGGCGAGCCCGCCGCCAAAAAGCGTTTCGCGCGCGCCCCGCGCCCGAAGGTCATGCACGAAGGAGACACGATCTACGGCAAGCCCTTCGGCGACGCCTTCATTCCTCTTTCCTCCGTCACCGCCGAGAGCGAATACGCCGCGGCCGGCGTCTATACGACCGTGGCGGGCAAGGTTTTCGCCGTCGAGCGCAAGGATTTCCGGAACGGGACCTCGGCCTCGTTCACCTTCGATATCACGGACAAGACGTCTTCCATCCGATGCAAAAAGCTGATCAATCTGGAAAAGGACGGAGATTTGCCCGACAAGATCAAGATCGGCAAGTATCTTTACGTGCGCGGCACGGTCAAATACGACCGTTACGTGGACGATATCGTCCTGGATCCGGTATCCATCATGCTCGGCAGCGAACAGATCCGGCCGGACGGCGCCGAGATCAAGCGCGTCGAGCTGCACGCCCACACCCAGATGTCGCAGATGGACGCCGTTTCCTCCGCCTCCGACCTTCTCAAGCGGGCGAAATACTGGGGACATCCGGCTATGGCCATCACCGATCACGGCGTGGCGCAGGCCTATCCCGAGGCGGCGAAGGCCGCCAAAGACCTGGACATCAAGGTCATCTACGGCTGCGAGGGGTATTACGTCAACGACCTGGAGGACGTGGTCATCGTCGCCGGCAGGAAACGCGAGCCCTTCGACGGTTATTTCGTCTGTTTCGATCTGGAAACCACCGGCGTCAACAAGGGAGAAGACGCGATCACCGAAATCGCAGCCTCTCTGGTGCACGGCGACACCATCGTCGACAATTTTCACACATACGTCAACCCGGAACGGCCTATCCCTCCCTTTATCACCGAACTGACCGGCATCACGAACGCCATGGTCGCAAACGCCCCGAAAGCGCCGGAGGCCGTGCGGGCTTTTCTGGAGTTTGCGGGAGACCGGATCGAGGTGGCGCACAACGCCTCCTTCGACACCGGGTTCATCGCGGAGGTCTGCCGGAAAGAGGGCATCCCTTACGATCCCACTTACGTCGACACGGTGGAAATGGCCCGTTCTTTGATGCCCGATATGGAGCATCATCGCCTCAACAACGTGGCCGAAGCCCTGAAGCTCCCCAAGTTCAAGCATCATACCGCGTCCGACGATGCGAAAACCCTCGCCATGATCTTCATCCGGCTGAAGGAAATGGCCGCGGAAAAGCTGGACTGCCGCGATGCGGGCGATCTGGACAAGGCGCTCAACGACCTGCGCCGCCGCGCGGTGGAGGAAAAGGGCGGTTTTGCCAAAAGTCTTCCGGTCCGGCATATCCTGCTTCTGGTGCAGAACAAGGCCGGCCTGAAAAATCTCTATAAGATCATCTCCGCCGCGCATCTGGAGCATATGAATTCCCGCAAGCTGCCCATCATCCCGCGGCACGTCCTGCAGAGGTTCCGGGAGGGGATCCTGGTGGGCTCCGCCTGCAACGCGGGCGAGCTTTATTCCGCCGTTGCCGACGGAAAGAGCATGACGGAGCTCCGGAAGATCGCGAAATTCTACGACTTTCTGGAGATCCAGCCCATCGCCAACAACGCCTTCATGATCAGAAACGGCTCGGTCCGGGACGAGGACGCCCTCCGGGATCACAACAAAACCATCGTCAGGCTCGGCGAAGAGCTGGGGATCCCCGTGGCCGCCACCTGCGACGTGCATTTTCTGGACAGGGAGGACGAGGTCTTCCGCCGCATCCTGCAGGCCGGGAAGGGATTTCAGGACGCCGACGAGCAGGCGCCCCTCTACTTCCGGAACACCGAGGAAATGCTTGCGGAATTCTCCTACCTCCCGCCGCAGAAGGCGTTCGAGGTCGTGGTGACCAACACGCGGAAAATCGCCGATATGTGCGAAAAGATCAAGCCCCTTCCTTCCGAAATGTTCGCACCGGTGATCGAAAACTCGGCCGAAGATCTGCAGCGCATCGTTCTGGAAAAGGCGCACGCCATCTACGGCGAGATCCTGCCGCCCCAGGTGCAGGCCCGACTCGACCGGGAGTTGGGATGCATCATCTCCAATTCCTACGACGTCATGTACATGACCGCGCAGAAGCTGATCAAGGGCTCCAACGACCGCGGCTACATCGTGGGCTCCCGGGGATCGGTCGGTTCCTCCGTGGTGGCTTTCTTCGCCGGGATCACCGAGGTCAATTCGCTTCCCGCGCACTATATCTGTCCTCATTGCCATCATTCCGATTTTGACGCGCCCGCCGACGCCGTCGGCGCCGACCTGCCGGACAAGGACTGCCCGGTGTGCGGCACGAAATATGAAAAGGACGGCTTCAACATCCCCTTCGAGACCTTCCTCGGCTTCGACGGCGACAAGGTCCCGGATATCGATCTGAACTTCTCCGGCGAGGATCAGGCCAACGCCCACGCCCAGGTGATCGAGCTCTTCGGCAAGGAAAACGTCTTCCGCGCCGGCACCATCGGCACCATCGCCGAAAAGACCGCCTTCGGTTACGTCAAGAAATACTTCGAGGAACGGCCGCATCTGCCGAAGCCCTCCAAAGCGGAGGAATACCGGCTGGTCCTGGGGTGCACCGGCGTCAAGCGCACCACGGGACAGCATCCGGGCGGCATGATCGTGGTCCCCCGCACCAGCGAGATCTACGATTTCTGCGCGATCCAGCACCCCGCCGACGACGTGGAGTCGGACACGATCACCACTCATATCGATTATCACACCATGGAGGCAAATCTCCTGAAGTTCGATATCCTCGGGCACGATGATCCGACCATGATCCGCATGCTTTCCGATCTGACCGGCTTCGACGCCCGCAAGGTCCCTCTGGACGACAAGGACACTCTGAGTCTTTACCGTTCCTACGAAAAGCTCGGGATCGAGACCGACGATATCATCGGCGAGACCGGCTCCATCGCCATCCCCGAATACGGCACGAAATTCGTCCGGCAGATGCTGGTGGATACCCAGCCCACCACCATCGGCGAGCTGATCCGCATCTCCGGCCTTTCCCACGGCACCGACGTGTGGCTGGGCAACGCGCAGGAGATCATCGTCTCCGGCAAGGCGGATATCACCGGCACCATCTGCTGCCGCGACGATATCATGCTCTATCTGATCTCCATGGGAGTGGATCCCAAGCTTTCCTTCACCATCATGGAAAGCGTGCGCAAGGGCCGCAAGCTCAAATCCGAATGGATCCCCATCCTGGAGGAACACAACGTGCCCGACTGGTATATCGAATCCTGCCAGAAAATCAAATACCTCTTCCCCAAAGCCCACGCTGCGGCTTACGTGGTCAACGGTTTCCGCATCGCCTATTACAAAATGCACCATCCGCTCGCTTTCTACGCCGCCTATTTCACCATCCGCGCCGCGGCGCTGGACGCCGAAGCCATGCTGCTCGGCGACGAATACATGGTCAGCTTCATTCACAGGATCGAGGGGGACAAAGGAGCCGCCGCCATCGATCAGGAGCTTGCCAAGACCTACGAGGTCACCCATGAATACTACAAACGGGGCTTCTCCTTCCTGCCGCCCGACCTGTATCGATCCGACGCGACCCATTTCATCATCGAAGACGGGAAGCTCCGCTTCCCCTTCGCGGCGATACACGGACTCGGCGAGTCGGCGGCGAAGAGCATCGTCGCCGCGCGCAGGGACGGTCCTTTCCTCTCGGTGGACGACGTGATCACCCGTTCCCGCATATCCCGCACCAATGCCGACCAGCTCAAGAACATGGGGGTGTTCGGCGACCTGCCCGACAGTGATCAGATCTCCTTCTTCGGACTCTGAGTCTTCTCTGCAGCGATCCTTGTCTCATCTCACACATAAACCCCTTCGGTCCTT
>JAEEGL013605254.1_pt1 | contig 18006 bp, 13 predicted proteins | sample 9134231 | NCBI WGS metagenome assembly JAEEGL01 (sample SAMN16246548, study PRJNA631951) | gut metagenome | biome: gut microbiome; feature: rumen; material: fiber-attached | host: Bos | place: Iran: Karaj | collected 2018-10 | reverse complement strand
TGTGTGTTATCCGTCACCTCTTGAAGCCTGAGGTTATGGTAGTCCCGTTGCATCTGTTCGAGGGTTTCGTACATCTCGGCGGTCTTGTCCTCGGTGCGCTTTCGGTATTGTGCCTCGATGGTTTCGACGGCCTTGTCCTTGGCCTTCGTCAATTCGGTAGTATCCTTCTTGTGCTTATCGGCCTCGGCTATGGCTGCATCATATTTCGCCCTTGTTTCGTTGATAGTTTTCTCCTTGTCCTTTTCGAGGAGGTCGCTCAGTTTCTTGTAGTTTTCCTCTACCTGTTTGCGCTGCTCCTCCAAGGCCTCGGCTGAGGTGGAGGTGACTACAGAGGCCATCTCTATAGCTTTCTCGGCGAGGGTTTTCTCCCAATCGCCGTAGAGCTTGTTAGCCTCGTCGATAAGGCTCTGCATCTGCTTGAGAGCGTTCTCTTCCTCCTTGGCGGGGTCGGTGGTTCTCCCGGTTCTGTTGGAGCCCCTTCCCGAAGAGGTGGACTTGGTGGGGGTGACTACAGGCTTCGGGGTGTTCCTTTCGATTTCTCTACGGATTCTATCCCGCTCCTTCATAATAGTCTGCATACGGCTCTCAAACTGATTCCGGTAAAATTCCTCATCCTCTTTGTTGCCGTTTCTCTGAGCCGCTACCATTGCGTTAAGGTCGGCTTGAGCCTGTGCCTCCCATTCGAGGGTCTCGATATAGGCGAGGCCTGTAGTGGTGAGTGCCTTCTTCCATTGGTCGAGGCTCTGATAGTGGCCGAGAGCGTCCCCATACTTGGAGTTAAGCTCATCCACAAGAGCCTTCTCCTGCTCCTTGGAGCCGTTGAAGTTCTCGATGGTGTGGATATACATCTCCATCTCGCCCTTCGATTTGAGGTAGGAGGTCTTGGCCTCATCGTTGGCCTTGGCCACTTCCTCGACTATCTCTGCCGATTTCTCGGCCTCCTCGTTAAACTCCTTGATAGTCTCATACAGGGTGACCACAAGAGCGATTACTGCACCAATACCGAGGGCTGCGAGAGCGAGCTTTAAGGCGGTGGCTGCTGCTGTCGCTCCTGTGAGCGCTGCTGTCTCTACACCTACGGCGGCGGTATGTTCTGCCGAGGCTACGGCGGCGGCTTCGGTGGCGGTGGCGGTGGCACTCTCGGCGGTGGCTGCTTCGGTGGCTGCTGCTGTATCGGCTTGAAGGGCTACAGCCTCGGCCTGTGTCGCTGCTGCTACCGTTGCCTTCTCCACTCCCAAGAGTTTGAGGATAGCGTGATAGGCTCGATAGGCTCCCGTGCCGTTGGTTGTTATCTCGGTGGATACTCTCTGAATACCATTCATAAGGGACATTATCCCCATCAGCTTTTGAGTGGCGGCGGCTGCGTCCTTGCTCTCCATACCAAAGGCACTCATAGCACCCTCCAAGGCTTGCCATCCTCCTACGGCTGTCTCTAACACGCTAACCCCTTGCGTCAGGGCTTGGGTATCGTTAGCATAGTCCGAGATGGTGGCTTTTGCATCGTCCATCGCATCCTTGAGCATACCCGCCCGCTCTGCCACTTGGAGAAATCCCTCGCTTGTCGGGTCTACACCGTCGGCCAACATCTGAGCCATCTGCATAGTGAGCTCCCGGAGCTCTGCCTTCAGGCTCTGTCCTGCGACTGCATAGTTACCTACGTTTCTCTGAAAGTTCCCCATATCAGCGTCGAGGTCTTTAAGGTGAGCGTCGAGAGCCTGTATCTCTTTCTCCAAGGCCTTGCCTTGGGCTCCCTTCTTCTCTGCCTCGTTAAGCTGCATATAGGCCTCCCTGAGGCGGTGGAGTTCCTGAGAGAGCTGCTTATAGCTGCCCTCGGCGGCTTGCATCATCTTTGTCTCATTGGCGAGGACTTTCTGAAGCTCGGATTTTGCGGTCTTGAGCTCTAACTCACGGCGAAGGTATTCCTCCGTCGAGATGGTGCCCGCCTTCTTCTCGGCCTTGAGCTTCTCCATCTCTTTAGTGAGCCTCGCTAAGGCGGCGATATTCTGCTCATAGGTTCCCAAGGTCTTGTTAGCCACGTCGAGGCCTCGCTGCTGCTCGTTATAGGTTTCCCTCTGAGCCTTATTGAGTTTTTCCTGTTCTGCGAGCTGCCGGGAGATAGTGTTAGTGGTATTGGCGATTACTTTCTCCTGCTGCTGTTGGATGGTGGTGAGCCTCTGAGCGGCTTCCCCCGCCCGTTGCATCTGCTTTGTATAGACCTGTTCAATCTTATCGAGGTCTCCCTGTACCTCTACGGGTATCTTCAGACCCTTGGCAAGTTCCTTGCCCACGTCGGCAAAGGTCTTGTAGGTTTCCTCCATCGCCCCGTTAAGGGCTTCTAATTGGTCGAGCGCTTCCTGCGCTACCAAGTCGGTAATTAAAGTTTCATTAGCCATCGTGAAAAAATATTGTAGTTGTACGTTACGGCGGCTTGCACACTACGCAAGCCTACACCACAAAGATACTACAAAGAGCCTTCTATCTGACAGGAAGGGGAAATCTTGGAGCCCTCCTGAAGGGTAAGGTAACATATCGGGGTCTTGTCCGTGCTCCCTCCGTGGTCTGACCACGGAAAGATGGTACCGGGACAGGGTGATACCTTGCCGAGGTTTTTCCGAAATCGTCCGTATTCAAGACGGAGAGGATTACCCCGTCTTTTCCGTTGTGTTTCCGTTGTGCTACCACGGAAAAGGCACTACAGGAGTAGGGTAAAATATTGCTGTCATTTCCCCCGGTTCATCGGTTGGGTGCCGGTTGGGTTCCTACGGATGGGGAAGGGTGTAACTTGGCCTAACCCTTACCGTAATCTTACCGTAGTAGTTCACGGGAAGGTGTGGGTAATTCTCCGACTTATATCCGACCTATTCATCCGTCGAGGCTTGGTGACACTATTTCCCCACTACTTTAGTGTGGGAGCCCTGCCCCCATCCCATCCCGGTAACCCCTTACCCCGTGAGGGCTTCCTCCGTGACACTATACCCCTATCGGTTTGCTATCCGTCACCTGAAAAATTTTCTACAGAAAAATTTCGATACCCTGTGCCTCGGCTCTCATCAGAGCGGAGGGGAGCTGCTTATCCATCCTTTCGGGGTCTGCCCCTATCTCTTTGGTTGTATATCATACTCAGGTCGAAGCCTTGAAGGTATCCGTACATCTTCCTCATCTTCTTCCCGTGCGGTGTGAGCTTGCCCCTGTAGGTTTCCTTTCGGTGGGTTCCTATCTTGTCAAGCAATATCATTCCGTCTATGGATTTGTAAAGCTCCCTCTTATTGTGGGAGTAGTTCCTTTTGCTGTAGGTATGGGGAAAAGCGTACCTACTCGCAAAGATTCTCCAATCGGTGTAGAGTTTCCTGCATCGCCTACCCTTGAAGGGACAAACGAAATACCTCACAGGGTTAAGCCCTAAGTTACTCGGAGCTGTCTCTATCGCTATGCGCTGCTCTTTGCTCTCCCCGTCTATCTCCCATCTGAGGACAAAGCCTACTATCTCGATATCCAAAGGGTCTATCACGGCCTCGATATTAAGGACATCCTTACTCTCTCCAAACGGGGAGGTTTTTGTGAAGGTGAAAGTCCCCTGTAGGCGGTGCTCTATCTTGTGGAAGTTCTTCTCCGCAAAGTCTATCCGCTCTTCCAAAGACATTCCTTCCGTGTACTCGTCCCATTGCTCCTTGAGCACCTTACAACCCTCGAAGTATGGCCTCAGGTCTCGGAGGTTTATCCTCTGTAAGTTGTCTATTTCAGTCATAGCTCGTTTTTTTTGTGTAACAAAAAATCGCCGAAATTCTTAGAGAAAACACATTCAAGCTCGGAGACTGCCACGGATGGGGATTTCTCGAAATCGGCACCTTTCGGCGGTGAAGTTACCAAATTTCCGCTCAAAAGAGCCCTGCTTTGCAGATATTGGCTCCAATATGCACCGGGAGTGAGAAAAAATCACCATAACCTGCCCTTTGAGATTGAGGGTAAAAATATGGTCTCCCAAGACCTATTTTTTACCCGCATTATATAGACTATTAAGTCTATTAAAACTATAGGGATTTTTTGCGGCTCGTAAGGCGGTGGAGATCAGCGAGTTACAAAAACCCTTTTCCACATTTGCTCCCCCCCTTTTCCACATTTGCTCCCCCCCTTTTCCACATTTGCTCCCCCCCTTTTCCACATTTGCTCCCCCCCTTTTCCACATTTGCTCCCCCCCGTGCAACATTTTGGCACAGGTTCAAACCCCATATTTTACCCATAGGGAAGGGTTTGAGTTTCAGTAGCGGGATGGGCTCCCGGCACGGGTGTAAGATTCCACCCTTGAAGCTGATAGGGTGACGGTTCCACGGGTACCGGGAGAGAGGAAAACGGCTTAGGATTCCGTCTGCTGTCCGTTTCCTATCCGCTTTTTTGATTTGCGGGGGTAGTCGGGATTGAGGTAGAAGATTATCTTTGCAAGAGCCTCCCTGCCTCCTCTTGCTACCCCGTCCTTGGGCTCGTACCGTGTAATCAGTTCTAAGTCCTGCATAGCGTCACAGATGGAGAGAAGCTGCGCCTCTGTCCGCTTCCGGTTCTTCTTGTAGTCGGCCTCCATCCCTAACTCGGATATTAGTACGGGTATAGTCCTGATAAACGGGTTAGACTTCTTCTGCATCGCCAAGAGTGTAGCGAGCCGGTAGTGGGCTGTTGTTACTCTTCCCTTGACTACCCCCTTCAGGCGCTTGGCGAAGTCCTGCTTGAGCTCCAAGAAATTATTAACTGCACCCTCGCAAAATACGGGATTGAGGGTTAGCCAATATGTGAGGGAGTTGTCCTTCTTGCGGTAAAATCTCCCCATCATAGCCGAGAGGGTGAGCTCTGCTTTGTCACCATTCGGGTAACTTATCTCGACGGGTTCCTTGTGGAGCGCCTCTATAATTGCCTTCATCCTCTTCTTGCTTACGGTTTCGGGCTCATCTTCCCCGAAGGAGTACCGGCACAGCTCGTTAAGTGTCGCTACGATTGTGCCGTTGTAGTGGGTGTTGCCTGTCTCACTTTTGAGGCCTTGAGCGACTTGCCTCAAAAGCCCTGAGTTGGTGTCGGTGTTGCCCGCCTGTTGGCTTTGGTTGTAAAGTATTTGCCCTACTCCCATCAGAAACTCGAAGATATCCTTCTCGGTGATTGTGCGGGGTATCTTGGAGATTATGTATTTACCCGTCTCCTGCGCCTCGACGCTCTCGAAGATGGTACCCGCCCATCTCGGAGCCTGTAGCTGCATATTCCTCGATAACTTGTAGGTCTCAGGAGTGGGCTTGCCTTCTATGGTGTCTAAGGCCTTAATCAGTTCGGGAGGTAAGGCCTTGCCTGTACCGTCACCGCTCTTTGGTCTTGCCGGTTTCTTAGTCTTGGCTTGTTTTGTAGTTGGTTTTCCTGCCATCGTCTGAAAATATTATATCTTTATTCTTCGTATGATTCTAACGCATCCTTAGCGTCCTCATACATTTCCCGTGTGGGCTTCACTTCGTAGTAGTCGGGGATAACCGCCCGCCTCTTGTCCTCAGGGGTCGGGTTCGCTGTCCTGTGGAGCTCGCTACGGAAAAATTTCGGGTTGGAGACAAGATAGCGGATATATCTTTCCTCCTTAGCGTTCTGTATCGGGGTCTCGATGGAGATAGGCATATATTGGAGCTCTGAGTTCGCCACATACTCCTCAGCCGCCACAGCGAAGCCCTTGAAGTCGGACAGCGCCTCGGTAGCCTCTCTCGCCGCCTGTAGGATTTGGATGTAAATCCTGCTGCGCTTGTCGAAGGCTATAAAGAAGGCCATCTTCGAGGGATGGTAACCGAGGAAGGCGGGCTCATCCCACAGCTTGCGGTGGTCGGTTACGCTCTTCTCTATCGCCATCTTCCTGTCGGCCTCGGTGTTGAAGTGTGGCCTCTGCTCCCCTTCCTTCAGCTCCTTGGCGGTGGGTATGGCGGCAATAGCCCTCACCTCTTTGGTGTACCATCCCGCCATCTGCTCCAATCGGTCTAACCTGTTCAGGAGTTGGGCGAGGAAGGAGAAAGCCACTTGAAACATCTTGAAGTAATATCTCACTTGCTCACCGATAAACAGGAGCGCCCGGTACTCATACATATAGCGGGCTGCTTTCTCCTTGCCTTCATCGGTAATCAGTTCCTTGCCTATCTGTACCCTTTCCTCATCGGTGAGCTCGCCGCTCTTGTTGTCGAAGTAGTTTGCAGCGTCATTGTAACAGATATATAGCCTCATCTTCTCCTGTATGGTTCCACTCGCCAAGACTTCCTCCTTGGTCTTGCCGTTGAATTGGAAAGCCCTCTGCTCGGCGGTGGGTGCGTCCCAATCGGCCTCCTCTGCTGTCGAGGCGGTGACGATTTTGCGCTCTTGCAGTAGTGCCTCGGCTGCTGCCTTCAGCCGCTTTTGGCTCTCTACCCATTTCTCGGCCTCCATCTTGGCTAATATCGCCTTCAGATATCGGAGGGTAGCCTCGGCCTCGTCTATCAGTTCCTTTTGGCGCTCGATATCCCCCTTGCGGAGGTTCTGCGCCTCGTCGAGGCCTCGCTGCACCTCGGCGGCACTCTTTCGGAGCCCCGCTGCCATCGCCTCAATCTTTTTAGTGATTATCTCTTTATCCATATCCTTTCCGTGTTCTGTCAGTTCAAAGTAGGTCACCATCCGAAGCCTGATTCTTTAAGTCGCTGTATATCCCTCTCCGTCTTAATCTCTTCGGCGCTTTTAACGTCGGGAGTGTAAACCTCTTCCTTCAGGGCTTGGTTGGTCTTGATGAAGAGGGCTATCAGTTTCTCGGTGGGCACCTTCGAGAGGTCACGCTTCGCCAATTCGTCCCGGAGACGTGCTTGCAGGGTAGAGAGCTGCTCCACCCTTCCTCTGAGGTTTATTTTCTCAGCGTCGAAGAGAGCCTCCATCTCCATAGCCTGAAGGGAGGTAACCTCGTCCAAGTTGTCCCGGACAATCTCCAAAGCTGTCTGCTTGGAGACGTTCACGGCCTCGGCTATCTTGGCATAGGAGAGCCCCTCTGCCCTGAGTTCGATAATCCTCAATTTTACTTTGTTGTTTACTGACATAGTTACTCGGTTTTTGTTTGTTTGTAGTTCCAAATTTCGGCCTGTCTCCCCTGCCCCCTTTTTTAACTTCCGTAATGCAAAGTTTATAGAAGTATTAACGATTTTATCGGTATTACTATTTTTTCCAAAACTCGGCACTAAGGCAAAGGTTAGGAAAAGGTTTCACGGGTCGAGGCCATCTGTAACGATTTACTCGGTAGTCTGAAGGAAACTCTTTATATTCTCCTCGGAAAGATACTTCTTTCCTCCTATGGTTTTAGCAACCAATCTCCCGGAGCTGATATACTTTGTAATGGTTCCCCTCGTTACCCCCAAGAGGTCTGCTGCCTCGGTGAGGGAGTACAGTTTCACGTCTAAAATAACTTTCGGCATATCTCAAAAAATTAAATGGTTGATAAATTCACTTGAATAACCTCGAAGCGTCCCCCCGGTGCTCCTTGGGTTTCACCTCGCCGTGTTTCTTTTCGTAGGTCTCGATAGCCTCTGCCACTATCTGAGCCATAATCTCCCGGAGCGTGAGGGTCTCCCTGAAGGAGATTTCCTTGAGCTTGGCCATTTGGTCACGTCTCATCACCCAACAGGAGCGGACATAGATATCGTTTTCACGCTGTCGGACGATTTCGTCCTTGCGGGGTCTGCCCCTCTTGCGGTTCCTTCTCTCGATAAGGGCTGCTCTCAGGGCTTCGTCCTCGACGGAGGCGATAAGCTCATCCTCTTCCTCAGGTGTGCCGGGGATTATCACCTCGGCGGGCGCTGCCTCTTGTGCCGGTTCCTGTCGAGGCTCGGCCTTGGGCTGCTCATCGGCGGCGGGTCTGCTGCCCCCGCCTATCAGAGCGTCGAGGCCTCCCCTGAGCTTCTCTTCTCTCTTCCTCGGCTTCTTCTTCCGTATAGTCCTACTCCCCTCTCCGCTTATAGCGAGCTCCATCCTCAAAGGGAAGGGCTCGGTTGCTCTTGCCCCTGTAGGGTTGAGGTACTTCTTTTGCGCCTCGAAAGGGGAGTTAATGATAGCCTGAGCTTTCTCTATAATTTCCTGAGTGGTCTCCCCCTCGATGGTGGCAGAGCCTACTTGCATATTATAGTAAGCCTCGCTCTTGCTGTCTCCATATAAAAACCCTGTAATTTCCATATTATCTGTATTTTTGATATTATTGATATTATCAGTATTAACGATATTCACGATATTACTATTTTTGCAGCTTGCTCAGTAGTTCGTCGGTGAGTGCTGCATAGTCTTTCGCCCCGTTGCTGTCCGGGTTGTAGGTGAAGATATCAGCCTTTGAGAGTGGAGCCTCGGCGATAGCGATATTTTCCCTTATCTTGGTCTCAAAGACGATATCCCCGTAGTTCTCCCGGAGCGAGGCCTCTACTACCTTGTTGAGCTTGCGCCCTGCCCATCGGCTCAAGACTATGGCGGTGAGCCGTAGTGACGGGTTGAGCCGCCTCTGCACCATCCCCAAAACGTCCCGTAACATAGCGAGGCCTTTATAGGGTAGCGCCTCGGCGGTGAGCGGTACCATCACGTCGGTAGCTGCCACGAAAGCATTAACCGCTATCAGTCCCAAGGATGGGGGACAATCCAACAGGATAAAGTCATAGTCACCCGCCACGGGTTCCAAGAGGTCTTTAAGGACAAACTCTCGGCTCATCATTCCCGACAGCTCTAACTCCACCCCTGCCAAGTCGAGGGATGAAGGGGTAAGGGATAGGTTTTGCCTCACCTCGATAACCGGGAGCTGCTTCCTCTCCTTGAGGGCTTGGTATATGGTTCTGCCCTCCTCATCGTGGGAGAGTGACGCTGTGAGGTTCGCCTGAGCGTCCAAGTCCACTAACAGGACTTTGTAGCCCTTGGCGGCGAGGGCTGCGCCTATCGAGGCCACGGCGGTAGTCTTGCCTACCCCGCCCTTGTGGTTCGCTATTGCTAAAATTCGGGTATCCATTCGTTTTCCTCCTTTCTGTTGTCGATATCTTCATCTATTTGGGCTTGCCACATACCCTCCTCGATATCCCCATCCAATACAGAGTGGGCTATCGTCTCCTCATCCTTGGCATAGCTCAGTAGAGCCTCCTCCGAGGTATGGGGGTAGCGTTTCCTGAGGTCGGCCATCTGCTCCTCATCTGTGAGGTTAAGAGTGGCCATAGCGTCGATTACATCATCCCCGAAGGATGGAAACTGAGCCCTTATCGCCCGCTTTACCTCGGCTCTCGTTCTTAGCTTGCTCTCGCTCATCCTCGCCTTGAGGGTTACCTCGCCGCCTTCCTCATCGAAGGAGATAGCGGTGACAGCGACAATCTCCCTCAAGCGGTCTAACGTCTCGGTGGGGAGTTGCCATTGGTGGGTGTGGATTACAGCCTCCATCGGTTCCGAGGTGGCCTCTATCGAAGTGGGCACCCCTATAACCTCATCGGCTATTTGTTTGAGCCTTGCCTGTTGTGACTTATTCATAGCGTCTCCCCCTCATCAGTTTTTAGCGGCTTAAACTCGAAGGGGTATAACTCGGCGGCAAACTTATTTAGCTGCCTCGATATTATACTGACGTGCTCCACCCCGTTCTCGGTCTCCAAGATGGAGAAGTCCTTTAACACGATTGAGCCCTCATACCTCTGTAGCCTCTCGCCTTCCTTGAATTGAAGCCCTATCCCCTCGGTATCGTCCCAAATGGTGATAGTAGCCTCTTCTTTCTCGATTCTGTAACGTCCCCCGCCATCGCCATACAGCGCCCGGTGAGCGTCTAACAGGAGTTGGGCTTGGCGGTTCAGGACTTCAATATGTTTCGCCACGATTTCGTTACATAGCGCCTCCTGCTCATTGGCCAAGTCCTTTATCTCATCGTCTGAGAGGTGGGGGTTTCTCTCCTTGAGGTCTGCCCATCTCTCCTCCTCAGTCAGGGACACGGTGGTAAGAGCGTCGAGGATTTCCTCATCGTTTATCGCCGTGTTAATGGTTCTAATCATTGCCTTTACTTCGGCTCTTGTTCTTAAATTATTCTCCATCGGTTCTATATTGTTGGTTGGTTATTATGCTGTCCCGGTTCCTTGCCTTGAGGGTTAGAAGGGAGAATCGCCCCACAAGGGAGGCTCCTCCTGCCCCTGCTGTTTGTTCTCGGCGGGTAGCCTTTGAGGTACTTTGTCGAGGTTGGGCTTTATCTTGCCGGTGTTACCGTCGAAGTCGAAGATAGCATCCATATAGCGCTCGCCGCCTCGGTTCTTGTCGAGGATAGCGTATATTTTCCCCGGTACCCCTGCGACAAAGCCCCGCTCCATCAGTTTCTCGGCTTCCTCGGACAGCTTGCCCGCCTTGTTGTAGTAGGTGTTACCTGTGGCTTGGCTGTTAGGCTTTGCGGCTGAGTTCCAAAGCAACATCACCACGTTAGCGGATTGCTCTATATCGGTAGCGTCGGCGATATTCTGACAGGCCATATCTACCGGGCTCGGTGTAGACCTGTTGAGTTGAGCCGCTAACACGATGGGGAGGCCTGTATCCTTGGAGAGTTCCTTCAGTTCGTCACAAATGTAACTGAGCTCTTCCTTTCGCCCGGACTTCGGGCTGTTCATCCTCATTAGTTGGATGAAGTCCACAAACACGGCTTTAACCTTGGAGTGGCTGCTGTAGTACCTGATAGCCCGTGATAGTTCCATACCGTCACGATATTTGCTGTAGATACGGAGCTTTCCGCTTGTGGTCAGGGCTTCGAGTTTGGCCTTGGCATAGTAGAAGGTTTGGAGCCTGTCCCTGCCTTGGCTGTCCCGGTCACCCTTCACAAATTTACTTTTACCCGTCTTGAGGAGCTCGCTAATAGTGTCTAAGTTGCGCCCGTATCCCGTCAGTTCCACGTCGGCCAAGGTATTAAGAAACTGCATCCTCACTTTATCCACTTCCTCCTCGAAGGTGAAGTATATAACGCTGCCTTCATCCTCGGCGGTGGCGAGTTGTAGTGCCAAGTTCTCTAACATTCGGCTCTTACCGTGGGAGGTGAGGGCGCAAATCAGGGTGAGAGCCCCGCTCGGTAGGTAAAAACGCTCGTAGCCGTTCCTGCCCTTGAAGGCGAAATCGGTAGGCACTCCTAACGAAATATTTTGGTACTCCCGCTCCAAATCGTCGAGGGTTGGAGGGATAAGGTCTTTAGCAAATTCGGCCTCATAGGAAATCCGTTGTATCTCCTTCGCCCGGTCTTGCATCATACCCAAGGCCTCGGCGGTCTTGCCCTCTTGTGTGAGCTTGGAAATCTTGGCGGCGAGGTCTATTGTCTCCTGTCGCTGCTTGATTCTCAGGTCGGCCTCCCTCAGCCTGTCGGCGGCTTTCTGTATATCTACATTTGTGGTGGCTGCGTAGTCGCTTAATATCTTCGTCCTGTCGATATCAGAGACAAAGCGGGAGTTACACAGGGATAAGGTGTCATTAGTGAAATCTTCTATCTGCTTCCCGTCCGGGTTGTAGCCGTTATCGGGTGAGGCTTTGGCGAGTTTTGCCTTGCGCCTTTGATATAGCCACATATTGCCGGATACAGCCTCATAGACTATGTTTTTGAGTTCATCTCCTGAGGGGTATTTGAGGAGGAAGATATCCACGTCCACTTTCTCCCCATCGGCGGGGAAGGTGGCCACAAACGGGGTGAGCCCTGCCTCCTGTATGGTGGCTATCGCCTTCTCTATCTTCTTGGCGGTCTCTTCCTGTTTCTGCTCGATGGTTTCTTCCCCTTTGGGTACATCGTAATCGAAGAGAAGCGTTACCCGCTTAACTCCTCGCTTCTTGGCCTCGGCGAGGGCTTCCTTATAGACACCTCCACCACTCGCCGCTACCACGTTAGGCAAGCCCGCATATATCGCTCTGAGAGCGTCTATCTCACCCTCGACGATAGTAATATCCTTGTCTCGCTCCTTGTCACCTGTGAGCCGTAGTCCTGTCAGTCCGAAAAGGTTGTATTTCTTGGAGGCTGTCTTGGTGATAAAAGCGTCGAGGTACTTAGCCCCGGTAGTGTTGGCCGAGGTTAGCCTGAATACAAAGCCCTGTATCCTGCTGCCTGTTCTGTAAGGGAGCGAAAGGAAGTGAGTAATACCTATATCGTGGTGACACATCGGTAGTGTCTGCCTCAGCTCTTCCCGGATGGATGGTGACACAAAGCCAAAGCCCGCCCATTTGATAAAGTCCTCGGTGTATCCCCTACCCTTCAAATAGTCGAGGGTTCCCTGCCCCTCATCGGTAAAGAGAGCTGCCCTCATCTTCACGTCCAAGGCCTCTAACTTATCCTGCATCTCTTTTCGGAGTTGGTAGGCCTTCTCCCCTTCCATCGGTGGAAGCGTGAGCCCGCAAATGGATGATAGCTGCTTCACGGCCTCTATCGTCTCGGTGATTCCGTTCTGAGCCTTGTAGAAGTCGATAAGGTCGAGGCTGTTCTCTATATCCCCTTGCTCAAATACCCTTGTAGGTACTTTGCGGGTTACCTGAGTTTTCCTCCTGTTGCCATCGTGAGCCCGCTCCCCGTTGAATTTATAAGGGGAGTACCACCCATAACCGTCTAACTCAAAAGCCATCCGAGGGAAGGCCTCATCTATCCTGTCGAAGAGACGGGGGTAGAGCTCAAATTTAATGAAGTCTGTTAAATTAGTCATATCGTATTATCCATATTATCCATATTCACTATATTACTATTTTTCGCCCTGCCTCAGCTTGGAGTTAATCGAGTGCGCTAAGGTGGAAATATAGGCCATCCTCTTGCCTTCGTCTTTGACGTTCTGCCCATTGATAAAGACCGTCTCCACGGGAGGCAGTTCCTTGGTCACCCAATCCAATTTAACCCCGTCGGCCTTGACCACTACGTTAGTGAAGTTCCCTTTTTGGTATGGCGCTATCTCTATCGTGGTGGATGGTGACAGCTCGGAGGCCGAGGCGAGGGCTAAGACGATACTCTTGAGGGTTCCACTATTGAAGGGGAAAGAGATTGAGTAGTATTCGCTCTCATCATCTTCCAAGTCGATAAACCACTTTGTGACCTGTTCACCGTTGTAGGTTCTCGGTTCGGTGTGGATGGAGCGCAAGTACCCGGTCACATAGGAGAAGTATTGCTTCTCCCCATTCTCGGATAGTTCTATCTTGCCGTGGTGGATGGATAGCCACTTCCTCGGCTTCTTGGGCTGCTGCCCATCTTCCTGTCTGTTACCTAATCCCATTTCGTTGAATATCGTTAATATCGTTAATATAAATATATCGTATTACTATTTTTTTTCAAGTCTTGGTTAGAAAGCGTCATCTAACATCATTTCGGGTGCGGTCTCTAACCTCATCTCCTCCTTGACGGATTCAGTATAGATTTGGCTTGTTACCGGCGAGGTGTGACGGAGGACGCTTTGCACGTCGGTAATGGCTCCCCCGTGCTTGAGAATAGCCACGGCGGTAGTATGCCTCAGGCTGTGGGCTGTAAACTCCTTACCGTCGAGGCCTACGGCTTGGAGGCCTTCTTTGCACAGGTGGGAAATAGTCCGAGTGGTCAGCCTCTCGCCTTGGTTCTGTCTGCTGTTCGATACAAAGAGGGGCTCTCCCTGCTTCGCTCCCTTGCGAGTGGCGAGGTAGTTAGCGATGGGGATATAGGCCTTGTCACTCAGTACCACGAAATCGTCCTTCTCGGTGTGGCCTTTGCCCCATACCTTGAGGATACGGCGCTCACCCTTGAAGGTGATATCGCCAATATCTGCCCTCACTACCTCGATGGTGCGTAACCCTGTCCTGAGGATAAGGTTTACTATAGCGAAGTCCCGGAGGCTTTTCTGCTCGAAGTAGGAGAGAAGCTCGCTGCTCTTGCTGTCGGTGAGGTGCTGCTTCTTGAAGGCCTGTACCCGCTTCGGGGTCTTTACTCCCTTGGCGATATTCGGATAGAGCTTGTTAGCCTCTGCCCATTCGTAAAACTTCCTGACTGAGACGATATAGGAGCCGATAGTCAGAGCCGATAATCCCTCCTGCGTGAGGTGGTCTTTGTACTCAAGTATATCTACTCGGCTCATCGTCGAGAGGCTCCTGTTTGTGTCCTCTACCCATTTGAAGAATTGGGAGAGGGTTCTGTTATAGAGGTCTCGGCTGCTCTGCTTCACGTCCTGAGCTGCCACGAAGGTAGCGACTAACCCCCGCCAATTCGTAGTGTTTCCTACTCGGACATCCTTACCCTGTACTCTTATTATTGCTCGGCTGCTCATATCGTCTATTATTTTAAGTTGATTTTCTGTATTACGATTATTAACACGCTGCAAAGTTAAGCAATAAAACCGAAAAAACAAATAAAATGTATTATATTTTTATCATTGCGGGTAATTTTTTCTGCATCCTCCCGGATGGGTGCTGCCTTCGGCCTTGGGGTAGGTGACAGGCCGAGACCTAACCATCCCTTAGCGGTGGCGGTTCTGAGCCTCGGCGGGGTCGGTTCCTGTCCTACTTATGTCATACCTATTCGCCCGTCGAGGGATGGAGTTTTCCGAGGGTTTCCCTCGGATGGTGGTGTATCGCCGCTTCATCGCCGCTTCAGTCCATTTTTATGGGTGTCCAATTCGTCCAATTTACGTCCAATTTACGTCCAATTTTGCGCCCGATTTTCGGGAGTTCACGTCACGGATGGGGTAGGGTGTGACCTTGTGGCCATCCTCGCCCCTGAAGGAGAGCACCGGCACCCAATCGGGAGAGGTTCTGCTGCTCATCGGTTGGGATAGCCCGCCCATTTCGTCCATTTTTGCGCCCTGTGAGCGTTTTTATACCTCGGCGGTATGATTGTACCCTTGAAGGATAAAAAGGGCTCTGAGGGCTTCCTGTGCCCTTTTTCGGGTCGGTGGTGGGGTGTAGGATGAAAATAAAAAACGCTCCCCTCATCTGACAGGCAGAAGGGGGAGCCACTATGGAAAATTGGATGGATAAATACGATATAGCGCTGTTGAGTGCTATTGTGTGCAATTTGCCTATATAATCGACTTACAAAAAATAAAAAATCTCTATATTCAAACGGCTAAGGCCTTGGCGAGGATAGCCCGCCCATCGTGTACCCGGCGCTTGACGGTTCCCAAGGGGAGGCGGCGGGATTCCGCTATCTCGGCGAGGCTGTAACCGTCGGCGAAGTCGAGGAGGGTATCAACGCTCACGGAGCGGGAGCGGAGCCTGTCTATTACGTCGGTCAGGTCACCCAATATCGCCCCTTGGTCGGTGGCGCTGTCGCTCCTTGCGTCTATAGCGCCCATCCTCACCGTGCGCCGGTTGTCGAGGCGCTGCTCCAAGTTGAGCCAAAGGTTTCTCATTATCACCCTGCACCAAATCAGTAAGGGACAGGATGGGTTATAGCTGCCTTTGTGCTCAAGAGCCCTTGTTATGGTCTCGGAGGCGAGGTCGAGGGCTCTCTCATCGCTGTAGTAGTGCCTTGCCCATCTCTGAAGGGAGAAGTACACTACCACTATCTCGGTGTCGAAGTCACGGCTCATCCTGTACGGCCTTGGGTTCTACTGCACCCTTCAGGACTTCGAGCTGCTCCTGTGTGAGGTATGAAAACTCGCCCCTCTCTATCGCCGCCTTGAGGTCTGCCTTCGGGTCTCTCGACTGTTCGGGTTCGGGGGACTTCCCTACCATTACCCTGCTCGCCTTGAGCATTTCCTCGGCTGCTGCCTTCATCTCGGCTATAAGGTTGTCGAGGCGCTCATACTTCATCGCCCGGATATCCTCCTTAATGGCCTGTACTTCTTTTCGTAACTCCTTAATTTCTCTCTTGGTTCTCATATCTAACTCAGTTTAGGAAATTTGAAGCCCTCCGCTAAGGTGTCCTCGGTCGAGTTAGTGACCGTGAGGGTGTTTCCACTACCTCCACCTCGCAAAGGGCTAAAATGTCTTTTTACCGTCAGCTCCGGGGAGCCGCTAACTCGTTTAGGGATTACAAAGGTATAGCGTTTATTTGGTTTCACCAAATAAAAAAACCAAAAAGTGACATTTTTTGCATTATTTTTTTGGTTTGCTGTCCCCTGAAGCCTCGGCGAGGTGGGAAAACGGAGCTCCCGCCTTCACTATATACCTACACATTTGGCCTCTGAAGGTTCGCCCACCCTCGTACTTATCCCGTACTTATTCCGTGCCAAGTATGGGAAGGGGGAAAAGCAAAGGGAGCCGGTTCTATCCACGCTCCCCTCAGACCGCCACGATATTAACCCACATTCAGCAACGGTTAATATTTACTATGGCAAAGTAACCACCACCGCAAAGGTAGTAATTTTCTCCCGGATGGATGGTATTAAAATCGAGCAAAGGGAAGGGAGTTTTATAAAAACTCTTAGCCTAATAAGAGTTACCATTTATTAACTCGTTAGGCTGTCTCTCCTGAGGGAGTTCCTACGGGGAGCAAGCTCAGGCAGAAATAGCGATACTTTCCAAAAGGAAAAACATTGGAAAGGATGGGTAATATTTCCCATCTTTGAGGGGTCGGTGGTAATGGTACTTATATGGTACCCATCGCCACGTCGAGGGTAGGGGTGAGGTTAGGGTTATTCGCCGAGTGGTTGCGCTTGATGAAGGGCACAGGGGTACAAAAAAGAGCGGGAGGCGCACAGACTTAGCCGTACCCCTCACGCTTTCTCACGATAACTACAATATTCTGATAAAATGGCTTTCAGTTCTGATTACAGCCTTCTATTGAGGTAAGCTGCGAAGGCTTGCTCCTTCATCGACTTTGAGAGGCTGCGCTCAAGCCGCCTCAGTTCCCTAATAGTCGCTTTGGTGTTCATTGCGGATTGCTGTGACAGCTCGGAGTAATCGTTAATCACTAATGGTTGCCCGCTCGACTTGTCACGGGGTATCGCCGTGGGTAGTGAAGCGGCCATCTGAAGGAGTACGTCCTCGGTCACCTTCGGAAATACCTCGGCTCCCTTGGGCAAGTCCACAAGGGTAGGAGTGTCAGGGGTAAGCCATACGCTGCGCCCGAAGGCCACTAACTCCTGCTTGCCGCCATCTCCGACAATAGCGAGGCCTCCCGGATGGGGTCTGCCCTTGGTTCCTTCCTTGTAGGCTTTGATAGGCTGCGCTATGGCGGTGGCGAGCTGCACAGCGCCGAGGGCTGAAACAAGGGCTACGTTAATCCAATTCGGAGAGGCCTTCATAATCGCTAAGGCGGTGGCTATGGCGATTTGTGAGATGGTATTTGCCTTCTCAGCGAGAGCCGCCTTGTATTGGATTTGCGCCTTTTTCTTTTCGAGTGCCTCCTGAGCCTTTTCGGTTCGGGCTTCCTCTTCACGCTTCCTCAGTTCTGCCTCCTCTTTGGTGATAATCCCGTGTTCGGTGAGTTCGTCTATCTGCGCCATCTGTGTATCGTGGTGCTGCTGCTCGGCCTCTAACTCCTCCTCGACTTTCTCTATCTGACCGTCATAGATGGAGGATAGGAGCTCAGAGACAGCGCTAACGGCCTCCTGTACCTTGTCCGCCCATTGCTCCACCTTCTTGATACGCTCTTGGCGGGCTTTCTCCTCATCCTTGGCGGTCTGCTCTAATCCGTTGTCCTCGGCTTCGGTCACAAGCTCGGACAGCTTTATTTTGGCCTTGGCGAGTTCGCCCGCCATCTGAGCCCGCTGCTCATCGGTGAGGCCTTCCTGCTTGAGCGCTTCTTCGAGCCCGTCGATAGTGGCCTGAGTGGTTCTGATAGCGTAGTCCTCGGCCATCTCTGCGTTTTCCCTTGCGTAACGCTCCCTAATCTCGGCTATCTTTTCCTCGTTACCCTCGGCAAGACGTAACTCTTCGAGGTAGAGCTCTCGGAGTACCCCTAACTTGTCATTATAGGAGGCGGTGATACCGGCTATTTCTGCCTGTGTGTTATCCGTCACCTCTTGAAGCCTGAGGTTATGGTAGTCCCGTTGCATCTGTTCGAGGGTTTCGTACATCTCGGCGGTCTTGTCCTCGGTGCGCTTTCGGTATTGTGCCTCGATGGTTTCGACGGCCTTGTCCTTG
>JAEEGL014878527.1_pt1 | contig 18007 bp, 16 predicted proteins | sample 9134231 | NCBI WGS metagenome assembly JAEEGL01 (sample SAMN16246548, study PRJNA631951) | gut metagenome | biome: gut microbiome; feature: rumen; material: fiber-attached | host: Bos | place: Iran: Karaj | collected 2018-10 | reverse complement strand
TCGATCTCAACTCTCTTAAGAAGACCTGCGAGCTCGTTAGCCCATGCAGCCTGCTGCTTCTGCTCTAAAGCAAGCTGATTGTTATGATCGATCTCAGCTCTCTTGGCATAACCTGCAAGCTCGTTTGCGAATGCTTCCCTCTGCTTTGCGAAGGTAGCTTCCTGATTTGCCTGGTCAGCCTTAGCTCTGGCAACATTAGCCTCGATGAGGCTCTTTAACCAGTTGGCCTGAGTGTCAATAGCATCAGCCTTGACCGGAACTGCGAAAACCATTGCAGCTGCTGCAAAAGTAGCGAAAAACTTGATTAACCCTTTCATTTTAAAAACCCTCCTATTAAATAAGTTTTACTATAAACCAGAATCAAGATCAACACACCCTGACCCCGTGCTCTCATATTGTACTCCAATACATTTTATTTTTCAAGACTAAATTTCACAAAATTTTAACATTTTGTTATACAGGGTTAGCATTCACGGGTCATAATGGCAACTCCCCCAGTCTATTCACTCCTCCAACCTCTCAAACACAAGATCATAGCCATCACAGCCGTAATTCAATGCCCTGTTCACCCTGCTTATGGTTGCAGTAGAGGCTCCCGTTTCCTCAGCAATCTCAAGGTAGGTCTTCTTCTTTCGCAGCAGATAGGCAACAAGCGCTCTCTGTGAAATTGACAATAACTCATTTACGGTACAGAGATCTTCAAAAAATGCATAACACTCTTCCTTGTTTTCAAGCTTCAAAACCGAGTCGAACAGAAAATCCACAGATTCCGTTCTGATTTTAGAGTTCAATCTGCCTACCTCCGATCACAGGATATTACAGCGCACGAGTATATTCGTGTACCGTAATTCAATGATACGCACAAAGCTGCCTACACGGGAGGAAGCCCTATCCGTTCAAAAACCTTATTAAGAGAAGTCGAATCCAGGATCAGGAACAGATGGCTGGACAGCTCGGTTCTCTCCACCTTAAATTCCTCATCAAGAACTACAACCTTCTCGCCGTTTTGGGAATAAGCATCCACCGGCATCTTTAAAAGCTCACTCACACTGCAGGAATGAGGTTCGGGGGGAACTATATCCACAACCATTCCCGTGAGAGTAGCCAGAGAATTGGCGCAGGCTCCGGAGGTGATATTGCCCATCTCACAGAGCACGGACAGATCCATGGCATCCAACTCGCTTATGCTGTTGAATTCCTTGGGATAATATACATTGATAAGTCTTTTGGCAAATTCCCCGCTCACTATGTTTATGAGCATTCCGTTAAGGTCTTCCTTTATGCCGACCTTGATCCCAAGAACCATACCCTTATCCACTGCTGTCATCTTCTCCACCATGGAGGGATCCAGCATACGGATATTCGGTACGGTCATATCCACCATCGTATTCATAAAGCCGGCAAGGGCCGTGCACGCGTTTCCTGCTCCGATATTGCCTATTTCCTTTAGAGCCGAGATGTGCATTTCAGTTAATGCATTACTTTCCATCTGAACAAGTTCCCGTCAACCAATGATTAGTATTACAACTAATTATAACCAAAACAGACGAAAATTCCTAGTCCATTTTTTTCCAATTATTATTTTATACCCTTAAGCCTTATTCCTCCGATATAGTCCTTAAGGTAATGGGATATCCTGAACTCATCCTTAAGGCTTTCGGGGTCCTGGGCTTCTTCGTCAATGAGCTCCTCGTCAACTATCACCCTGATGATGTCGCTGTCGGATACTATGCTGTTGTTCCCTCTGGCATATATCCGGTCTCCGGCGATAATGATCCCCTCTACACTGGCGTCCGCTTCTATTATAACATTTCCGGAGGTCACGATGGCTCCCTTGAAATCCCCCGAAATAATGACATCATAATTGGAAAGGATCTTTCTGTAGGTTCCTTTGTAGGAGGCATCATTATCGGAATCATAATAATCGGACAGCTCCGAAAGCCTTGAAAGCCCCTGCCTGATCGAGGATACCAGGCTCTTATAGCCGTCATCCCCGGGATCCAGGATCTGTTCCCCCTTTACGATCACATTATTTCTGGAGCCAAAGCCGTCAAGGCGGTTTATCGCATGGGCATAGAGCTTTACCTCCTCGTTATCAAGCCCGAACATGACAAAGGAATCCCGAACGTTTATATCTCCCTCGGTAAGCACCGTATCCGCCTCTACCCCAAGTCTGGTGGAGAGAGCGTTTATCCCTCCGAATATCTCTCTTTCTCCGTATCTGGCGTCCGCCTGCCTGAATTCCGATATCTCATGGGTCCCTGCGTAAACATTGCCAACCACCGAGGAAGTCCTTCCGGTAAAATATATCCCCTTTACCGCCAGCATCGAATGATCGAAGATAAGATCGTTGGCGCTGTAAAACCTGGCCTTGGGCACCTTCAGCAGTATATTATAGCTGCGCTCCTCTACCTCTTTAGAATCCCTGTAAAGGATAAGCCTGACATTCTCAAGATAAGAATCTTTTATATGCCCTCCGGAATCGGTTTTTATATTGAGCGTTATACCGTCAGGATCCTCAAGCCTTACTCTTCTGTCTCCGTCGGCTCCGATGCTTACCATGTTCGCTTCGCGGCCGTTTATGTGATTTACGGATTCGGCAAGGACCCTTCCGGGATCCGAAAAGCTGCTCTTCACATAGGCTCCGAGAAGGCTTAAGTATTTTTCTTCCGCCTGCGCCTCAGTTGAAGGATCATATCCGGAGGTCTGTGCCAGCACCTCATCAAATATCTCCTCAGCCTTTCGGAAGATGACTCCGTTAAGCTCCGTTTCGATCTCGTCCCTGGTCTTATCAAGCTCCTGGGATGCCCTGAGCCTCATCTTCTTTTCAACCATGGTCAGGCCCAGTTTTGTTCCCCTTTCAAGTATCAGCAGGGTAAAGACCGCAAACAGCAGCATGAGAAAGGAGGACAGCATTGTTATGAAAAAGCGTTCCCTTCTCATTATATTCTGCTTACCTCATCAAAAAGAGTGATCATGGGAGCAGTCAGGGAAACCGTAATGATAATGAGCACGGCCGAAACTAACAGTATAAGAAGCGGTTCCCATATCCCCAGACGTTTTTCCGCGGCCCGCTCCGCCTCCTCAAGGCATATCAGGGCATTGTCCTCAAGAAAACCGTTTATATCGCCCAGCTCCTCGCCGAGCGCCAGCATTTCGATAAAATCCGCAGGAAAAAGACCTGTTTCCCTGAGCACTGCGGAAGTCCTTGCCCCCTCTTCAAAGTTCTCCGCCGCTTTGTAAAGGTTCTCCGAAAAATAGATATCCCCTTCAAAGCTGTCGGCAAGGGTATTAAGAGCCTCCCTGTCGGGGATATTCTCTCCCCTGAGCATGCCGAAAAGCCTTGCAAACCTTGAAAACAGTATCAGCCGCTTTATATTGCCGAAGCTTCCCGACTCCATAACAAGCCTGGACATCCTTCTTCTCCCGAAGGAACTGTTGTTAAGGATCTGGACCACCATTATAATACCCACGGCGACTAACAGAAATATCTCCCAGTATTCCCCAAGCAGGTTTGAAACAAACAGGACGCCGGCGGTAAGCCCCGATATTTCAAGGTTCACCTCGCCAAACATAGCCATAAAATGAGGATAGACGAACATGATGATAAAAATAAGCAAAAGCGCAAAGCCCATCGAGATCACCACCGGCAGATATACCGAGCCCCTCAGTACCCTCTCTCTTTTGTCCTCTTCCCTGTAGAAGAGCTCGAAGCTCTCCAGGCATTCGGTCAGCCGGTTATTCTCCTCTGCCTCCTTTACACACCTTACAAAGCAGGGATCAAAGGCTCCGCTAATATAGACTCCCTCGGCAAAGGACTCGCCCCTCTTCATTTCGGACGTGATCCGGTCCGTGACTCTTTTCAACCTCCTGTCTCCAGTCTGTCCTCCGGTGATCTCGAGAGCGTTCAGTATGCTTAAATTACCCTTTAATATCCTTGAAAGCCTCTTGCAGAGCAATGCCAGATCTTTGGGATCCATCCTAGCCATCTTCGACTTCCACGCTTTCTTCCTCTATGATATATGCTTCATCGGAGGCCGGTACACTCTCGATGAATCCGTTTTCAATCTTAGCAAGCCTCAGGGCAGGCACAAATTCCGCATAATCGACCATGCTTATGTCCAGATCCACCTCAGTATCTATCCCCGGAATATTACCGTTTGAGGTATACTGCCAGATGGTATGGTCAAAGAGAAAATCATTCTGGTCGAGGTACATGGCGGCCCACAGGTCATAATCCGAAAGCCTTTCAAATTCCATATTTCTCCTGACCCAGTTCTCGGAAGCATATACCATGGGGTAATATCCCTCTTCCTTTATCTTTTCGCAGAAGGCGATGATCATATCCGTTCTCAGCTCCTTTGATATTTCAGTCGTATTGGTCCTCGCATTGGGATCGCTGACATATTCCGTATCAAAGGCTACCGGATAGGATATCTTATAGTCGTTTATAAGCTTTAAGACAAAGTCGGCCTCTGCTTCTGCCTCCTCCACGGTTATGGCCTGGGTAAAGAAATACACTCCCATGGGTATATCATACTCGTTGCATTTTGCCGCATATTCCCTGAACTTCTCATCCGCCACCAGGCCGCCCTCGGAATAGCCCCTGTATCCGCAGCGGAGCATGACAAACTCAACCGGTGAGGCCTTCAGCTCATCCCAGTCAACGCTTGGCTGATGGTAGCTTATGTCTATGCCCAGATGGGATTTCGTAGTTCCCTCCTTATCGGTATAGGACATGAACCCTTCTTTTATCGAAAATCCTTCCGGATCATAGGAATTCCTCGGCATCTTGCCGAAGATCCGCTTTCTTTCCGGAACATATACCTTTATGCTCTGATCGAGCACCATTTCCCTGTTCTCAAGCTCACTCAGCTTTTCTTCATATTCCGCCACAACAGCGTCCCGTTGTTTTGTAGATGTGATGTGTACGATCAGCATACCCGATACGAGCCCTGTCAAAAAAAGCGTTATAAATAACGCCACAAACAGAGCATTCGATCTCTGCCTTCTTTTCCTGCTACTTCTGTTTTCGCCTTCGACCACCTTTTTGCTTTTTACCCCCTGTGCCTCTCAGCTCATCTACATCGATAAAGGATATTTCGTCATTCGAAACCGACGGCTCTTCCTCCTGCACCTCTTTCCCCGTGCCTAAAGCCTTTTTATTCCCGGTATTTTTTCCCTTTACCGAACCTTCATGCTCCCCTTCCTCTAACATCATACTGCATTTTCCGAAAAATACGGACTCCTCATCCACCAGAAGCCGTCTCGTGGCTATGTCCCCGTAAACCTCACCGGTGGATTCGATATTTGTCTTGTTAACACTGTTCAGATTGCCGTCTACCCTGCCTGCCACCAGGATATTTTCAGCCGTGATGTTCCCCCTGACCTCAGCGCCCTTTCCGACGATGACCAGACCCTTGGCGGTAATATCCCCCCTGACACAGCCTCCTAACCGAACTGAATTTGAGGAGATCAGATTACCCTCTATAACGGTATCCTCGCTGATGATCGTGGAGATCACACTTTCTGATATTTTTATGGCAGCATCATCCTTAAGCTTCATACATTCAGGTCCCGTCGAAACTGTTCCAAGCCCCCAACCCGGAAGGATCAAGGCTTTCACCCTCGTATATTATATCATAGCCGACTATTGTTTCATCATCGGACAGCGACGCAAGCACATCACCGCGCGCCACCTCCGCTCCCTTCAAAACACTGATCTGAGGGTCTCCCGAGATCAGATAGACGGTCTCATAACCGTTTTTATGATCCACTCTTATGACAAAGCGGAATTCGCTTTCCTCCGGCTCATACTCCGAAATATCCTCAACAGTTCCCCCTGCCGCGGCGATCACCTCGCAGCCTGAACGCGCCGCCATTACCAGCCTGTTGGGATTTGAACCGGCCTGAGAGGTCGGATCCCTGATGATGGCGGAGGAACCGTTCAGAGGAAATATCCCCGGAATATCCTCATCCTGGGGATTTTCCGAAGAGCCGGTCTTTTCTTCGCTCTCTCCGGTCTTTTCATCCTCTTTGCTCTCCCCGCTCCCTGCGCTGCCGGCAGGCTCTTCGATGTTTTCGGAGACAGGCTCTTCGGTGTTTTCGGAGATTTCCTTAAGCTCCTCCTTAAGAGCTTCGTTCTCCGCCTTCAAAGCCTCTATCCGGGCTTCATAACCGTTTTCTCCGTACATGGCCTCATTGTTCCTGAGTATGACGGAAATAAAAAGACAGATGATGATCGCAAAAAAAGAGAGGACCAGAACAATCCACCTGGCCAGCTTATCAAAGGTCAGTTCATATGAGCTTGCGTTGTCAGAAGTATCCGGAATAAACATGACAGTATATCTGCTTATTCCCTTCTTCTTTTTTTTCATCCCTGTCTACCCTGTTCCGGTCCGGTCATCCGGCATTCCGGATCACCTGCATGCTAAACATTGTACATTAAATATCCTCATAATGCAAACCGTACAAGCTATAATTCGGCGATCCGGTATTGAACTGTTATACTAAGTTGAACATATGTAAATTAGTTCGCTCTAATCACTTTACATTTACTTTTTTGTGTGCTACTATGTATGAGATGCTACTAATCAATACAATTTCGGAGGTTTCACAAAATGAAGGGTAAAGTAAAGTGGTTCAATAATCAGAAGGGCTATGGCTTCATTTCTGATGATGAAAGCGGTCAGGATGTTTTCGTTCATTATTCAGGGCTTAATATGGAAGGCTTCAAGTCTCTTGATGAGGGGCAGGAGGTCGAGTACGATATAGTCCAGGGCGAAAAGGGACCGCAGGCTACTAATGTTACGAAGTTATGATCTCATAACCTCTTCTATATATCAAGAATCCTGAAGAAGAAAGAGATGAACCGAAAGGCCCATCTCTTTTTATTTCTTAATTAATTACCGTAAAGGATCACATTCCGTTCCACTGGGAGGTCATCTGCTGGGACTGCCGCATCAGGCTCTGCGCCTGGTTCTGCTGTATGGCCTGCTGCATCTGCTGCTTCTGCATCTGCATCTGGGTATCATAGAATACCATGTGCAGCCTTGAAAAGCTGTTTACGACAGTAGGATCAAACTGAGTACCGGCGCCCTGCATGATGATATTGTATGCCTGCTCATGACCCATGGTCTGTTTGTAGGTTCTCTTGGCTGTAACGGCGTCATAAACATCGGCAACCGCCAGTACCCTTGCAAGAAAAGGGATATTATAGCCCGAAAGCTTGTCGGGATAGCCGTTTCCGTCAAACCTTTCGTGATGATATCTCGCCATCTGGTACATATAGACCACGAACTTATTATCAGGCAGCAGATATGAATATTTCTGAATAGCGTCCGCAGCGTAGACCGGATGGTTCTTCATGGCCTGGAATTCCTCGTCCGTATACTTACCCTCCTTCATGAGCACGCTGTCCGGAACGCCCATCTTTCCCATATCATGAAGCTGAGCGGAAAGAACGATTATCTCATAGTCCTCCTTCGGAACGCCGTAATTCACCCCGCTCATGAGCAGATCCTGAAGCAGTATCCCCATATAGCGCGAAACGGAAACGCAGTGAGTTCCGGTAAAACCGTCCTTCTTGGAAAGGAGGTCGGTGATCATACCGATCAGAAAATACTCAAGCCTTAAGGAATTCTGCGCATGAAAGCTGACGTTCTGCTGCAGCTGCGTCACATAGTTATTAAGCTGCTTTTTGTTCCCGCTGCTCTCTACCTGGACATCTATCTTGTGCTTAAGGATAACGCTGTTGATAGGCTTGTAAGCAAAATCGCACACCCCAAGCCTGTACCCCTCAAGCTCCGTCGACTCATCCCTTCCGGTCGCAAGGAGCATTACCGGGATCTCCTTGTATTTGGGGTTTGATTTAAGGCTGTTTATAAAGGAAAAGCCTCCACCCACCTGAAGCTCCAGATCCACCACGATCAGATCGGGAGTAACCGTGGCCATCGACAGCCTTCCCAGAGCCTGCTTGGCCGAATTCATGGTGAGCACATTATAGCTTTTATCAAGTGCCTTCTGCATCACTCTGAGCTCTATTTCACTTGAATCCACAATCATTACCGTAGCCATTCAACTACCTCCGTAATCTTAAGACTGCCTCCAAAAATATCCAGAGCGCTTCCGATGGTAAAATCAAGACCGCCCGCTTCCTTTATGGTCTCAACATCCTCCCGGCAGGAGATGCCTCCCGCGTAGGTTATGATAAAAGGCAGCGGCGCCAGCAGCTTTACCAGCCTTTTGTCAAGCCCTGCTTTTTTTCCTTCCACATCCACGCCGTGAACAAGGAACTCGTCACAGTACTGCTTAAGCCGCTCAAACAGTCCTTCATCAACGACCTCCCCGGTAAAACGCTGCCATCTGTCGCATACCACGTAATATCTTCCGTCCTTAAACCTGCAGCTTAAGTCAAGGACCACATGTTCCTTCCCTACGGCATCGCATAACGCTTCCAGCCTGTCCTTTCTAAGCTTTCCGTCCTCAAATATATATGAGGTCACGATCACATGAGAGGCTCCCTCCTCTATAAAGAAGCCTGCATTTTCCGCGTTGACTCCGCCTCCTGCCTGCATGCCTCCCCTGAAAGCATTAAGGGCCTTTACCGCCTCTTTCTTTCCCGCTTCATATTCAGGGGTTCCGCTCTTATTAAGGATCGCGATATGTCCCCCGTAAAGCCCCAGCTTCCTGTACAGCCCGGCATAATATGCAGCATCCTTATCCGAAACAAAATTGTCGGTGACGGCTTCCTTTCCCCCTGCTTTTTCTCCGTCCCTTATGCTGCTGCCCACTATCTGCTTGACAGCGCCGTTATGTATATCTATGCAGGGCCTGAATCTCAAGGCTATACCCCCTTTTCCACAAGACTTCCGTCCTTGTAGGCCTTAAGCAGCTTTTCCAGCTGGGATATGGTATCCCTGATCTCATATCCCGTATCGGTATCCGCAACTCTCAGCCTGATCGAAGAGGTTTCCACGATGAAGGCATCCGAATATATATCGGTCTCATTAATGATAGCCGATTCCTTCGACTCAAAGGGCTCGTGAGCGGCAAGCCAGAGGCCGTGGGAATTAAACACCAGGGTATATCCGGCTATACCGGTCTTTCCCTGATAGGCCTTTGAAAAGCCTCCGTCTATTATCATGAGCTTTCCGCCGCATCTTACGGGACTTTCTCCCTTTTTCTGTTCCACCGGGACATGACCGTTTACGATATGGGAGAATCTCTCATCCAGCCCGAACTCCTTCAGGATCCTGGTTATGGTAGCCTCGTCGTCCAGAAGCTCATAGTATTTGTTCTTTTTTTCCTCATGGGTGGCCTTATCCGCTACAAAATAGCGTTCAAAGGTGGCCATCCTCTCCTTTCCGAAAACCGGGGAGTTGGGCCCGGCCCAGATATAGTAGATGATATCCTGCCCCTTCAGCCTCTCACCGGGTATCGTGGAATAATACCCTTTTCTGGCGTAATTCTCCAGTATATCGTACAGAGCCTTTCCGCTGTACTCGGAATCAAAGATCCTTACCCTGCTGAAATTCCCTTCCGAGTCAAGGGGAACGCAGCCGTGGTAAAGAAGATTTGAATTATACACCTTATAGAGGCTTCCCTTTGAGAACAGAAAACGGACATGCTTCTGAAGCTTTTCGCAGTTTGTAAAGGCATGTACCAGCCTTTCCACCACCTGCTCTTCCTCCGGGGTAAGCGTATAGGGATCATCGGGATCTACGGTAGGCAGCTCCACATCCGTCATTTCATACTCTTTTCCGTAAAGCTTTACCGTTCCCCGGGAGAAATCGATCTTATCAAGCAGCAGCCTGTCATCCATTCCGAAGAAGGGATTGCGCTTAATGCACTGCCCCTCGAGCTTGAACTGGATCACCGAGATAGCCTTATGTATCCTTGTATCCAGATCAAGATCCTTGGTATTATAGTCGTTATTATAGGATATCATGAAGGGATCGCAGTTTACATCCTTATAGGTATTAAGCGCAAAGGTGGCAAGGGGTACCAGATTGATGCCGTAGCCCTCCTCAAGGGTATCCAGATTCCCGTATCTGGCAGCTATCCTCAAGACCGTGGCTATACAGGCCCTGTGTCCCGCCGCCGCCCCCATCCACAGGATATCGTGATTTCCCCACTGAATATCCACCGAATGGTGACCGATAAGGGTATCCATAACTATATGGGGGCCCGGCCCCCTGTCAAAAACGTCCCCTATGATATGAAGATGGTCGATGACAAGCCTTCGTATAAGGTCGCACAAAGCCTTGATAAACTCCGGCGCCCTCTCTATCCTTATGATGGTATGGATTATCTCGTTATAATAGGCTTCCTTATCCTCAACCTCCACCTTTTCGGTAATGAGCTCCTCGATCACATAGGCAAAGTCCTTCGGAAGAGCCTTTCTCACCTTGGAACGGGTATATTTGGATGCCGCTCTCTTGGTTATCTGTACCAGCCTGTGAAGGGTGATCTTATACCAGTCCTTAAGATTATCCTCGCTCTTTTTGACTATCTCCAGCTTTTCCTTCGGATAGTATATCAGGGTAGCCAGGCTCTTCTTGTCCTTTATGCTTAAGGTGTTGCCGAATTCCTCGTCGATCTTTCTCTTGATGGAGCCCGAGCCGTTATTAAGGACATGAATGAACTGCTCATATTCCCCGTGTATGTCCGTCATGAAATGCTCGGTGGGCTTGGGCAGGTTAAGAATGGACTGAAGATTTATGATCTCCGTGGAGGCCGACGCTATGGTGGGATACTGCCCCGCAAGTATCTTCAGATAAGTCAGCTCCATATCATCCATCCGGGTTGCCTCCTCCCTTGTCCCCAAAATACTCACGCGCAGATCACCCTATAACATCGGACATCGAATAAAAACCGGTTTCCCTGTCCTTCAGAAATTTAGCCGCTGCCAGGGCGCCCTTTGCAAATACCGCTCTCGAATATGCCCTGTGACTGAAGGTGATGACCTCGTCCTGCCCGGCAAAGATAACGTCATGGTCACCTACTATGGTGCCGCCTCTGACCGCTGAGAAGCCCAGCTCCTTATTGCTCCTCTTCTGCCTTACGTTACTCCTGTCGTAAACAAAATCAAGCTCTTCTCCCAGAGCCTCGTTCACGGTAGCGCCCAACGCTATGGCAGTGCCGCTGGGAGCATCCAGCTTCATCCTGTGATGCTTCTCAACTATCTCCACGTCAAAGCCCGACTCATATAATACCTTGCTCACCTGCGAAAGAGCCTTCTGAAGGACATTGATCCCAAGGGACATATTTGCCGACTTGAGTACTGCGATCTTTTCCGAGGCCGCGTCAAGCTTAACCAGATCCTCCTCCGAAAACCCGGTCGTACATTCAACCAGAGGGATCTTTCTGTCAACGCAACAGTCGATCACCTTTCCCACCGCCGAAGCGTTTCCGAAATCGATCACGACATCGGCCTTTTCGCTGCATTCCGTTATATCCGTAAATACCGGGAAGTCGGACTGCTGCCCGCCGGCTATGTCAACCCCCGCGATTATCTTTATATCAGGATCCTCCGCTGCCAGCTCCGTGACCATCCTTCCCATTCTTCCGTTGCAGCCGTGTAATATTATGTTAACCATCCTAAAGCACCCCGTATTCCTGCATCACCTTCTTAAGCATCTCGGTATGCCCGGGCTCTATCTCTGACAGAGGCTGCCTGAGCACTCCGCTGTCTCTTCCCTGAAGCTCCATGGCCTTCTTTACAGGCATGGGGTTTACCTCGCAGAAAAGGGCGTTGCACAGCGGTATCGCCTTAAGCTGGAGCTCCATGCTCTTTTTGGGATCTCCCTCAAGAAAGCTTGCTGCGATGTCATGTGTCTGTTTCGGAGCGATATTGGAAAGCACTGAGATCACCCCGAGGCCTCCGAGTGAGAGGATCGGTGTTATCTCATCATCATTTCCGGAATAAAGCTCGATATTTCCGTCCGCAAGGCTCATAAGCTTCGCTATCTGGGATATATTGCCGCTGGCTTCCTTGATGCCCACGATATTGTCTACGTTCTTACAAAGGTAGGCCGCGGTTTCCGGCGTGATATTAAGCCCGGTACGGCTCGGAACATTATACATTATTATAGGAAGCCTGGTTTTCTCCGCTATTGTCTCATAATGAGCTATGAGGCTCTTCTGGGTAGCCTTGTTGTAATAAGGCGTAACGATGAGCAGGGCATCTGCGCCGCATCTTTCCGCCTCTTCGGCGCGGAATACCGCCTCTCTCGTGCAGTTGGAGCCTGCTCCGGCAACTACCGGGATCCTGCCCTTGACTACATCGACACAGTGCTTTGTAACCGCAGTATGCTCCTCATGACTGAGGCAGGCAGATTCTCCCGTTGTTCCGCATACGATAATGGAATCGGTTCCGCCCTCTATCTGATACTCGATCTGTTCCGTAAACCTGTCATAATCTACAGAGCCGTCCTTTTTAAACGGTGTGCAGATTGCAACCCCTGCTCCTTTGAAAATTGCCATACTCTTACCCTCCTGAAATATAACCCATAAAAACCGTCAAAATACTGTATCAATCATATCATTTGCAAATATGCGTGTCAATTGCCGCACGCATCTATGGCAAGCTTTATGCAGCCCATGATCCCCTGATCATCGTGGAGGCTTGCGGGCACCACATAATTGTCCATATCCCTGATCTCAGGAGCCTTGATATAATCATTGAGCTTTTCCTTAAGCTTTTTCCTCACAAGCTCAAAGAGCTGCATCTGATGCATTACCCCTCCTCCGAGGATTATGCGTTTGGGAGAAAGCATGCACACCGTATTGACCAGAGCCTGGGCGATATAATCGGCTTCGATCTCCCATACCTCATCCCTGTCCGAAAGCTCCACGGCCTTTTTGCCCCATCTTTCCTCAATAGCGGGCCCGGAAGCCATTCCCTCAAAGCAGGTATGATGGAACGGGCAGCGTCCCTTATAGGTATCATCCTTTACTCTTTCCATTATCATATGGCCCGCCTCGGGATGCAGCATCCCGTGAAGAAGCTTTCCGTTGCTCATTACCCCCGCGCCGACTCCGGTTCCGATGGTATAATAGACCACATCCGAAAGACCTTTGGAATCACCGTAGGTCACCTCTCCCAGAAGAGAGCCGTTTACATCGGTATCAAACCCTATGGGAACATTCAGCTCCTTCTTAAGATATCCCACGATATCGCAGTTCATCCAGGGAGTCTTGGGAGTTGAGGTTATATATCCGTAGGTCGGGGACTCCTTATTAAGGTCTACCGGACCGAAACAGGCTATTCCCAGAGCCTTGATATCCTTATCCCTGAAATAATCCGCTATTTTGGGAAGGGTTTCCTCCGGGACCGTCGTCGGGATCGAAACCTGCTCCTTAATATTTCCGTTCTCATCTCCGAGGGCGCATACCATCTTGGTCCCCCCCGCTTCAAGCGCTCCGTAAATCATTCTGATACCTCCTGTTCTTCACCTTGAACTCCAAATTAAGATCCGTCTGTAATTATTAACTAAAGATTACCATTGTACGTCGTATTTTTCAATCCCGGTTCACGCCCCAATACCTTCTTTAACCCTGTTACCTGTATACAAACTGTAATACTTGCCCTGTTCTGCCAGGAGCTGCTCGTGAGTACCCTTCTCTATGATCCGGCCCTGCTCCATGACCATGATACAGTCACTGTTCTTTATAGTTGCGAGCCGGTGAGCTATGACGAAGGTGGTGCGTCCGTGCATCAGCCCGTCCATTCCCGCCTGCACCAGCTTTTCCGTTCTGGTATCGATGGAGGAGGTAGCCTCATCGAGGATGAGCACCGGAGGATTGGCGACCGCGGCCCTTGCGATGGACAAAAGCTGCCTCTGACCCTGTGAAAGGCTGGCTCCGTCCGAGGTAAGCAAGGTATCATACCCTTCGGGCAGCCTTGAGATAAAACCATGGGCATTTGCCAGCTTAGCCGCCTCCACTACCTCCTCATCGGTTGCGTCAAGCCTTCCGTAGCGGATATTCTCCCTGACCGTTCCCGTAAAGAGGTGGGTATCCTGAAGCACCATCCCCAGGGAATGCCTGAGGTCCTCCTTCCTTATCTTGTTGATATTAATGCCGTCATACCTTATCTTCCCGTCCTGTATGTCATAGAAGCGGTTGATAAGGTTGGTTATCGTGGTCTTTCCGGCTCCCGTTGAGCCCACAAAGGCTATCTTCTGACCGGGGAGGGCAAACATTTTGATATTGTGGAGCACCATCTTCTCTTCATCATATCCGAAATCAACGTCATCAAATACCACATCTCCCTTAAGCTCTACATAGGTAGTGGTATTGCTGTCCTTATGAAAATGCTTCCAGGCCCACAGATTGGTCTTTTTATCGGTTTCCTTTAGCTCCCCGTCCACATACTCTGCATTTACAAGGGTAACATAGCCGTCGTTTACCTCAGGCTCCTCATCCATCAGCTTAAAGATCCTTTCGGCTCCCGCAAGAGCCATCACAATGCTGTTGAACTGCTGGGTTATCTGGTTGATGGGCATTGTAAAGCTTCTGTTCAGCGACAGAAAGCTCGCCAGAGCCCCCAGTGTAAAGCCCGAAAAGCCGGTCAGGGCAAGGGCCCCGCCCGTCAGGGCGCACAGCACATAGCTTACGTTTGAAAGCTGCGCGCTTATTGGACCCAGGATATTGACATACTGGTTGGCATTCTTTGCGCTCTCATAAAGCTGCTCATTCAGTCTGTCGAAGTTCTCAATGCTCTCTCTTTCGTGGCAGAAAACCTTGACAACCTTCTGGCCTCCTATCATTTCCTCTATATGCCCGTTCAACTTGCCCAGGTTCTTCTGCTGAAGGACAAAGAACCTGCCGCTCTTTGAAGCCGTCCTGCCCGCCACGGTAAGCATCAGGGCCACCATAAAGAGAGTCACCAGGGTAAGGGGGATGCTTAAGATGACCATGCTGACCAGAACGCTTGCAATGGTGATCACGCTGTTTATGAACTGAGGCACGGCCATGGCTATCATCTGCCTTAAGGAATCCACATCATTGGTATATACCGACATGATGTCACCGTGGGAATGGGTATCAAAGTACTTTACCGGAAGCTTTTCCATTTTTGAAAAGAGCCCGAGCCTGATCTTCTTAAGCGTGCCCTGTGTAACATAGACCATTACCTTGCTCTGGGTATAGTTACATACAACACCCGTAAGATATATGATCGCCATCACCCCCATTGCTCTCATAAGGGGACCGAAATCCGGATCCGTTACCCCCATCATCGGAGTGATGTAATCATCCACCAGCGTCCTTGTAAACATCATCCCCCTGACGCTGCAGAGAACGCTCCCAACTATCCCCACAAGCACTACAATGAGATGAAGCTTGTAATCCTCGAATATGTAACCGAAGACCCTTTTAAGGATACCGACGGGGTCCTCAAGCTTAGGCTTGGGGCCCACATTCCTTCCCCGCCCCATCTTTATCTCTTTAACCTTATTATCCGCCATTTTACCGCCCTCCTATCCCGGGAGATCAAAGTCACCGATGCCTCCGGTCTGGGATTCATATATTTCTCTGTATATCTCGTTTTCCTTAAGCAGCTTCTCCGGAGTGTCAAAGCCGTTGATCCTTCCTTCATCAAGGACCAGGATCCTGTCGGCATTCTCCACGGAAGCCACCCTCTGAGCTATGATCAGTTTGGTAACATTGGGAATCTCCTCAAGAAATGCTTTCCGGATCTTTTTATCAGTCGCCGTATCCACTGCAGAGGTGGAATCGTCAAGGATCAGTATCTTCGGATCCTTCAGAAGAGCCCTGGCGATACAAAGCCTCTGCCTCTGTCCCCCGGAAACATTGGTCCCCCCCTGTTCGATATAGGTATCATACTTATCAGGAAACTGCTGTATGAACTCATCAGCACAGGCAAGCCTGCAGGCCCGTATGCACTCCTCCTCGGTGGCATCCGTCTTGCCCCATCTGAGGTTTTCAAGAATTGTCCCGGAAAACAGGACATTTGTCTGAAGCACCACCGCAACACTGTTTCTCAGAGTTTCCAGGTCATACTCCCTGACATTCTTCCCGCCTACGTAAACAGCCCCCTGTGAGACATCGTAAAGCCGGCTTATAAGATTGACCATTGAAGACTTTCCCGACCCGGTTCCTCCGATTATCCCTATCGTCTCTCCCGAATCTATGGCCAGGCTTATATCCTTAAGGACATACTCGCCGTGGCCGGAATTATCGTAGGCAAAATCCACATCATCAAAGATTATCCTTCCGTCCTTCACCTCGTAAACGGGATTTTCCGGGTTCTTAATGTCAGGCTCCTCCTTAAGGACCTCGCATACCCTTTCACCGCTTGCGACAGACATGGTGATCATAACAAAGATCATGGATACCATCATAAGATTCATGAGAATGTTCATACAATATGAAAAGAGCGCGATCAGATCTCCCGTTGTCAGCTGATCAGACACTATCATCTTCGCTCCCACCCAGCCTATGAGGATAATGCAGGTATCCACTGCAAGCATCATCACGGGGGCATTTAAAACAACTATCCCCTCCGCTTTCACAAAGAGCTTGTAGATAGCGTCACTTGCCTTATTCATCCGCTCTATTTCATAGTCCTCCCTTACAAAGGACTTTACAACCCTTATTGCCCCCACATTTTCCTGTATTGTGGCATTAAGGTTGTCATACTTCTCAAAAACCTTTTTAAAGCTCCCCATGGCAGCCCTTACTATCATCGCAAGGATAACGGAAAGGATCAGTACCGCTATCAGATAGATGCTTGCCACCCTGGCCGAGACTATGAAGGCCGCGCACATGGCAAAGATCAGGGAAAAGGGCGCCCTTATGCACATCCTTAAGATCATCTGAAAGGAATTCTGGATATTCGTAACGTCAGTGGTAAGCCTTGTTACCAGCCCGGCCGTCGTAAACTTATCTATGTTGGAAAAGGAAAATCTCTGAATATTGTCATTCATTGCCTTTCTCAGGTTTTTCGCAAAACCTGTGGATGCCCGTGCCGCGAAGATTCCTCCGAATATCCCGCTTGCAAGACCCAGCAGGGCTATAAACAGCATGAATAACCCCATCCTTACGATATAGTCCATATCCCCTCCGGGAACATTGACCCCCTTATCCACCAGCTGCGACATTAACAGAGGTATCAGGGTTTCGAAAAGTGCTTCAAATATCATAAATAACGGTGTTATTATTGTAGCCGTCTTATATTCCTTAATATGCGCGCCCAATGTCTTAAGCATACGGCGAACCTTCCTTTCCGCGCAAACTATTCCTTGTTACTATTCCTTTCTGAATCCCGCCCTCTTTCTGAGCGTGGGATCAAGGATCTTTTTCCTGATCCTTAAATGCTCCGGCGTGACCTCTAAAAGCTCATCAGAATCTATGAATTCCAGTGCCTGCTCAAGGCTCAGTATCTTAGGCGGGGTAAGCCTTAAGGCCTCGTCGGAGCCGGAGGCTCTTGTATTGGTCAGCTGCTTCTTTTTGCAGACATTTATCTCCACATCCTCGGTCTTTCCGTTCTGACCCACAACCATTCCGGAGTAGACCTTCTCTCCGGGGCCTATGAACAGGGTTCCTCTCTCCTGGGCGTTAAAGAGACCGTAGGTAACGGATTCCCCGCTTTCGAAGGCTATGAGAGAGCCCTGCTTTCTGTATGTGATATCTCCCTTATAGGGGGCATACTCATCGAAAACGGTGTTGATCACCCCGTTGCCCTTGGTATCCGTCATGAACTCACCCCGGTAGCCTATAAGGCCTCTTGCGGGGATCGAAAACTCCATTCTTGTATATCCTCCGGTTATCGGATACATATTCTGAAGCTCACCCTTTCTGGCTCCGAGCTTTTCAATGACTGTTCCCGAAAATTCCTCGGGTACATCGATATATGCCAACTCCATGGGCTCCGTTTTTCTTCCCCTGGAATCCGTCCTGTAGAGGACCTCTGCTTTACTGACAGCGAATTCATAGCCCTCCCGTCTCATATTCTCTATCAGCACCGACAGGTGAAGCT
>JAEEGL012846476.1_pt1 | contig 18007 bp, 15 predicted proteins | sample 9134231 | NCBI WGS metagenome assembly JAEEGL01 (sample SAMN16246548, study PRJNA631951) | gut metagenome | biome: gut microbiome; feature: rumen; material: fiber-attached | host: Bos | place: Iran: Karaj | collected 2018-10 | reverse complement strand
GCTTTCTTTCCGCCGCGCTCTTTTGGGGCGCAACGGAAATCACTCTATCACACAGCATAAAAACTGTCAATACCTTTTCGCCGTTTTTTTTCATTTTTTGCTGAAAACCAGCGGCTTTAATGTAATTAAATAGTCTACAAAAGAAATATATGATAGCGAAACACAAATTATTGACATAACCATTATTATAACAGAACACGCTGGAGCTATACTTTCGGTCGCAATACCAAGTCTATCCATGGTTTCAATCGCAAGACACAAAAAACTCGTAGCAATGTATAGCACAGTTTTTAGTTTCCCACCTTTTCTTGCTCCTACGGCAACACCTTTTTTTGCAGCCACCATTCTTAAAAACAACATACCCGTCTCTCTATAGAAGAGCAATATAAGTATGATAAATGACATATAACCAGTATGCACGTAGCAAAAAAATGAACTCAAATGCAACACAACATCAGCGAAAGGATCATATATTTTTCCGAAATCACTGACACTATTCGTTTTTCGTGCAAAAAAACCATCCAAAAAATCTGTAAATTCGGCAAAACATAACAATGGCAATAGAATACACCCTGTAATAAACCTTGTTGAAGGTATCCATTCAGGAATTGTATAAATAATTAGAAATATTGGAGCAAAAGCAATCCTAACTGTTGTAAATTTATCTGCTTTAGTCATGTATAAAATATCAAAACATATTCAAAAAAAGTCAATATCAATTTATGGATATGCTTTAAAATCTTGTACAATACTTATGCAAGATTCCACTTTTTTATCTGGTACAAGACTCGATGCGATAGTTATTGCCTTTTCTGTTACTGCAGCAGAATCAGAAACTCCATGAAGCACAACTGAATCTCCATTAATAACCGCTTTAAGAAAAATGATATTCAATTTGTATTCAAAAATTAATGTATTAACGAGTTTCTGCGCATCATACAAGGATTTTAGTTTTTCTGCACCTTTCTTCTCTTTATCCTCAGTTATTAAAGTTTTCCTTAAATTATCAATTACGATAGCTGATTCTTCAACATTCAGAATTCCTGTATTTATTGTAAGATGGAAATGTGACGGATCCTCATTTACGAGATTAAAAAAACTCTTATGGAACCCTAGCCGGTTAGAATCGCTTTCTTCTATCCGTTGCATTGCCTGTTTCTCATTCCAATTAAATTCTTTCATCAAGCGTTTAATACGCACATCGTTCTTTGCTACGAAACGCACCGAAATCAGATTAGGAAGCGATTCCAAAATGATAAAAGCACCTCTTCCAATCAGAATACAATTTCCCTCCGAGGCTGCTTCCAAAACCGCTGTCTGAAGATAATCAAGATATTCATCACGATTTTTTGCCAAAGAAGCAAAAAAACCGGGTTTACGCTCATCATATTTTTTCATTTTATCTTCGGGAAAACCAAGATTTATTATTCTCTGTTCGATATATTTTCTATCAATAAATTTATATCCTGTTTGTTTAGCCAACTCACGGGCAACCTCATCACCAAGAGCCGCTACTTGTCTTGAAATAGCTATTATCGCCATACTTTCTCCTTATTAAACTGCTTTTAAATAGAATAATATTAATTTTTCAAATTGTCAAAAAAAAGGCTGCTTTTTTTTTCAAAAAGCAGCCCTCTACATTAACTCAAATATGCGTAATCAAAATTATTTGATTTTAAATACGTCATATTTGATTGATGAATCGTATGTACCTGAACGAACTTCACCAGCGATGCTAGGAATTTCAATCTTCATACCTGGATGGATAAGATCAGGATTTGCAGGATCTTCCATGTTTGCTTTGTTGGCATTATACAAGTTTTCCCACAATGCAGGATTGTTGTATACATAAGATCTTCCAGCAATATTCCAGTAACAATCTTTTGTCTCATCCCATGGACGTACAACATAGTATCTTGGAAGCGGTGTCGTATCTGATATCTCAGACAAAACATTTACAGCTTCCTGTGCATACAGTTTTGCAGAATCGTATTCTCTTGAAGATAAAGCGATTTTTGCGTTCTGCAGAGCCTGCTCACCAGCAGTATATGTCATAGGATAATAAATATCACCCTTTGCATTTTTAGCCCATACGAGCTGATTCTCTGCAAGTGCGATAGCACTTTCTGCCTCGGCCAGTTTCTTAGCTTCAGCCTCTCTTCTTGCAAGAGCATTCGCTTCAGCTATTTTTCTTGCCTCTTCTTGTTTCTCAGCATCAATTTCAGCCTCAACCAATTTCTCGTTGATTGTTACCTCAATTTCACTGCGCTTAACCTCAGCATGCTGCGATAATTCAAGAGCCAAGGCATAATTGCCTTCATCAAAAGCCTTCTGTGCAAGTCTGTCATAATCCTCGGCTTCTCTCAAAGCCGATGAATCAGCCCAGCTTTCACAAATAACAGGCAGAACCATGCAACAAATTACTAATAAAGAACAAATAAACTTCTTCATCATCTTGCCTCCTAGTTACTTGAAAGAGGAACGATTATATCAGCATAAGAGGCAAGAACACTAAGTTCTTCTGCACGTGCACGACCTCTTTCCAAAGCTTCCATAGCCGCATTGCGTTTTTCTAATACGCTAGCATATACGGAGCTCAAAGCATCCCTTGCTGTTGTATACTCTGAGAAGGCAGCCTCATAGGACATTCTTGCGAATATCGCTTCAGCATTCTTCATATGAGCTTCAGCAGCATTATATCCCTGCTTATCTGCTACATTAGCTTTGATACCATCTGCATCTTTCTTGATAGCCAGATATTCGCTACGTACAGCATCTGACTTCTTCTTAAATGCATTTGAAACAACCTTGTTATATGCTGCATGTACTTCACCAGCCTTTGCATACAGAACTTTTCCGTCTGCCAAGGAGTAAGCAAGGTCAGCAAGCTCATCGGTTGCTTTTTCAGCTGCAGCAAATCCGTTTCTGTCATATGACTGGAAATCATTCTCTACGATACGGATATATACATCAGCTGCCGCAGAAGCCTCTTCAAATGCCTTGTATACATAAGTGAAGGTTTCTGCATCTTCCTCAAGTTCTTCCTGAGTTCCTACAGCATTGTAGTAATCAAGAGCTTCATAAGCATATTCATCTGCTATTGCAAGTTCTTCTGGGAAGTACTCGTCTGCACCAGCCAGAACAGCTTCTTCTCTAACAGCGATAACAGCATCAATCATCTGACCATTGTCTATAACCTGATTAAATGCGTCATCTGTTTTATGCATCGTATCGAGGATGTCTTTACCATTAAAGGTTGTATATGCAATTTCATATACTTCTTCACTAGCTTTGTTTCCAACCTCAACATTCTTAGAATCGTAAAGGTCATAACCTTCTTCAATTACGATGTCATAAGCATCCTGAGCATCAACAGCAACTATGAACGCAACATAGATATTCTTGAAGTTCTCGATATCAGCATCAAGCTCTTCCTGAGAACCTTCTTCGTTGTAATAATCAACAGCTTCCCAAGCAAGCTCATCAACTATATCGAATTCTTCTGGGAAGTAGTCGTAAGCACCAGCGTCAATAGCCTCATCTCTTATGTCAAGAACAGCGAGACATCTGTCAACATTGTCAAGAATCTTATTGTAATAGTACTTAACATCAGCCGTCTTTTCTACGAGAGCTTCACCATCGAATGATGTGTAAGCGATTTCGTATACTTCTTCAGCTGCGTTATTTCCAGCAGCAAAGTTTCTCACATCGTATTCTTCATAGCCATTTTCAATGACTATGTCATAAATATCCTGAGCCTCTGCAGCTGTGATGAATGCAGTGTAAACATTCTCGAAATTATCGATGTCAGCATCGAGTTCTTCCTGAGATCCACCCTCGTTATAGTACTCAACAGCTTCGATAGCGAGCTCATCAACTATATCGAATTCTTCTGGGAAGTAATCGTAAGCACCAGCATCAATAGCCTCATCTCTTACGTCAAGAACAGCAAGGCATCTTTCGCAATTATCGATTGCCTGATAGTAATAAGCCAGAGCATCGTTAATCTTTTCAAAGATTGCCTCTCCATCCAAAGGATAAGCATCAGCCAAAACAGCGATTTCATCGACAGCAGCGATTCCTGCATCAACATCTTTATAATCATATTCATCGTAGCTGTTTTCAACTATATAGTTGTATGCAATTTCAGCATCAACAGCCGTCATTAATGAATCATAAAGATATTTGCATGTCTCTATGTCAGCATCGAGCTCTTCCTGAGATCCACCGTTATTGTATATGTCAAGACAAACAACAGCATACTCGTCAACAATATCGAGCACCTCTGGAAGGTATTCTTCAGCACCATAGCTTACTGCATTATCTCTGAGCGCATAAACGAAAGCAATATTATTACCATTGTTGATTACTTTTTCGTAGTATGCATCAGCTTCATCAAGCTTCTTAGAGATTGCAGAACCATCAAATGTCGTATAAGCGATATCATAAACATCGTTTACAGCAGCAACACCAGAATCGAAGTTCTTTACATCGAACTTATCGAATCCCTTTGCAATGATATAAGCGTATGTATCTTCAAGAGCAACAGCCTTTGTGAAAGAACCATAAATTGCATCAAGATTGTCTATATCTGCATCGAGCTCTTCCTGAGTACCACCCTCTTCATTGAAATAATCAAGGGCATAAACAGCATAATCATCAACAGCTGCGAATTCTTCTGGATAGAACTCCTCTGCACCCGCTTCGATAGCTTCTTCACGAGTTTCAAGAAGGTCTGTTATAGCAAAGCCATTGTCCAAAGACTGCTGGTAGCTGTCACGAACAATAGTAATTGTATCCAAGAATCTCTGATCAGCAATTATCTCTTCATTTTCATACAAAGCAATTATATCGAAACAATCATCAATCGCAGCATTACCTAAAGCGATATTCTTATAATCGAACTGATCGAATTCGTTATCATAAATATCATTATAAGCATCTTCTGCTTCGCAGGCTGCGACGAATGACTTAGCGATATTAAGGAATGTCTCTAAATCTTCATCAAGCTCTTTCTGTGTTCCATCTTCGTTGTAATACTCAAGACGAGCAACAGCGATATCAGCAACAGCTTCGAAATAGTCTGGGAGAAGTTCAGCTGCACCAGCATCATATGCGGTCAGATAAGTATCGATGATTTCATCAACAGCCTTACCGTTCGCTACGAACTGAGCATATACAGCAGCTATCTCTTCGGAAGCTTCGAGCAATGCGTTCAATGTTTCTGGATTGTCAAGCAACACACTAGTATCAAAAGATTCAACATCGGCAGAAACACTTGCAACCTTTTCCTGAAGCCCATCGAAAAGAGCCTGTCCAAGCATTGCGTTCTTTACATCGAACTCATCGTAACCACAAGCATACGCAAGGTTACAATCAGCTTGCGCCTCTCCAAGATTCTCTAATGTAGCGTAAAGACTGACAAAACTATCAGCAAGCGTGTCGAATTTCTCAACATCGTCTTCCGCTTTACAAGCAGCAAGGAACTCATTATAAGCAGCATCTACTCCATCAAAATAATCTTTGAGAGAGTCATAGTACCTTACCCCCGTAGCAAGAGCATCGTTACGAGCCTTTGTTACATCAGCACTAACAGCTGCCCAGTCTGTTTCTGGCTCAGCAACTACCGGTTCCGGCTCAACAACAGGAGCGGGAGCTGGCTCAACAACAGGAGCTGGAGCCGGTGCCGGAGCTGGAGCCGGTGCCGGAGCTGGAGTTGTTACTTCCACTTCAGTAGGAGCCGCTTTTTCTGGTTCTGCATCAGATCCACAGGCAACGAACAGCGTGAGAATCGTACACAGAAGAAAAATACGGAACAGAACTCTTTTCATATTTCCTCCTAATTTAAATGACTCTGTTATCATTCTTATCGATTTTTATTATCGGTAAAGATATCTTATAAACAGGAATCTTTTTTTTCAGGTCGTCTATTTTTTAAACATACCTAGTAAATAGCATACACCACTTTTCGAATTGTTACAACTTATTTCTTTAAACTAAAAAAAACTTTTAGATAAAAAATTTTCATATTTCTTAAGAAAGTGATATACTTTTATCGGATTTTCATGAAAAACAAATGTATAGACACATTTTGCACCAAGATGAAAGGGGATTTTTGGGTATCACAAAAAAAACTTATTCTAAGGAGGATAAAAAATGGCTGACGATTTTTCTTTTCAGATTGTAGAATCGCTGGGAACATTTTCAAAAAGCAAGAGCGGATGGACCACAGAACTAAATTTAGTTTCGTGGGGAGGGCGTGACCCGAAATACGACATACGCAGCTGGTCGCCCGATCATAATAAAATGGGAAAAGGCGTTACGCTGACAAAAGAAGAACTGATTGAACTGAAAAATCTTCTTAGCAAGACAGAGATTAACTGATTTCGTACTCGCTAAGAGAACTGCCTTTTTTCATACAGTGACAATACACAAGAGTCTGCAGGCTTATCGACTCCACAGCTGATCCCGATGAGCGTATCATCATATCGGTCTGGGAGAGAAGTGATATTGCAGACTCTGTTTGCTCAGGATTCCAGATTCTGGCTGCCGCCCTATATTTTTGTTGCATTTTTTTGGCTTGGAATCCATTTATCTTGAGATTAAAATCCGAAAGTCCGTTTTCCTTAGCGAGCAAATGCCATACCTTCAGCTTCCGGAAACACCATGTCAATCCGGCAATAAGCGACACATAATTGGAATCTTTTGAATTCCGAAGCTTCTGTAATATGGAAAGCGATTCTGATAACCTTGTCTGTGGCTCATGATCAGCGGCAGCCATTGCATCAAAAAGAGTAAACGCCGACTCTTCCCTGTTGTGTGCTAATATAGATTCAACGTCATCTGTAGTAATCAGATGATTTTTTTCGAAACATACGAAGAAGCGTGAACACTCGTTGCGCAAAGCCTCGGTATTATTCTCTACCAATGAGAGTATGAGTTCAGCGACATCCGGATCTGTTCTGTATCCATTTTTACGGAAAAACGATTCCAGCCACTGCTCTTTACGATCCTCAAACATCTCCCAAAAAATTTTCCGGTGTTCTTTTGGAACGAGCGACTCCAGTTTTTTATCTACCGATGTTTCGTCCGAAACGAGGAAAAGCCAAACATCATCAGCTTGAATCGACTTTAATTCATCACACCATTTCGACAAAAGCTCAATATCTTCTTTTTTCTTTATTGCCTCTGCACCTCTGAGCACGACAAAACGCGCAGGAACAAACAAGTTCCCGTTCTGCAGAATCGAAAGAACATCACTAAGAGGAACATCTGCCGTATATAATAGATGATAATCGAGCGATCCGAATTTTTTTTCAGCCGAATTTTTCATATCAGCAATGGCATCGTTTCTTTCGCCGAATTCAGGACCTGTATAAAGGAAAAGAGGAACAGAATACATCAGTACGAACGTATTATATTAGAAAGTTTTCCGATAATCTGCACATTTTTGCAATAAATCGGATTGAATTCCGGATTCTCAGGCTGAAGCCGGATACGTGTCGGCTCTTTGAAGAATCGTTTAAGCGTTGCCGAATCATCAAGAACAGCTACGACTATATCACCGTTCTGAGCAACACAGTCCTGCCGTATTATGGCAAGATCACCGTCGAGAATACCTGCATTTATCATGCTTGAACCACGGACATGAAGCGCGAAATACTTACTTCCGGGAGAAAGCATGCTGTCAGGGAGCTTGACATAGCCTTCAAAATTCTCGTCACAAAAAAGCGGCTTACCAGCTGCGACAGTTCCGATAACAGGAATTTCAACCACTTTCCTACCACGCATTTCCGGCCGGTCATCGATAAGCACCTTAAGTGAGCGGGAACGTTTCTCAGCCCGGGACAAGTAGCCTTTTTTCCTAAGAGCAGCAATATGATCCTGAACAGCCTTAAGCGAAATAGAGAAATATTCTGCCGTCTCCCTTACTGTGGGAGGACATGTGTTTGCTTCTGTATAGTTCTGGATAAAACGAAGAACCTGAAGCTGTCTTTCTGTAAGTTCTTTCATATATACTATACACTTTACAATATGTTTTTAAAAAAGACAATAAGCAAAATGCATTTTTTACGACACGACTTAACGGGTATCACCCTGTTAAGCCTTTAATATGCTGAAAAACTATTCTTCTTCGAACTTATTCTCAAAAAGATTGTATATCGCATCGACAGCAGCCTGAGCATCGCTACCTTCTGCCTTCAGAGTCAGAACAGTATTATATCCCGCAGCCATTGTGATGACACCCATGATAGACTTTGCGTTGATTGTTGTAGAATCTTTCTCAATGAGGATTTCTGATGCAAATTTATTAGCAGTTTGGGCAATAAGAGCTGCCGGGCGAGCATGTATGCCAGCACGGTTTCTTACAGTAAGAAGTTTCTCTACAGATGCCATACTATTCTCCTTAAACTTTAATACGAATCATCGCTTCCGTCATAAACAGACTGAGCTTGTCCGTTTTCTATCCAATTAAGGACATTTTGATTGAAATCGCGTGCAGAATTATAACCCATCGATTTGAGTCTTTCATTCATTGCAGCAGTTTCTATTATAATAGGAACATTTCTACCCGGTTTAACAGGAATTTCCAAAAGAGGAATCTTTACACCGAGAAGTTCCATCGTATTTTGCTTTGTACCAAGACGGTCATATATCTTATTTGTATCCCATTCCTCAAGCTTTACAACGAGCTGTACTTCCTTTTGCTCACGAATTGCACCTACTCCATACAACTGCTCGATGTTTATGATGCCCAATCCCCTTATTTCCATATGGTGACTGATTATTTTGTTTGCACCTTTACCAAGGACCGAGTTACCATTAACACAGCGTATCTCAACAATATCGTCAGCAACAAGTCGATGTCCGCGCTCAATAAGCTCAAGAGCCGTCTCGCTTTTTCCTACACCAGAATCACCGATTAGGATGATACCGACACCGAAAACCTCGACAAGAACGCCATGCATTGATTTTTTTGGTGCAAATATGTTCGAGAAAACACGCAATAACCTTGTAGAGAACTCAGTAGACTCCAAATCAGTGGAAAGAACAGGACATCCAGCCTCTTCTGCAATCGTACTGAACTGCTCAGGGATTTCTAAACCATGCGTAAAAACACAGCATGGTATTGTATACGTAAAAATCTGTTTGATTGTGGCTGTATTATTTTCAGAAATAAGTTTATGAAGGTAGGCAACCTCACCGCGTCCAAATACCTGAACACGCTGGTAGGCAAAAGATTCAAAAAAACCGGACAAAACAAGTCCTGGTCGATTCAAATCCGGTATGGTAATCTTCCTGTCTAGTCCTCTGCGACCATTTATGCAGCGAAGATTCAATGAGTTGTGTCCTTTCAAGTTCAAATCGAGAAGATCCAGAACTGTAAAGTCTTTATCAGCCATACCGGAAATATACACGCATCAATACAATTTTTCAACAGGTGATTTTACTTTGCGCTTGTTGAAATAATCGTTATTTTTGCTGAACTTTATCTTTCTCTTTTTTGATTTTAAGGTCAAGAACATCTATCATCTTGTTAAGACATGTCGCAAACTCATAATCATCAGCTTCTACATGGGCTGTTGTACCCCAACGGAAACTAAGCGTCGTATCGAAATAATATTTTTTATCTTCCTTAACTTTAACCGCACAGCTTACTATAAGGTCTTCTGCATATTTAATACGCTCAAGTTTTTTATTTACAAGATCCTGCTGATCCTGATCCATAGTGAAACCTACAGAATTTACTGTTATATTCATCTGATCCTCCATAAAAAAAGTGATTTGAGATACAGAAACATAGTGCAGTTGCACTTTGCTTCTATATAAATAGTATAATGCGTGAAAAAAAGAAACGCAAAGAAAAAATCAATTCAATACAGTAATTTTCTAATATAAATAGTTCACTTGCGATCGAATGATGATTTTATATTAAGCTCTGACCGATACTTAGCGACTGTACGACGAGCTATCTTTATGCCTTTCTCAGCTAGTTTTGCAGTGAGTTTTTCATCAGAAAGCTTTTTTGTTTGACCTGAAGACTCATGCTCCGCAAGGATTTTTGCTATTTCCTGCTTGACGCTTTCCTTTGAAGGTCCATCGCCATCAGATGCGATTGAGTTTGTGAAGAAATAGCGAATTTCGAAAAATCCCCATTCACAGCGGATAAATTTACCATTCGCAATACGTGAAATTGTTGCAGGATGAACTTCTATAGCATCCGCAACTTCCTGCATTTTCAGAGGAACAAGATTCCCCGGCCCTTTATAAAAAAAATTGGACTGTTTCCCGACAATTACCCGAAGTGCATTATAAACTGTCATAGTCCGTTGCTGAACGGCATTTATGAACCAATCTGCTTTCCTTACCGATTCTGCTGCAAATTTTCCTGTTTCACCACCAGAATCCATCATCTTTTTGAATTCTGAAGAAACCGCAACTTCGGGCAAAGAACCTTTAAGCATTTCAATTGTAAATAAATCTGCACCGTTCTCAATTTCCTCATCTGTACTTTTGCGGATAAAAGCATCCGGTTCCACATAGGAAACCGTGTTTCCATCCGAAAACTGCTGCGCTGGGTGGGGATCAAGCGACTGGATAAAAGCGATTGCTTCTTCGACAGCAGACACAGTGTAATGTCTTGCCAAAAGAGCATCATTCTCTGCTATGCCGGACAAAATCTGCTGCGGACGGCTCTTTTCGAGCAACTGGAAATAATCGCGTAATAATATTATAGCAAGCGGAGGAGCATTTTCTGTTGCTGTAGCTTGAATGATAAGGCTTTCTTGTAAATTATAACAACAGACGCCAATCGGATCAAAAGTTTGCACAAGTCTTAGCGTAGTCTTAAGCAAAGAACGAGTTTCCCCAGGACGAAGCAATTGCTCACACGGACTCTGGAAAAATCCGTGTGAATCTAGGTTTCCAATCATCCTCTCTGCAAGATTCTTTACATTTTCTGGCACATCTTTTTCCGAAAGCTGGACAAGAAGATGTTCCTGCAAAGTCTCTTCTGGTTGAGCCACACTTTCAAGGAACCGTTGATGAGTATCACTGTCCGAAGAAGATACATATACAGGATCTTTCACAACCACCATCGCAGGATTCGATTCAACTTCCTCATAAATACGTTCTCTAAGCTGATCCATAGGCATCGCAAGGATATTTATGGTTTGTATCATCTGAGGAGAAAGTTTTTGCTGCTGCGACATCCGTTGCGAAGCGGACAGTTCCATAGAGGCCATGCCATAGTGTAGCACAAAGCCAAACGATTTGGTATATTTTCTTCATGGAAAAACTTAATTCATACGGACTGAAAGTACCGGAAATTCTTCTTCCGGCAGACAACACAGATTTGAAAGCATGGGCGGTTATTGCTTGTGACCAGTACACACAGGACAGAGAATATTGGAGGCGATGCGAAAAAACCGCAGAGAACAAGCCTTCAACACTGCATATAATTTTACCTGAAGTGTATCTTGGAGATGCCGACAAACAGGAACGAATTGAAAAAATACATGCTTCCATGAAAGAATATATTGAAAGCAATGTTTTTTCCGAACCAAAAAAATGTCTTATCTACATTGAGCGAACTACAGCGTATAAACGCATCAGGAAAGGGCTTGTAACAGCTCTTGACCTTGAGGCTTATGAATGGGAACCAGATTCAAAAGCTCTTGTTCGCGCAACAGAGGCAACAATAGTAGAGCGCATTCCTCCAAGAATGGAAATTCGAAGAGGAGCTCCTCTCGAAAGCCCTCACATAATGCTGCTTGCGAATGACAGCGCAAAAGAACTTGTCGAAAAAACCGGAGAAACGGTAAAAGCCAAGGCTCCGACATACAGCACGGATCTTATGGAAAACTCCGGAAGTATTATGGGCTGGGCAGTGGACAACGAAGAAGAAATCGCACATGTTCAGGCCGCATTGGAAACGCTGAAAAAAGACGGAACTAGTGCAGATGGGTCTACGTTCCTTTTTGCAGTAGGAGATGGGAACCATTCACTTGCGACTGCAAAAGCGGTGTGGAACGAATTCAAACTGAAAAATGGCGGAAAGAAAGATGAAAATGGAAAAATCTCGATTCCGGCAGGATTTGAAAACCACAACGCACGATTTGCCCTTGTTGAGATTGTGAACATCTACGATGACGGACTTACATTTGAGCCGATACACCGCGTTCTATTCAATACCGATGCAGAACTGCTTACAAAGACGATATGCCAAAAACTCGAAGGAACAGCGGAACTATGTGAGACAGAAAAAGAACTTAACGACAAAGTTTCCGCATCAAAGGGCTTTATTGGAATTGTGACACAAAAAGCCAACAAACCAGTATATACATTGATCCGTACAGACATTACAGATCTCATGGTGAGCAAACTACAGCCTGTTCTCGATGATTTCCTTAAAACCTCTCAGGACTCTGCCATAAACGGAGGAAATTCGGTGAACAGCGTAAACTCAGCAAACTGTGCCGCAACTTCTGCACAAAAGCCGGAAATAGACTATATCCACGGTTCTGACGAAGTTTTCAGACTTGGGAAAAAAGAAAACACAGTAGGAATTCTGCTTCCTCCAATAGCAAAAGAAAGCTTTTTCAGTACAATTGCCGGGAACGGACCGTTACCGCGCAAAAGCTTTTCCATGGGAGAAGCTAGCGAAAAACGTTTTTACTTTGAATGCAGAGCTTTATTCTGATTGTTTATAGATGCGAAAAAAAATGGCTTCAAAACCTAAGTCTTGAAGCCATACTATTTTACCGGCGAAGAGACTTGAACTCTTACACCCTCGCGAGCAGCAGATTTTGAGTCTGCCGTGTCTACCATTCCACCACGCCGGCGAATAATTTCTGTACCTAAAACGTACCAGAAAAAAACGAATATTGCAAGGGGGATTTAAATGCTTCACATAGGATGCCATGAATCATCATCCGGGGGATTTGTTGCAATGGGCAACGAAGCCATAGAGCTTAATGCCGACACCTTCGCCTTTTTTACACGAAACCCGCGCGGAGGACAAGCAAAACCAATAGACGAAAAAGATACAAAAACTTTTTGCATTTTCGCAAAAGAACATAATTTTGCACCGCTCGTTGCCCATGCACCATATACGATGAATCCTTGTTCAGCCGACCCGCATCTTCGGGAATTCGCGCTTGAAATGATGATTGATGATTTGAAAAAAATGGAATATACTCCCGGCAATTTGTACAATTTTCATCCGGGAAGCCATGTTCAGCAAGGTGCCGATGTCGGCATAGACCTTACATCGACTCTCATTGCAAACGCAATAAGCGCAACACCGGACTGCACAACCATGCTCCTTATAGAAACGATGGCAGGTAAAGGTTCCGAGATCGGCAGAACCTTCGAGGAAGTTCGTCAACTTATAGACAAGGCTGAAGAAAAAGCAGGAATGTCGCTTGAAACAAGACTCGGCGTCTGTCTTGACACATGCCACATTTGGGACGGTGGTTACGATATAGTATCGGATTTAGACGGAGTTATTACAAGCTTTGATAAAGTAATAGGGCTTAAACGACTTCATGCCGTTCATCTTAACGACAGCCTTAATGTTTGCGGAGCGCACAAAGACAGGCATGCAAAAATTGGTGAAGGCGAAATAGGGAAAGAAGCTCTTTTTAGAGTAATTAACCATGCCGAACTTCGGGAACTTCCATTTATTCTTGAAACACCGAATGAACACAATGGCTATAAAGCTGAAATAGCAATGCTAAGAGAAGCCTACAAATAAAACTGATAAAACCCAGAAAAAAGGCGAGGAAATGAATCAGAGCGAAAACCTGCTCAGCTCGCCATACTTTGCATCATCAGCATATTCTCAAATTCGATATTCGAAACTGGTTTTGAGAAGAAAAATCCCTGAATAAGATCGCAGCCAGAATTTCTTAGGAACTCAAGCTGCGTCCTGTTCTCGACACCTTCCGCAACTGTCTCAAGACGAAGCTCTCGTGTAAGTGTAAATATCGTTTTGAGTATCATTCTCGCAGTTCCTTCATTATCGCCCTGCAAGAATGATTGATCAATCTTAATTACATCAAAAGACTCTTCTTTTATTAGATTGAGTGATGAATAGCCACGTCCAAAATCATCTATTGATACTCTGAAATCATCTTTACGCAATCGCTTTGCAATATCAGTGAGGATTTTCTCATTCTCAAAGAAAGCCGATTCTGTAAGCTCAATTTCAAGCGATTTATGAGGAATGCCATATTGCCCCGCGATATTTGTGAGTTTATTGCAAAATCCTGGGTTATAAAGGTTTACTCTAGAAAAATTAACAGATATCGGAACTACGGTTATGTTTTTATTGAAGAAATTCGACATTGTTTTACAAACTTCTTCAAAAACATAAAAATCAAGTTTAGGGATAAGTCCCGTATGCTCAAGTACCGGAATAAACTCTGAAGGAGAAGTCAAGCTCCCATCTTCCTGCTGCCAACGAACAAGAGCCTCTGCACCGGCAATACGCTCTGAGCAGGCATCATACTTTGGCTGAAACATTACGACAAATCGCTTATCTTTTAGCGAAGATTCGAAATTACTTGCCAACTCCATGCGAGTCTGCTGCTGCAAGAAAAGATCCTCGTTGTATACACCGATAAGATTGCCGTAGTTTTCTTTTACAGAACGCGTAGCAATTTTGGCATAACTGCGCATTTCTGACACTGGAATGAACGGATCCTTAATTGTGTAAATACCGAAATGCATTGTTATGGCATGGACTGCTATCAGACGCATAAGAACGTCGTACCACTGGAAAATCGTTTCAAAAGCTTTGTTCAGTTCGCCTTCTGCAAGTACATAGAAATGATCACTTGCATTTCGGCAAGCAAGAATATGCCCATCAAAAAAGTCCTGAATACAAAATGCAACATATTTCAACGCTTTATCAGAAGCTTCCTTTCCATGCACGCTACGATAAAAACTGAAATTGTCTATATCGATATGAAGAATATAAAGACTTTTAGGTTCTTGCAACTCAAGGACAGCCCGTGCAGCTTCATCAAATTCTTGTTCTGACAAAAGTCCAGTAAGTGAATCTATTTTACTTTCCGGTTTATGACTTTTCTTTATCTGTACAGATTTTTCTTCATTTCTTTTTTCAACCTTTCTGAGCTTTTTCAGGATGAAAAAGAATGCACAGATAACTATGCATAAGAACAGACTCAACAAAAGAAGAACAATATAATAACCTGACATTTTGTATACCTACTTTTTTAGCTCAGTTTTTTACACTTTCCGATTTGTGTTTACTAAAATACTAGTACATAATAAAAAAAAAAGCAAATGAAATTTTCAGAAGAATATTCAAAAAGCCTTTTATTTCTTATATTTTTACAATTTTCTAAATATCTTAACGTTTTCTAAATTTTTAGATTAAAACTTTACCAATTAAATTTTCTAAGATACACAATCTTTATCAGCATTATCAAGAATTTTACTTGTGAGATTTTTTCAACCGGGGAGACAGAAAAAGGAGAAAAGAACAATATAAAAAAAACGGATTTTTCAGAAAGGATCCTGCAACGAGCTTGTTTCCAAACTCCAAGCTCGTGCAGTATTCATAATCTTTTAGTACTTTTCTTTTAGAACTTCAAGAGATAATTCTTTTTCTTTCCTCTGCGAAGAACAATCACTTTACCTTCAATCGCAAGATCAGGGGTAACAGGCATATTCTCGTCTGAAACTTTATCTCCGTTGAGCGTTATGGAACCAGCATTAAGGAATTCTCTTCCTTCGCGCTTACTTGAAACAATCTTGTTGTTGACAAGAACATCCATAATCGTCTGACCGGCTGTAACGCTCACCGTCGGCACGTCTTTAAGCCCTGCCATAACGTCGCTCAAAGAAAGCCCCTTGATGTTGCCGCTGAAAAGAGACTGGCTTATTGAAACAGCCTTCTCGTACTCTTCTTTTCCGTGAAGGTCAGTGATAATCTCACGAGCCAAAGCCTTGTGTGCCTCGCGCAGTTCAGGATGCTCGGCGTTTTTCTTCTCCAGCTCGGTAATTTCTTCCGGGGTGAGGAACGTGAAAATCTTGAGGTACGAGATAACCATGCTGTCATCAACGTTTACAAGATACTGGTAAAGCTCATAGCTCGAAGTTTTGTTGATGTCGAGCCAAAGTGCGTTACCTGCGCTTTTTCCAAACTTGTTACCGTACTTGTCGAGTACGAGCGGCATCGTGAATCCGTAAGCTTCTTTTCCTTCAATCTTGCGGATAAGCTCTATACCTGTGGTAATGTTTCCCCACTGATCCGCGCCCTCTGCCTGCATAATACAGTTCTTGTTGCGGTACAGCCACAAAAAGTCGTAGCCCTGAAGCAGCGTGTAAGAGAATTCCGCGTATGTAATGCCTGTCTCAAGACGGCGGGCAATAATATCCTTGTTAAGCATGTAGCTTACATTTATGTACTTGCCGATGTCACGCAAAAAATCCAGGTATGTGTAGTCTTTTGTCCAGTCGTAGTTGTTTATGATTTCCGCCTTGCCCTCAAAAAGTTTGTCTACTTGAGCGCGAATGCCCGCCATGTTCTTTTCGAGCTTTTCTTTAGCCATTATTTCGCGTTCTGCGGTAGGGCGCGGATCTCCGATAAGTCCTGTTGAACCTCCTACAAGCAGAATCGGGTGATGTCCTGCTTTTGCAAAGCGTTTTGCGGTTACAAGCGAAGAATAATGCCCTAAATGAAGGCTGTCTGCAGTTGGGTCTGTTCCCCAATAAAACGTGACATTGCCGCTGTTGATTTTGTCCTCAATGTCTTCTCCGGCTGTGTCTTTTATAAGACCGCGCCAATTCAGTTCTTCATAAAAAGTCATTATTTGCTCCTTATAGCCTTGCAGCAAAATTGCATTTTTGCCGAAAGCATATTCTGCTCATAAGATAGCATTTTTTCATAATTGCGTAAATAATGAACATATCTCGATTACCAGACGACGTTTATACGAGAAAAACAAAATTGTGAGTGCCTTAATTCTTGCTATCAGACTTCAAACTGATCTACTTGACCACCAATCTCATCAATAGCTTTCTTCATAAGATTAGTTATTTCCGAAAGGGCTTCTCCCGTCTCATTAATCTTAGCTGCGTTCGCTGACATATCTTTCATTTCGTTCTTGATGCTTGAAGTTGCTTCTTGAAGCGCATATGCCTCGCTCATTATAGCCTGGCTTCCTGCCGTCATCTTTTGGGACGCAAGCTGCACTTGCTCAGTGCTGTTGTTCATATCACGCAAAGCTCCAGTAATCTCTGCAGAACCAGAACGCTGCTCTTCCATAGCTTTTTTTATCTGGCGGACAAGAGAATCCGTAGCATGGATTTCCTCGGCAAGGCTCGCATACCCCTTCACGCCACGCTGCGTAACCTGAACTACGGAGTTTATTGTTTCCTGTATACGATTCAGCTGCTCACCAATAGTCTTTGACTGTGCAGTTGATGTTTCAGACAGCTTTCGTATTTCACCTGCGACAACAGCGAAACCTTTTCCGGCTTCACCGGCGTGAGCGGCCTCAATGGCGGCGTTCATGGCAAGAAGATTCGTCTGGCTTGCGATGTTGGCAATAACGGAGTTTGCATCTGTCAAAAGTTTTGATTGCGTTTCAATATCAGTAATCTGCTCCTGCAAAGCACGTTGCGTCTGCGCCCCGGAATCTGCCTCTTTTGCGATAGATTCAAAAGAGCCTGCCATTCTATCAACAGAATCGTTTACCTCAGCAATGTTCACAATCATAGATTCTACAGCCTTTGATGCGACAGATGACACTTTTACCTGAGTACCAACAAGTCCTTCAAGCGAACCTATGCTTGTAAGAACCTGATTCAATGAATCTGTTGTCTGATGCACACTGCTGCCCTGTTTATCAATGTTTCCACTTATTCCATCAATATTTTCTTTAATCTGAGTTATTGCCGTAGTCGTTTCAAAAACACCGTCGTGCAGCTGGTCACCAGCAACAAGCAACGATTCCTTAGACTGCTTCAT
>JAEEGL014151763.1_pt1 | contig 18008 bp, 14 predicted proteins | sample 9134231 | NCBI WGS metagenome assembly JAEEGL01 (sample SAMN16246548, study PRJNA631951) | gut metagenome | biome: gut microbiome; feature: rumen; material: fiber-attached | host: Bos | place: Iran: Karaj | collected 2018-10 | reverse complement strand
TATCAGGAATAAAATCCACTGAATTCTTTCTATCATACCGATTCGGATATTCATCAAACGTTGGCCGTATGAAACCGACCTTACCATGCAAATAACCCATCAAGCTTTTAATCAATTCAGCTGCGCCGTTACCTACTATAATATTCTCTTGATGTATATTAAAATTTTTAGCTGCAAGAAGGCTGTTTACCCTCATGCCAGACGGATATTCTGTAAGTAGAATGTCAAAGGAAGCTCTCAGTTCATCTTTCATCTTAGCAGGGGGAAAATAAGGATTCACTAGATAGCAGAAATCCAATAGCTTTGGATAGCGCCAGTATCCACCATACCGTCCTTGGAGTAGTTTTACTCGCTCATCTTCGTCAGGAGTGAAAATTGATTCAGCTATGTCAAGATCCTGAATATCATCGATTTCATACCACCGCTGACCTTCAAGCCTCTTTGCCTTAATCTTTGGATCATCTAGCATGGTGACTACGCGGAGAACTTGCTCGTAGTATTCATTTCGTCCCAATGCAGACTGGTAAGCTTCTAGGAATGGAACATAATGCGTTTCAGAAAAATGCTTGCTAAACTTATAAATATTTACTGTCTTGTAATAATCTTTGATTTCACTGAACTTAAATTTTATCCCTGGAACAAACGCTTCGATGCTGTCATCCTCTCCGAGTTTTACACACGTGCCGTCCATCCAAGACTCATACTTATCTACAAGGGCAAGCGTATCCCTCGTGTCGGAAACAAGAGCATCCAACACCGAATCCTCAAAGATGAGATCTGATTCAAATAGTAGTGTATCATCCTTAACCAACCAATTCTTTGCAAGAGCTAAGGAATAAATATTGTTGGTCTTATCGTAGATTGGATTGCAGATGTAAATAATAGGAGTCTGAATATCCAAAGTATCAATAAAATCAATCAGTTTCTGCCCCTCATAACCAACAACTATGATAATTCGAGACAGATGTAGTCTTTCTATTTGGTGAAGCATACGGTCAATAAGTGTGACCCCATTTACTTTAACCATGCATTTTGTATTGTTCGATGTGAGTTCTTTAAGCCGTTTACCCATTCCTGCTGCTAAGATTATTGCTTGCATGCTTGCTCTCCCTTGCGAATACATTATATAGTTGCATTATTCTCACAATTTATATGCTTTGTAATTATGGTGTGGAATCCTATCTTTCTCCTTTGGCAAATTCATATAATCTCCATAAATCTGTGTCAATATTTCATTGTATCTTGCCGGAATATAGAATTTGGAATTTTCGAATTGAATCTGGGTCAGATCGTTAAAGTATTCATTTGGAAATATTCTGGGGATATCTGCCCACGATGTAAGGCCTATATAACCACTATTAGTTCCATTATATGCCCGCGATTTTTTATCTATCCGTTTCATAAAAAAGCTCGTCCCTAATATTTTCGAATATATAGCAAGGGGCAAATTAAGCATTTTATGACTTACAGAGTTACCGTAAAACAAATTTTTATAAGTGCTAAGTAACATGCATTTTTTTATTAGTTCTGTATGAAAAAGCCTCTTTTCCCAATAACCAACATCTGAGCCAGAATCATCAAATGGATAAACATCAATAAACAATCCGGAGACATGTTTTGTGCTTTCAAATTCCACCCTATACCTACTGTCGCAAATTCTTAAAATATAATATGGATAATCTTTAGAGACAGAAAAATGGTCATAATAGAATGGGCAATTTTTCTTTTTAGTCTCTTGGCTAAGAAGATATAGGAATCTTTCATAATCATCCCGTTTCATAGCTATATCTATATCATCATCCCACGGAATAAACCCATTATGTCTAACTGCACCAAGAAGAGTCCCATAAATCAGCCAATATTTGATTTTATTTTTTTCACACAAATCATGAGCGTATTTTAAAATATTAAAAGATGCTTCCTGAATTTCCTTTAAAGACAGTTCTTTCATAGTTGTTCCTTTCCCATGTGTATTATCTCTTTCGAATCATCCTAATTATAGCAGTTATAATCCCCATCTTTTTTTCCGCAAAGAACAAGAATCCACCTAGGCCAAATACTGCCAGAATGAACCTCAACCATATCAGATTAACCGTTAATAATGAAATCGCGCCTACAGCAATAGTTCCACAAGCAGACAGCACTATCACTCCTCCAGAAAAAAGAGACTGTCCTTCTATCTTCTTAGCCATAAAGTAGTGGAACAAGAAATATAGTAAATAGGTCACAAGTGTTGTATATGCTGCTGCTATATACCCATATTTTTCAATAAAAATATAGTTTGTTACAATGTTCACACCAGCTGCACACATCGTTGCCAATGCAATAGATTTTGTTCTCTCATGGTAGTATTCGACTGTTGCAGGTATATTATATAGACAAGTAAAAAAGCCACCACATACAACCGGTATTACACAGGCCTCTGAATCGGTATATTTCGATCCGCCCATTACATATACCAGCTCTGGTGAAATCAGCATCACAAAAGATGCAAATACAAATAAGAACACTATATATATAGTTGATACTCTTTTTATCGCATCAAAGTCATTCTCTTTTCTCCTTTCATAAAACCAAGGATTCCATACAGTATCAATTGAGCTTGATGCTACTTGGAGAATTGTAAAAATATTATAAGAAAAGCTGTATAAGCCAGACGCTGAGTAGCTAATCATATTCGTGATCATTATCCGGTCGAAAGAAGAAAGAATAATCTGGCTGATTCCATGTGGCACAATCGGAAGACTGTACTTAAGTCCCCATTTCATCATTGGAACAAAGTTAGCTGGTTTATGCTTTCTCAACTGATTTGCTGTCAGATAAATCCCTATAACAAAAATTGGAATCACAGTCCCGACAATGCGTCCTACGTATCTTGATTGTGGCCAGACGCACAAAATCAGTATAATAGATATTATAATATTTCCAACCGAGTTAAAACCTGCTATAGTTAAGTATTCTTTATATTCATAATTAATACTGACATCTGAATTATATGAAATCAGTATGGCATTACATGTGCTATATACGATAAGCAAAAATACAAGTGCTGAATCAAACTTCACCACTTGCGAAATAAGGCCTCTAAAAAAGGCAGTTAGGATTAACCAAACAAAACCTCCACACCAAATCAATAGATACGCGTTGCTAACGTATGTCCGATAATCTTTCCCTTCTTCAGCTCCCTCGCTGATCATCTTATATCTATATCTTGCATTTTTAAAGCTGGCATGTATTGCTAAACCGATTATTACAAACATTATACTTTCATAAGCACCGAAGGTGTTTACGATTCCATAATCATCGGTACTTAAAAGTCTGGCGAATATTGGTATTGTCAGGAAAGAAAGGCCTTTTAGAAGATAGTTCCCTATTGTATAACCTATCCCGGCCTTAACCGCTTTGGAATTGCTCATGTTCCCTCTAATTCCTCAAATATATCTAATGTTTATGATTTCGTAATTATCCATCTTTATATCTGCACCATACGAAAACACGATGCAAAAATACAATAAAGCACAAAAACCAACACTGTCTAACAAATATGGGTTTGTAAGTGCACTTAGCATATATGCCACAAACACACAATAATAGAAGTATCTGATATAATTCTTATTCCTATGAAAATCAGAACTCTTTAATGGCGTAAACCAGATATCAAAAATAAAATATGTAGATACGATTCCATATCTCCTTATCGTTTCAAGCAATGTGTTTTCAGTAACATTAACATACATTTGTCTACCTCGGCTAAAGAATGTCGATCCTGGCCCAAATCCGAAAAATAAAGTCCTAAACGGATTTTGCTTAAATATATCAATATAGGTTAAAGTATCAAGCACTTTTATAGTAGATGATTGACTGTTACTATCATTTATAAACTTTATTATAAAAATAATAGCACTAATCGCAACAATAGATAAAAGAAGTAATGGTGTGAGCATTAACCCATTTTTGTACATTGATAAAACAACATAAATTCCAACAAGGAGCATCGCTGATATTATATTTGCTCTTGTCCCAGAAAAAATCAAAGCAATAAACAAAAGAATGATTATTAACATATGCTTTTTTTCGCCATTCAACCTCCTTACCAAATGATAACCCAAAGCACATGTCATGCAAGGTGCCGTTCTATACCATACTGTTAAGAAACGTGTTCCTAATATCATTCTTTTATCGATATTGATTAGACTAAGACCTGTTGATTTTTGTAAATTTACAAAATATGTACGTAGGCTGTTGAAAGTAGAATCTGATAAAAAGCAACTTATCCATATTGTTATAATTATTAATGCAACAATAACACTAACAAAGTTATAAGCGCAAATAATTACTTTGGCATAACGCTCCTGATAAAAGCACATAAGTAGTAAATATGCCGAGATAACAATCGTTACAAAACCGCCATCTCTTAAGTTAATGTTGCTTCCAGGAAATATCAGATTAAAAGAAACGCTTATTGCCCAAATTACAATCAGAATTATAGTGTACTTTGCTTTCGAGAAATCCATAAACGTCAGCGATGACAGAATTGTCAAAACATATAGAATTTCTCTAGAATGAAAAAAAGGTTCACGAATATTGATGGAGACGATAAGTAAAAAAAGCATCAAACACGATATATCCATCAAAGTAATTCTCGACTTAAGTCTTAACATTTTACCCTCTTAAATCATTATGATCGTATTCTGCAACTTATATCGTCCTCCTATTTACATTTACATATATAAGAGGTCTAGCTTCAATCTATATGGAACAACAGCAGTTTTGTATTATCCTATGGTTTTTGAAAATCAAACCAAATTCAGAAGAATTTTAACTTTGAACCCTAGTAAAGATTCCCCGGTGTGTGAAATTAATTCATTATTCTTTAAAAACAATTCCTTCTTGTACGCTTTATTATTTATATAGTTTCCATAAACGTCCAATTGCTTCTTGATACTATCCGAAATGATAAGATCTTTATAATTGATGTATACTTCCCGACAGAGCATACTTCTTCCATTTCTTTGGGTTGGATCTTTCAATTTCTCAAACCACTGTTTTATTATGTTAGCCTTTCTAACACCTACCACATTTGTTTCATGTTGCCTATAAAGAATATAGCCATCATTTTGGTACCTAATTACACCGATTATTGAGGCTACCATTGCTACCCATACATCATGAATCCTTCTGGCTAGCAATTCTTCTGACGGTCTACGCGTTTCATCCGACAATAAAGCCTGCAAATCCTTATTCCACACCATCGTACAACCGGCAATCTTATTCTGGCACATGATTTGCTTGTAACTTATGTCCGGATTCGTTTCATATCGCATACCAATTTTGTTTAATCTCGCGTCTACCAAAATCTGATTTGAGCAGTATAGTTTGGGGCCTCTTCCCTCCTCAAGCATATTTAAAGCATTAATTAGTTTCTCAGGCAACCACACATCATCTTGATCAGCAAACGCATAATAATCATAATCACTGGGTGCTTCATAGACAAGTCGCATGAAGCTATTTCCAACGCCGATATTGTTACCATTCGAGAGCTTAATATTTGAGTGGCTGCTCATGTACTCTTTAATAATATTAATAGTATTATCTGTTGACCCATCGTCTCTAATGAATAACGTTACATTTACACCTTTCTGATTAAGGACACTATCAATCTGCTCCCTTAAAAATTTTTCGCCGTTATATGTGCTCATCAGTACAGCAACTTTAAGCATCTTCTTCTATTCCTTTAACCATTCTTTCAAACATCGTCTTCAAATCAACTTCTGGTCTCCAGCCAAGGCCTTTAATTTTCTCTGTATCTAAATTCATAAATAATGTGCCCGCGTATCCCAACTTTTCGATATCATCAACAATATCATATTCAACTTTGACACTTTCACTAGCTATTTCATTCGCCACCATGTGTGCCATATCTTTGATTGAGCAATACGTATCAGGATTTGCCACTGTGTATGCCTGACCGACTTTAGCCTTTAACAAACTCACCAAAATTGCTGAAACCACATCTGCAGTATAGACATAACATCGCTCTGTCAAGCCAGCAGATTTCAACACTATATTTTTCTTCTCAATTGCACTCCGCATGAACTGAGCAAATACACGGTCATCGTCATACCTCACACCAGGGCCAAATGTTTGAGTGGCACGAAGAACTACCGTAGGAACATTATATTGGATATAGTAACTATTGCAGAGAGCTTCGCAAGCAATTTTGGCTATTGGATAACTGTTACGGGCATTCATTGTTTCAAATGATCCAAGTTCAGATTCTATGACTTTGTGCCCTTTCTTTGGGAAACCATATACCTCCATAGTAGATAAGACAATGAACTTTTTAACCGTATGAAACCTTGACCATTCCAACAACGCTCTTGTCCCTTCGATATTATCCATCATAGTATCCACAGGCTTTTCTGTGAAGTACTTGGAATTTGTAGGACTTGCGAGGTGGACAATGTAATCAACTTGTGTATCGAGTTTTATTTGTGCGCCTAGTTTATATGGTAAAACTTCCGCTCCTGTCCAGCTAAAATACTTTTGTGTTGCAGCTACATTCCTCACTGGAAGGATCAGATTAATATTTAGATCCTTTCTCTGACTGTTATATGCTATTGCATTAACTAAGTTCTGTCCAATCAGTCCCGTGGCTCCAGTGATAAGGATGGTCGCTCTTTTAAACTGATTCCAATCTATAAACTCCAGACTTCCGATGGCCTGACAATCTTCAATTTGGACTTGATTCATGATTATACTCCAAATATCTGTGAGTTTTCTCGTATATCCATTAATGCTCTAAAAGTATAAAAGTCTGTTGGTGTTGTAATTTTGATGTTTTCTGCAGACCCTTCTACGGTGTAGACATCATGACCGCTTTGTTGCATTAAAAAAGCTGTATCGATGCAATCATTCATACCTGATTCAATAGCTTCACAATGAACTCTATATAATTCTCCCAACCTAAATGACTGAGGAGCTTTTGCCATTTGGCACTTGCTTCTGTCAATAATTAGACCAACTTTATTATCAGAATTGGACTTAATCGCTATGGTTTCAATAGCCGGAGCTACTGTTACACCAGATCCATATTTTTTAACTGATTCAATATTACGACTAATAATATCATGATCTATCATTGGTCTAACGCCGTCATGCATCAGGCAGATCGTATCATTATCATACAATTCCTTCGCTTTTTTCAGCCCTTCAAATCTTGAAAGCATACCAGTCTCTCCTCCGGGTATTATTGCCTTAACTTTCTTGATTTGAAACTTTTCAATTAAACTGTGGCAATAATCTATCCAGCCTTTAACACATACAACTATAATCCCATCAATTAATTCATGCTGGTCGAAATGCTCCAACGTGTATATGATGATTGGCTTCCCATGCAGTTCAAGAAACTGTTTAGGTTTCGTCTTTGAGTTCATCCGCTGACCTGTTCCGCCAGCAAAGATAATAGCTATGTTCATATTCTCACCTCTTTATAAGGAAATCTCAATGATAAAATGGCTTTCTCTTTTGTCCGCTGCAGGCGGAGTCATGTAGTCATTCCCGTAATTACCTTTTAAGTATTCCTGCCATCTTCCTGGCACATAGAAGATGTGCTCATTAAACATCAACTCATCAAGAGGGAAAAAAACACTTTCAGGATAAATTTCTCCAAAGTAATGTCTTCGTCCGGTTGCGCTTGTCAGTAAACTTGTTTTTTTATATTGTATCGCATTGTCAACCAGATCAAACCATTTCTCCGGTCTTCTCCAGGAAAACAGTTTGCCAATTATGGATCTAATTCTAAGAAATAGTGCCCCTTCCTTGCTTTTACTGAGAAACTTACTATATTCTTCGTTCATGTATTTTTCATCCATCACACATGAAGCGATAAACATCAGAATATTAGCTCTTGTTCCCTTTATTCTTCTTATTAACGCATTCTCTGGTACGTAATCATATGGAAAAACATCTATGGAAACGCATTGAGGTTGAAACGGGTTTTCTTCTCCTACAACTTTCAATACGGTTCCTTTTTTATAGATTTGCATAAAGCGATTTCCATTTGGATGAGATGAATTAGGGCATCTCAAATCGTAAGAATCAGAAAAGTCTTTCTCAAATACTTCCTTAAGCTTTTCATAGTCCTCACGTGATAGTCCTAAATCAATATCATCATCCCAAGGGATAAAGCCATGATGTCTTGCCGCGCCGAGGAGTGTTCCGCCAACCAAGAATAGTTTGATTCCTTTTTTCCTACACCTTTCATCTAAATCTACTGCTATTTTATATAAGTATTGCTTTAACCGAGCAGACTCTTCATCTGTAATCTGTCTTGCAGATCCATCTTTTCTGGCAATATCATTCAATATCTGTTTGTAATTAAAGCTCTTAGCCATCCTGTCTCAATCCTTCCGCCTCTTTCTTCACGCGCATATAACATCAATCAAAAGCTTATAACTACTCTCTCTATCAAACTTTTCTTCCGCACATTTTCTTGCATGCAATCCCATCTCAAGCCTTAATGATGGATTCTCAACTAAAACCTTCAGTTTTTCAGCTAAATCATGGCTATCGTTATTGTTACAGTTGAATCCCATTCGATAATCTTCAATCAATCTTTTATATTCACTACTTTCCTGCGTACTAACTATTGGTAGTCCAGATGCGGCATAATCAGCATGTTTATTGATGATACTTTGAGCAGCCAAATGCATAATCGGGTTCACAGTTATATCACATGCAGAAAGCAAACTGCACATATCATTGTACTGAAGTCTTCCAACAAACTCCGCATTTACCCTTTTTCGTTCAGCATAATTCTTAAACTCATCTAATTTGGGACCGTCACCCATGACAATAAAACTAACTTTCGAATCATCAAGAATACTAAGAGCATCGATTACACAGGTCAAATCATAACTACTTCCAAGTGTTCCACAGTATGCAAGCCAAATTTCTTCTGCCTTCTTCTCTAGAATTGGATTCTTAGTTGAATATCGATCAAACGTGGCCAGTTCTGTCCCAAGAAAAACAGTAGTTGCCTTTGCTACTTTTTTATTTACAGTCAACGCCCTTTGACAATACGTGTCTGATACAGCACAAATTGCATCGGCTCTCTTATAAATACTATCAGCTAATGCCTTAAATGGTGCAAATGCGATACTGCTAATTATGGGCACATGCATAATCATCCGGAATGCTTCTGGCCATAAATCCTGAACGTCAATAACAAATCTAATCTTTTCTTTCTCGCAGTATCTTGCTACAAGACTTGGTCCCGTCAGTGATGGAACTGCACAATATACAACATCCGGCTTTCTTGAACGTTCTTTAAGGTACTTTGCGACATTCTTTCCCCAAATTCGATGGCTGAAAAATCTTTTTAGACAGATATTATTCGGATATCCTGGTTCATCGATAAATGTGATTTTAAACGGCCATATATCCGCAGGTTTATTTCTTTGACTTTTAGTTGTATGACGGAAACTGCTCGTAATAATTTCAACCGTGTCGTTACAAATTCTATCTCCTACAACGCCAGTGAGCATCTTTGCAAGATAGAAGAATCGATCATTATCAGTTTTTGAAAAATCTTCACAGAATTCTGATATAATAACTATATCCATTTTTCTGTCCTCGTTCTTTAGTCCTCGCGGCCTATTTTCTCTGTAAATTGGAAAGAAATACACATTCTCAAAACTTTCTGCCAGCGCCATAGAATGATTGAACACAGTATTTCTTATTCCCAGCATCTATTACATCATCACTGTTTAGATATGTTTGTGCTGAATACTGTCGTTTTATTATCTGCTTCTTTCAAACTGTGACGAAAAGCAGTAACGTCTTTCCGTCTTATCAAAACAACCCTTCTGTGGCAACGTGATTCATTAAAAGCACTCACAGACTCAGTTTCCTTTATTTCTTAACTATCTCAAAAGCATTTTTAATAACTACACTGTCATACATCATCATGACAACGCCTTCATCATACTGCCCTATAATCCTTTTATTTTCCAAGCCTTTTAGATTATTATCTATCAGTTTTATAAAATCCACACCTGCACCATAAGCATGCAAATATGCGCCACCAAATCTTGGATTGATTTCAGATAAGTAATACTCTCCATTTTTGAAAAAAAGGTCCATATCAATTGGTCCATTAAACTTAAAGCATTTCAGAGCATCTTCAATAAAAGCAAACAATTTTTCGTCCTTAAACGAAACGGTTTTATTAGCTCCTCCGATTGTAGTCGATATTTTTTTCTTAGAAAAGATTGCAACTGGTTTATGTGAAATCGTATCTATATATATATCAGCATCAAGATCAAAGCATCCTTCCCCTGTCATCAGTTCCTGAGCAATTAAGCTGGGATCCTGTTGAAATGCTGCATGTAGAGTTTCCATATCAGATACTTTTCTAGCGCCAACGCTACCACTTCCTGTGCGAGGCTTTACAAAAACCGGGAGATTTACGATTCTTTGTTCGATAGCCATCTTAACTTCTTCAAAAGATCCCCAAGTTTTGACAGTTCGTACTCCATTTGCTTCTAAATGTTTAAACATCATATATTTATCAAAGCAAATACGGGCGCTATCCTCATACGGTGCCAATACCTCTACACCAATTGCTGAAAACTTATCACGATTTTCAGCCAAAAGCATTATTTCCGGATCGATAAAAGTAGTAACAACATCAATTCTCTCATCTATGCATATTTTGAGTATTGTATCAATATACTCAGGCGCATTAATTCTAGGTACAATATATTGTTTATCAGCAAAGTAAAGTGCTGGAGCATACGGACTATTATCTGTGGCTATAATGCGAGATCCTTCTTCCATCGACTTTCGAAAATCTTTCATTAATTCTCCGCGACGTCCAACACTAAGCATTAAATAATTCATGTTATTTAGTCTCCATTCTGTAATACTCTTCCACACTCATTTGTTTGCGTATCAACTCTAAGCCATTTTTTGTTTTGCAATAAACCGGAGGATATGGTTTAATAAACGGGCCACCAAAAGTTACTGTGTAATTACCAACTCTGTGATAAACTATATGATCATCAACCTGTAACTCTGGTTTATCCTCAATAACCATAATGCGATCATGGTCCATGCATGTATATCCACAAACCACCTGTCTTTGATGTAGGCTTCTTGAAGAATCCGTGGAATATGAATATCCCTTCTTTAACCATAATGGATCAATATAAATCCGACTCCCATCAGTTGTTACTATCCGCCCATGCGTAGTATCTTTTACATCTAGCACTGAAGTATAGAGATCTATAGTCGATCCAACAGCCGCTGATCCAGGTTCAATAATGAGCTTCGTTTTTTCAATATCGACAGATTGTTCCAAAATACTTTTTATGGTTTCTATATATTCTTGCGGCGTGGTTTTGCCGGGAACCCCACCAAAGAACCCTCCTCCTATGTCTATAAAAGCCGGAATCAGTTTTAAATCATTGATTATATTTGCTGTATACTTTGCAATCGTGCGATACACATTTAGTGATCTTGTAATTGAATTGACATGCAGATGAAGACCTATTGGGATATTCCCATAGATGCCATGTATTATTGCTATGCTTTTTTTAAGCTCTCCGTTTTCTTTACTGAATCCAAAACGAAAGCCATCCTCTTGATATCCCACATCATTAATGTCAAATATCGATGGATCCACATTGACACGGATCCCTAATAATCCCTTTATCTCAGGTTTTTCTTTTTTAATGTAATCAATTTCATGTCTAGAGTCTATGTTGATTACTGAACCGCCCTCAAATGCTTTTTTTAGATAATCGTTTGTTTTTATCGGTCCATTAAAAACAATCCTTTCGGTTTCATATCCTGACAATAATGCAAGTTGGTATTCTTCATCAGACACAACTTCAGCATACACATCATGCTTGTTCATCCATTGTAATATCCATGGAAGCGAATTCGTTTTTACTGAATAAGCAATAACCGAATAAGGCCAATATTCATCCATTGCAGTCCTGAATTCAGCAATATTCTGCGCAAGTAGATCTTCATGCAATAAAAAATATGGTGTTTTTAATATTTCATTCTCCATGTAATATGTTTCTTTCCTGATCAAGAAATGTTTCTACAGTATCTGTATCAACAGCAACATCTTCTCTTGTAAATACCTTCTTAATTGTTTTTAGAACTATCTTTAAATCGCCTAAAAAAGTAATGTTGTTTACGTATTGAACATCATATGCCAAACGTTGATCCCACTTCACAAGATTCCTTCCATTGACCTGTGCTAGTCCAGATAATCCAGGTCTGACATCATGACGATGTTTTTCTTCTCTTGTATAATATGGTAAATACCGAACCAATAAAGGACGTGGTCCTATTAAGGACATGTCGCCTTTAATAATATTTACAAGTTCTAAAATCTCATCAATTGAAGTTTTCCTTAAAACGGCTCCCAGTTTAGTCAATCTTTTTTCATCCGGAAGCAATACACCATTGCTGTCCGTCTCATTCGTCATAGTCCGAAATTTATAGATTTTGAAGATTTTTTCGTCTCTTCCCGGTCTTTCCTGTACATAAACAACCGGAGATCCATGTTCTAAACGAACAAGTATCGCTATAATGCCAATAATTGGACTTAAGAAAATCAATGCTCCTGTAGAGAGAAAGACATCCAATAATCTTTTAAAGAAAGCTTCATATATTCCCTTTGGCTTATGATTATTGCTTTTCTTTTCAAATAATTGGGCTATTCCAGCAATCACGCCTACTGCAGCAGATATTCCCACGATTATTTCAAAAGCGCGTAATAATACATGCCACATCAGACTTCACTTCTCCTTGCCCAAACATGTTTTTAAAGACGTATGTTTTATGTTTGCTCAATGCTTCTCCGTCATTTAAAGCATCTATGAATAATATCAATCACTACATCCTGCTGCTCTGGACGCATTTTATTATCAGACGGCAAGCACAACCCTCGTCTAAAAATGTCCGCTCCAATATCAACAAAACCAGTTTCTTTAATATAGGCGTTGCTCCTTGCACGACCATTACCGCTCTTGGTCACAAACGCATGATTTCTATAAATCGGCTGCATGTGCATAGGCTTCCAGATAGGCCGACCTTCTGCATTGAATGCACTTAACGCTGATAGGATTTCTCCTGGGCAGGATTTCCCCGGTTCCGTGATCCAAAGCTCGTCCTTTTCTCCTCTTACTGTCTGGCACATAGCATCAGGATCGATGATGAGACAGCTCAACCAGTAATTCGGAACACTGTTCTCAGCATCGTACGGATTGATCTGTATCGGAAGATCCTTTAATCCTTCTTTGTACCTTTCATAGATCGCCCGTTTCTGACCGATATGCGCTTCAAGATAGGGAAGCTGTCCGCGGATTATGCCAGCGATGATATTGCTCATTCTATAGTTATATCCCAATTCCTCGTGCTGATACCAAGCAGCATCCTCCCGAGACTGTGTGCTCCATTTGCGCACTTTATTGGCATCTTCCAGAGAATCCGTTAACAAGAATCCGCCAGAGCTACCTGTCACAATTTTATTACCATTTCCAGACAAAACACTTTCCGTCCCAAAGCAACCGGTCTGTATCCCCTTGTAAGTTGCACCAAAGGACTCCGCGGCATCCTCAACGATCAGTGCTCCGTGTTTATCAGCAATTGCCCGAATCTCATCAATCTTGCCCGGAGTTCCATAGAGGTGAGCTACAACGATGAGCTTCACATCCGGATACATCTCAAAAGCCTTTTCCAATGCTTCCGGATCCATATTCCAAGTATCATACTCAGTATCAATAAAGATTGGGGTTCCACATTCGTAGCAGATTGGATTCACTGTAGCATCGAAGGTCATGTCGCTAGCAAAAACTCTTTTGCCCTCAAGGCTTCCATGTCCAACAGCAGCCTGACCGTACAATTTCTCACCACAAAGCTTGATTGCCAAGTGTAGCGCGGCTGTACCCGCAGAAAGAGCGACAGCATACTTCCGCCCTATCTTCTCAGCAACCTGTTTTTCAACTTCGTTTATATTTGCCCCGACAGTGGATACCCAGTTGGTTCGTATAGCCTCATCCACCCAGTATTGTTCTTCCCCATGCATAGTGGGGCTTGATAACCACACTTTGCTTTTAAACGGTTGAATTCCTGCAAATCTTGTGTCGTTTATAAAGTCGTACATTTTGTTCCCTCTGTTCTTTCTCAAATCAATAACAGTTTTGTAGTTCTCCTAGCGTTATATATGAGAGTTTCTTGATGCAAATCAATACATTTTACGAAATCGAAAGTATTTCAAAGAAACATTTACAATACTATACAACCGATAACCTTTTCCTTTGCAATTGATAATACCGACAAAACGCGTTCAATTTTCTTAATTTCTGATGTGTGCTTTTCTTCAACAAGAATAACCGCATCCGATTTCTTAACATCATTGATAGCTGTACTGTGATTCAAAAACTCCGGTACTGCAAATAGTGATACATCTCCTTCCAACTGTTCCTGTAAATCATTTTGTAGTTTAAGCAATTGTTTTTCAGACACTGTTCCAGTAATTGCAACAATCTTTCCCTTACATGTTTCTCTTAAAAGTGCACAAATATTATTAGTCACAACGCTTGAATCTGTATTAACGCCAAAAAACTCCCATTTATCCAACAATGAGCTGATCAATTTGCCATTAGCACGATGTTTAGGATAATCTCCGTATAAAGGAATTGAAAAATAAGATTCCATCTCTTTTGCTGTATGTAGCTTTCTCTCAAACACATAACAAATCAAATAGACAGCAAACATTAATATACCACCGAATAAAAAGCCAACAACGAAATACTTAATCAACTTAGTCTTCGCTAATACGGGTTTCTTGGTAGAATCAAGTTCCTTCTGATACGAATTCAATTTGTCTTCCAGTTGTGCAATCCAATCATCAAATGCTTTCTGATTGTTCATCGGGTTTTCATTTATTTCAACAGAAATAGTCTCATTTATTAAGAGGAGTTCATGAGGCAAAATGTTCTGAACTTTTTCTCTTGTAACCGTTTCGAGTATTGAGGCTAAATAACCAAGTTGTTTTTTTGCTGTTTCGAGGTCTTGTCCTGTGACCTGCAGCACTATTACATCACTATCTTCCGTTTTGGTGAGGGAAACAACTTCACTAATATACTGAAGTTCATCCTTTCCAAATAGCTCTTTTAATTTAGCTGAATCACAACCCGGTAACAGATTAATCTGATACAACAAAAGAATATCATCTGCTTTTGTGGTTTGATCAGATGGAACCGAACCATTAGATATACTCTGTAAAAAGTATGCTTTCCTTACTGTAAGCAAGTTGATTGAATTATATAAAATAGATTCTTCTTTGTATTTTTGAGCTACGTTTAGCATCTCTGACACTAAAGAAATACTATTCTCGGTTTCCTCTCTAAAACTCTGATATTCCTCCAACTGTTGTTCATACTGAATTTCTTCTTGGGAAACTTGACCGCGAAAATGCGGAATTACCGTTTTTAAAAGCATAAAGCCACCAACCAAAATTGATCCAATTATTGCAGCCAGCAGCAAAGATTTATAATGATAAATAATATGAAAAAAACAATCCTTTATATCTATTATTATAATATCTTTATTATTCACTGTTTTCGCTCCTTCATCAACAAATATCATTTTAGCAGAAAAGAAAAACTCGTATTATAATATCAAGTCTGAACTATGATCATGAATAATCCATCAATAAGCACAAGTCCGTGTTCTCAAGTGCTACCAAATAAGGTCCATAATCTATAGTATTATAAGGTATGGACCTTCCCTTGTCAAGCTGACGGCAACACTGAATCGTGTCAAGTTTGTAGGGCTGAAGTGCAAAGTTAATTTTCACTCTGAGGGGGCGAAGTAGAAGTAAGACTTGCAACTATTTCCACTTCAAGATCGAGGAAATAAGTCTTACACTTAAAACGACTGGCAGCCACCGGAAAGGCAGGTATCGGTATGAGCGAAACAAATGCTTTTTCTCATCTGACGCTTGAAGAGCGACGTATCATCCTCGTCGGAATTACAAACGGTTCGACTAAGGCCGCAATCGTAAAAACGATCGGTAAGGATAAATCAACAGTCGGAAAGGAGATCAGATTACGCAGACAACTGACTCACGAATCTTTCTTGGCATTGGAATGCACAAACTGCAGGAAATGTCCTTTCGGTAGACAGTGTATCTTCATATTCTATATTGTTTGATTTACAAAAACGTGTTATTATTATTTTAATTATGGAGGTCTCGCTATGCCTTTTTTTACTCATGGAGATACCAAAAATAAACTGATTTTATTATATATTCTATCCGGCGCGAAAACGCCTCTGACGCACGACCAGCTCTATCGGGTTGTCGACCGTACGGATAGCATGTCCTTCTTTTCTTTTGAAACCATCCTTCCGGAATTAGAATCGGACGGTTTTTTGGCGTCATTTGTCCGTCCGTTCGGAGATTGTTATGGTCTGACAGGTCACGGAATGGAATCCGTTGAGCTTTTCAAAGAATCTATCCCTGCATCCATGCGGGAACGTATCGATAAAGCAGTCAAGGAAAGCGAATTTGATTTTCTCCGAGAGACACAGACCACCTCCCGTCTCAGCGGAAACGAAGAAGACGGCTATTATTTGGAACTGCTGGTACTGAACGGAGAACAAACTGTTTTCGGCATCACGCTCTCTGTTGCATCAAAAGAAGCTGCGCTGATTATGCGCAGCAACTGGGAATCCAAAAGCGGAGAGTTGTATGATTCAATCTGGAATACCCTATACCATCCTTCAGATGAAGAATAAAAAAGGGGGAATGCAAAATTGAAGCTTGATCATCTGAATGACCGCCAGCGCCAAGCTGTTACTACAACCGAAGGACCTCTTCTGGTACTTGCCGGTGCGGGAAGCGGAAAGACCCGTGTTCTGACGCATCGAATCGCTTATCTTATCAAAGACAAGGGTGTCCCTCCCTATCAGATTCTTGCCCTTACATTTACCAATAAAGCTGCAAAGGAGATGCGGGACCGGGTCAATTCTCTGATTGAAGGCGATGCCGGCTCCTCTGTCTGGGTTTTCACCTTTCACGGATTCTGTGTCCGTATTCTGCAGGCGGAGATCGATAAGCTCGGTTATCAGAAAGGCTTTATCATATATGACGAACAGGATCAGCAGTCTTTGATCGGACATGTGATCAAAGATCTGAACCTCAACGATAAAATCTATTCCAAGAAAATGCTTTCCAGCGTTTTTTCCGATGCAAAAAACCACTCTTTAAAACCAGAACGCTTCCTTTCCGAGACCAGCCAGCCAGATCCGGTCATTCAGGCGTACCGTTTGTATCAGAAACGTCTGAAGGAAGCCAACGCGCTTGATTTTGATGATCTTCTCCTGAAAACAATCGATCTGTTCGAAACCTTCCCCGATGTTCTTGAAAAATACCGGGACCGTTTTCATTATATTCTTGTGGACGAATACCAGGATACCAACCTTGCTCAATACCATATTGTGAGTATGCTTGCAAAAAAGCACCGTAATCTGTGCGTCGTCGGTGATGATGACCAGAGCATCTATGCCTGGAGAGGCGCGGATATCCGCAACATTCTGGAGTTTGAAAAAGATTTTGAGGGCTGTACGGTAATCCGGCTCGAACAGAACTATCGCTCCACATCAAAGATTCTGGACGCGGCTAATGAGGTCATCGCCAACAATCGCAGCCGCAAGCCGAAAAAACTGTGGACCGCAAAAGAAGGCGGCGAAGACATCGATGTGCATGAATCGGACGATGAGAGGGATGAAGCATACTATATCTGTTCCCGCATCGCCAACGGTGTACGTGCCGGCGCCAGGTATGACAACTATGCGATTCTTTACCGTACCCACGCACAGAGCCGTATCCTTGAAATGATGCTGAAAAGCTTTATGATTCCATACCGGGTCTACGGAGGCACATCCTTCTTCTCCCGTGCGGAAGTCAAGGATATTCT
>JAEEGL013149906.1_pt1 | contig 18009 bp, 16 predicted proteins | sample 9134231 | NCBI WGS metagenome assembly JAEEGL01 (sample SAMN16246548, study PRJNA631951) | gut metagenome | biome: gut microbiome; feature: rumen; material: fiber-attached | host: Bos | place: Iran: Karaj | collected 2018-10 | reverse complement strand
CTTCTTCTCGAGCAGCTTTTTTTATGTCTCTGTCGTGTAAATTCATAGCGGTATAATCACTCCTGAATTCGTCATTTTCTTTTAAGCGCTTTACGGTTTCAGCTAATAACTTGTTAAAATCATTTTCGCCCGGGTCGTTTGTCATAATGAAATGCAGGAAGTCCCGGACTTTTTCATCTTTTACTGCTTCATACGCACTTGCATTATAAATCACTTTAATTGATTTGTCATCTAAAGAAACAGCCGGGTTTTCATTACATGTATTTCTGAATGTATAACAGGGTAAACCAAATCCAACATTTTTTTCTTTTTCAAAAGGATCATAATTACATATGAAAAGCACGTAACTATCGAGAAGTTCAGAATAATCCTGACCTTTCATAAGGCTGTCAATGTCAATCATGCTTTGGTAATATCTTGTGCGCTTGCCGATTGCATCCTGTTTGTAAGTTTGCATTTCCACATCAATTATTTTATTATTATCTTTTAAATAAACATCAAGACGAACACCTTTTGTTGAATAGAAGGGCTTTATTGGTTTTTCAAGTTCCGGGTATACAATTTTATCTACCTTTACATGTAAAAGCCTTTCTATAACTTTTTCACAGATTCCAGGCTCATGCATTACTGCCTGAAACATTCCGTCATCAATAAATGTTAAATCTTCAATTCTTTTTTCCATAATTTCTTCTTATAAATAAGATTTGGACATACTACCGCTGGTTGCGGCATTAAATTCCCTGTACTATATATCTACCCGCAAAATTACATTTTTGTACAAAACTTGGTGAAAAAAGTGAAAATTTTTTGATTTTTTTGTGATTTTCGTGTGAGTTATGTATTTACAGTGATTTCTTTCTGCAGTTCCAGAACTTTTTCGCCCGGTAGGCCCACTGTTTGTGCTATTTCTTCATCAACAGCTTTTCTACAGCTTGTACAAGCTTGGTTGTTGGTATAACTCAGGCATGAACAGGTGACTCTGCTTCTTCGCTAACGATTTCTTTAACTCGTTCTACTGTCATGTTCAAGGATTTTGCAATCAGTTCGATTGATACGCCGTTTGCATAAAAACTGCGGGCAGCTTCAGCATAGCCAGTTTCTTTCCCGTCTTCAAAATCATATGCTCTCTGTCTTTCCCATTCCATAAACTGCCTCTTGTTTTCGGTGCTTTGTTTTGCGTCTGCAACATAGATTTTCAGTTCATCGGTAAAATCTGTTGACGCTTTGTTTGACATGAGAAATCCAAAGAAAGCCTTTGTTTCCTCACCCTTAATCATTTTAGCACACAGTGGTGCAAAAAAGAAGTGTTTGTAAGCCCGGTCATTTAGTTTTGTTTTACCATCTTCAAGGCAGATATTTTCAAATGTGTTTACAGGAAGTCCGTTATGAAAAATATCAGCCAGGCAAATAAAGATTATGTGACTTTCGCGGAGTTCTTTGTACTTTTGACCTGCTTTTAGTGAATCCACATCCATTACTCCCTGATAATACCTTGCACGTTCGGGAAGTTCCTTTGTGTTTGTAACCTGTAATTCAACATCGAACATTCTGTTTCTATCTTTGACAAATACATCAAGCCTTATGCCTTTAGAGTCAAAATCAAGTGCAATTGTTTCTTCGGTGTTTATAGTTATTGATTCTATTTTGATTTCAAGCAATATCTCAAGAAGGTATTTGCACGCATCCTGATGATGGCGCATAACCTTATAGAAGATAAAATTGTTGGCAAGAGTTGCCTGTTCCCATTTCTGTTCAGGTGTTAATTCAATTTCCTTTTGCATAGCCTTACCTCGATATATATAATTGAAATAAAATACCGCCGGTTGCGGCATTAAATTCCCTGTACTATATATCTACCCGCGATATTGCATTTTTGTACAAAGTTCTGTGAAAAAAGGTGAAAATTTTTTGATTTTTTTACATTTTATATAGGAGCAGACATCCCTTCTGCTGAACAATCTATAAACTGTGAGGGCAAAAAAAAAGCCGCCCCATACAGAGCGACTTTAGTTTATGGATTTAATTTATATTGATTAACTTAGAACCAAACGCGGAAACCACCAGCTCCACCAAATCCCCACCAGTCGAAATCAAAGGTGTTTCCAATATGAAGCATTGGCTGATATGATGCCTGAAGATAAAGTTCAAGGAATTTATCAAATAAGAAAATATTTGTTCCAACTACAATTCGTGGCCCAATGTTAAATGCAAATGGTTCTCCGAGGAATACATTTCCACCAACACCAACACCATAGAAGTAACCCCATGTTCCTTCGATTTTTGGATTAGCAATCCACCAGTCTGCTGTAACACCAACATTTAATCCGTTTGGAACAGAGAAAAGATCTACAGCAAATACACAAGGAAGCTTGTCAACTTTAAATGTAAAAGAACCACCAAGTGGGTATCCACCCTGTGCACCAATTCCGAGAGCGAAAACACGTGATGTGCTTAAAACAGCTAAAAGTGCTAAAACAGTCAAAAACTTCTTTTTCATATAATTCTCCTAAAAGAAATAATAATTATACTAAAACTATAACACATTAAACTATGAATTTCAATATTTCTAAAATCTCCAAAACCTCAAATTTGTATACATATGTAAAAACCCGTTGTTTACAGTTTATAAAATTCATATAATGAATTTATGAAAAATACACAAAGAAATGAACTTGCTGTATGTGGCTTTGCTGCCGTTAAAACTTTAGAAAAAGTAAATTACTCCAGAATTCAGCGTCTGTATTTTACAGAAGAAAAAGCACCTCTTTTTGGAGGTTTATGCAAGAAGCTTGCTGCAAATAAAAAGCCATATAATAAAGTGAAAGACGAAGAAGAATTGAAAAAACTTTGTGGTTCAGTTCATCATCAGGGTGTTGTTGCAATGATTGAAAGCCCGCAGATTCTTCCATTAAACAGCGACATTACTGATATGTGGTGCGAATCGAAAGAAACTGTTTTGCTTTTAGACAGAATTGGTAACGCAAATAATCTTGGAGCAATTGTCAGGAGTGCAGCTTTCTTTGGTATAAAAAATATTATTATTCCTTTAGATGAATCCCAGTCTTCTATTACAACCTCAAGTTACAGGGTTGCTGAAGGCGGAATGGAATTCGTAAATATCTATTCAGTAAAATCGATTCCGTTCCTCTTGCAGAACATGAAGTCTAAGATGAATATTATTGGAACAAGTCTTGAAGCAAAAAAATCTGTGAGCGAATTAAAATCAATCTGCAAAGATAAAGCTTCCATTATTATTTTGGGAAATGAAGAAGAAGGGATTAGTGACGAAGTTAAAAAATTATGTGATTATCTGATTATTATTCCTTTCGCAGGAATGAATGATGCAGCAGACGGTCCTAAAGTTGACAGCTTAAATGTTGCCCAGGCCGCTTCTATAATTTTGTATGAGATAAAAAAATGAAAAACATCAGTAAAAAAATTTTATGTGGATTAATTATATTGTTCTCGCTTCAAAGCATTTTTTCAAATGAGAAACTGACACCTTTCTTTAATCAAAATGAATCATCACCATTTAAGTTTAATATTGCACTTGATTCATCTCTTTTGGGAGTTGGAATTGCAGGCTTTAGTTCGGCTTATATAATAGAAAAAACTTTATCGAAATCAGTTTGTAACCCTCTGGAATTTTCTCTTGATGAGGTGAACGAGTTCGATAAACTTGCAGTGAATGTTTATAATCCGCTGCTGGATACTTTTGGCGATGTAGCTGTTATAGCAGATGTACTTATGCCGGTTGCAGCATTTACTATAGAAGCTTTAACTTCTAATATGTGCTTTGGTGATTATTCTACAGTTGCCCTGATGTTTGCAGAAACTGTGCTTTTAACAGAGGGAATAAAAAGGTGGATCAAAATTTCTGTGAACAGACCGCGCCCTTATGTGTATACAAATTCTGTTCCGGAAGAAGATGTGTATTCTTCTGACTGGCATCTTTCATTTCCAAGCGGACATTCAACTGCAGCTTTTATGAGTGCATCGTTTTTGACCTATACCTTTGCTTCATACTTCCCGCAGTCAAAATGGAAAATTCCTGTAATTGCCCTTTCTTATTCAATAGCAGTAACGACAGCAGCTTTAAGGGTTTGCAGCGGAAATCATTTCATTACAGATGTTGCAACTGGTGCTGTTCTGGGAACCATTATGGGATTTACAGTTCCGTTTGTTCATACTTTGACGAATAAGAATTCATTAACTGTTAACGATAAGACTGAAGTTTCTATTTTACCTTGCGGTGTGTTTGTTAATGTGAAGATTTAGATTGTGTGTGGTGGTTTGTGGTGGTTTCGACTGGGCTCAACCACCGCGGTTCACGCGAGTTTGTGGTGATTGAGTAGGCGTAGCCGTATCGGGGCAACGCCCGCCACTATCTTGTAACAGTAAAAATGTTTATGGTGAAACACGTGGTTTCGATGAACTCAACCACCACATTGTTTGCGAGTTCAACCACCACAGTTCTTCTTTCAACCATCGCGCTTTTTTCCTCAACCACCGCGAAAACATTTTTTGTTAGCAAATAAAATTCTATGGTATAATAAATTTAGTCTTCTTTGCTGGAGGTGAGGTATGAAAAAGATTATTACTATCAGCCGCGAATATGGTTCTGGCGGGCATACAATTGGAAAGTTAACGGCAGAAAAATTAAATATTCCTTTTTATGACAAAGAAATTATTGATCAGGCTGCACAGGAATCGGGGCTTTCTGTAGATTTTATTTCTAAGAATGAGCAGAATATTTCTTCCAGCTGGCTTTATACTTTACTATTGGGAGCTTCCTATTCATCTCCAAGCGGGGGAAACAAAATTGGAATTAACACTCAGCTTCCAAATCCTCCTTTAGCAGATCAGGTTTTTAACGCGCAGAGAAAAGTTATTACAGAACTTGCTTTAAAAGGTCCCTGTGTAATCGTTGGCCGTTGTGCAGATTATATCCTGCGAAATTCTGATTCAATTGACCGAAAAGATATTTTAAATGTTTTTATATATGCACCTCTTGAAGATAAAATAAAGCGTGCAATTGAAGAAAAAAATTTAGACCCAGGTGTTGCAGAAAAAACTGTTAAGCAAATCGACAAGCGAAGGGCAAATCACTATAACACTTTTACTGAAAGAACCTGGGGTAACAGGACTCACTATGACCTTCTAATCAACAGTTCACTTTTAGGAATGGAAGGAACTGCAAGTCTGATTGCTGAAATCTATAAGAAGTAAAAAAAAATCCGCGAGACATAGGCCCCGCGGAAATCAAACATAAGTTTTCTCCAGTAAGTTTATGCTGCTTTTTTTGCCTGCAGCTTTTTAATTAAGAACAAAGTTCCTACAAGGATTGCTGCACCAATAATAAACGGTATGATTGGATTCTTTATAAAGCCAGCAAGTACAAAGCTTACGAATGAAACAGCTGCAACTGTAACTGCATAAGGAATCTGTGAAGAAACGTGATTTACGTGATTACATTGAGCGCCGGCACTTGCCATAATTGTTGTATCGCTTATAGGTGAACAGTGGTCGCCGCATACAGCACCAGCCATACATGCGCTGATACAAATAATTCTTAATGGGTCTGTTGCCTGCGGGAATACTGCTATACAGATTGGAATAAGAATACCGAAGGTTCCCCATGAAGTTCCTGTAGCAAATGCAAGTAAACAGGCAATAATAAATACAATTGCCGGGAGGAATGATTTTAATGCTCCTGCACTATTTGCAACAAGACCTGCAACATAATCTTTTGCACCTAATGAATCGGTCATGCCTTTTAAAGTCCATGCTAGGGTTAAGATTAAGATTGCCGGAACCATTGCCTTGAATCCGTCTGGAACACAAGACATGCTTTCCTTGAAAGATAAAACTTTTCTGCAGGCATAATAAATTACAGTGATTACAAAGGCTGCAAATGAACCGAGTACAAGACCAACAGACGCATCTGACTCAGAGAATGCATTTATAAATTTCAAATAGCTTTCTGATTCTTTGTCAAAAAATCCGCCTGAATAAATCATACCGAGTGTACATGCAACGATTAAAACTACAATAGGAATGATTAAATCATAAACGCGGCCACCAGCTTTTGTTTCTGTTTTTTCTTCATCGCCTGATTTTTCGTTCATCATTTCTAATGCTTTTTCATACTTTGACATTGAACCGTAATCGAAGCGCATAAATACTAAAGCAAAGAGCATTACAATAGTGAACAAAGCGTAATAGTTATATGGAATTGCTTTTATAAACAGTGCGAGTCCGTTTTCACCTTCACTGACAAATCCTGAAACTGCTGCTGCCCATGAAGAAATAGGGGCTATAATACAGATTGGAGCAGCTGTTGAGTCGATTAAATATGCAAGCTTTTCTTTTGAAACACCATGCTTGTCTGTAACCGGTTTCATTACAGAGCCTACTGTTAAACAGTTAAAGTAGTCATCGATGAAGATTAAAATTCCTAAACAGATTGTTGCAATCTGAGCGCCAACTTTTGTTTTAATGTGTTTCTTTGCCCATTCACCAAATGCAGCAGAACCGCCGGCCTTGTTCATCATAGCAACCATAATGCCAAGGATAACGAGGAAGATTAATATACCAACATTGTAGCTGTCTGAAAGCTGGGCAATCATTCCGTCGTTAAAAACATGTGTTAAAAATCCTGTAAAACCACTGGCAGCATCGATTGCGTAAAACAAACCGCCAATTACAATTCCAATAAAAAGTGAAGAATAAACTTCTTTTGTAAATAATGCCAGAGCTATAGCAACAATTGCCGGCACCAGCGACCAAAATGTACCAATCATTTTTTAATAAATCTCCTTAAATTATAGTTTTTTAAAATCTGTGTTCAGCGGGTCTTTCACTCCATCTGCTTCCAGTTTTTTCATAACATCAATTACATATTCCAATGCATCTAAAAGATCTGCTGCACAATAAGTCCTGATTTTTTCAAGGGAATTTATTGCGGTTTCATTTGTCATAAAATACCTCCTGTTTTATAACGATATGAATTTATCTGTTCACATTGAGATAAATTATATCACTAAGAAGGTTTGCCGTAAAATTAAATTATTGAAGGAAGCAAAAAAAAAGACTCCAGATAATTTCTGAAGTCTTATAAAAGTGGGCCGTGAGAGGATCGAACTCCCGACCCTCTGGGTGTAAACCAGATGCTCTCCCAGCTGAGCTAACAACCCATCAATTTATGTATTTACTTTAGCATTTTTCTTAGCGTCTGTCTAGTATGTATCAGTATGTATACAGATCCTGAAACACACATTTGTAGCAAGTGCGTGCAAATGTGGCGTAGCGGAAGGATGACGGATGTTTAGTTTGGGGATGACAGGATGTTCTGTTCAGAGTGATGAGCCGCTCTACGAGAAATCAACATCTACCTGGATAGGGTTTTCGTAGTCTTTGGTGTCGAAGTAGAAGAAGACTGTTTTTTCAAACGAAAGGATATTGTCGGCAGAGACAACTACTTTTACTCTATAGTTTCCGCTTGAATTTAACAGGAGGTCACTTTGCTCTGAGACAAAGCTTGCATGATTTGTCTGGCTGTTAATGATTACAAAGTCGCAGTCTTCATAGCAGTTTGGCTGAATGTCAATTTTTGTGTCTAAGGGCATATTTAAACTGGATTTTTGATCCTGATAGGCCCAGAACAATTTGAAGAAAGAATATTTAAACTCTGCAATTTTTTCATTATGCGTTACATCAAATTCTTTTATCCTGAGCTGTACGTTTTTTGCTGTTGTAAGTCCGTCGTTAAACACTCTGATTTTAAATGAAATTGCGGGAGTGTCATCATTTGTCAGTGTACATTTAGTGAATATTCCTTCATCTTTTTCACTGCAGTGCAGGCGTAATTTTGGCTTTTTTGATTCAACTTCTTTTTTTTCTTTTTCTTCATCCTTCTTTTGAAAATAGCGCGGAATAATGATTGCCAGAAAGGCTACTACAACTACAAGGATTTGAATCCAGTCAGAAGGGATAATTGCTTTTTCATTCCAGAGTGCAGTCAAATGCAGGTCTTCTTGTGGAGTAAAAGGGAAGGTGATGATTTGGTCGTTTGCTTTCCAGGCGTAAAAATCATATTTTCTGTTTTTTAATTTTGGTAAATCGTCTTTAAAAATTTCTGTTCCCTTTATAAATTTTTTTGTGGCATTAAAATTATTTATGTCAGAATGAAATGTCAGTTCAACATAGGAGATGCTTTTGATTTGTACTTCCTGGATTTGTTCCTGAACAGTTTGTTCTTCTTCCGTTTGTACTGCAGTTTCCTGTGAGTAAGCCAGCGGGAGTAAAAGGAATAAAAATAAAACTTGTAAGAGGGAAGTTTTTTTTATTTTATGAGAGATTCTTTGAATTTGTTTTGCTTTCATAATGAATTATTATACCACAGAATTTGTTGTTTTTGTGAAAGGGAAGTTGTGAAACACGTGGAGGCGGGCTTTGCCCCGACCCCTTCGACTTCGCTCAGGGACCGCAGGCTCAAGCACCGCGCGGTTTGTGAGTAACTCGGTGATTGAGTAGCGTAGCGTATCGAAATCACCTGTATCAGTATAAATGCTCATGGTGAAACACGTGGTTTCGATGAACTCAACCACCACACGTTTTGCGAGTAACTCGGTGGTTGAGTAGCGCAAGCGTATCGAAACTACCGCGGATTTGTTTGCTTCATCAGGTGGTGGCGGGAGTTGCCCCGATTGAACTCAAACACCGTGTGATATTTTTCACTCTGCATGCTGGTGAATACAGATGCTGAAACGAGTTCAGCATGACCGGGGTTTTAGGGGCGGAGCCCCTAGGAGAAAGGGTAGGATGCAACGGAGTGCAGCCGTAGGGAAAGGCTTTTCCCACACAGAAATTTACTTTTATCTTGAACAAAATATTTTTTCTCTTTACAATTTTGACTATGGGAAACGATTTAATAAAAGATTTTGTAGATAAAAAAACGCTTGATTCTATGGCAGTTGTTTTAAAATCAGAAAAAACAGATGAAATAAAAAAATGTGCTGTAAAAATTTCCGAATTATTCTGTGCTTCGGATGAATATAAAAACATTCTAGATTCAAAAGATGATGAAAAAAAATTAATTTCGAGCTTTAACAACAATCTTTTACTTCTTATACAAAAAACCTGGGTTGAAAAAAATGACGAAGCCCTTAAGGCAGAAGTTCAATACCAGCTTGAAGATTTTTGTAAGCGCGTGAATGCCGGCAAATATGCTTCTTCGTTTTCACAGTTTTTTAATATTCTGGAAACTGTTGTTTACCTTATGTTTGGAAGCCAGTCTAAGCAGAAAGATTTTGATGAATACACCTTACGAATTGACCCCGAGTTTGGTATTTTCTGGTGGTATGTAAAAAGCCTGCCCGTTGATGCTAAATGGTCAGAGGATAAATGCAGGGTTTTAATTCTTCTGGGAATGTACTTCCTGGCAAATTACTAATGCTGTAATTCGTGTACAAATATATAGAAGAAAACTGTCGAAACTGTAAACACTAAAGTTAACAAATACTTTCTAAAATACAAAGGACTACAAAATGGATATTGATTCAATCTGCAACGAATTAAGAAAGGGGTCAAATGTTCTAGCCCTTCATTCAAGTAATCAAAAAAATCATGCACTCGAATGTGTAATGAATTCTATTATCAATAACAAGGCAGAAATTCTTGAGGCGAATGCGCGTGATGTAAAGGATGCCCGCGAAAACGGAATGTCTGAAGCTTTGGTTGAAAGGCTTGCTCTTGATGAGAAAAAATTCCAGTCAATTCTGGATTCTATAAAAATCGTTATTGCACAAAAAGATCCGATTGGTGAAGAAGTAAGTGGATGGAAAGTTCCAAACGGAATGAGTATAAGACAGGTGCGCTTTCCTTTGGGCGTTGTTGCTATAATTTATGAGTCGCGCCCGAATGTTACTGTAGATGCATTTACTCTGGCTTACAAAAGCGGCAACTCAATTCTTTTGCGAGGTTCTTCTAATGCATTGAATTCGAACAAGGCAATCACTCTTGCTATAAAAGAAGGTCTTGAAAGTGCCGGAAGTGACGGTGTTTCCAATGCAATTTATTTGTGCGAAGAAGGGGAACACAGCGAGGTTCAGCAGATTCTTGATGCAACGGGAAAAATTGATGTTGTACTTCCACGCGGTTCAAGTAAGCTTATAAACTTAGTGACACAGAATGCAAAGGTTCCTGTAATTCAGACTGGTGCTGGAGTGTGTCATTTATATGTTGATGAAAACAGTGATTTAAATATGGCAGCAAGGATTGCAGGTAACGCAAAGATTCAGCGACCGGGTGCCTGTAATGCGATTGAAACAATTCTGGTTCACAAAAACGAAGCAGAAAAATTCCTGCCGCTTCTGGTAAAAGAATTTAATAACCGCGTAAAGATTAAGGCCTGCGAAAAATCCTTTCCAGTTCTTGAAGCTCTTTGCCCGGGTGAAATAAAAAGTGAATTACTGGAAAAAGCAACAGCCGAAGATTTTGGTTTTGAATTTTTAGATTTTGTTGTAGCCGTTAAAGTTATAGATGATTTGGACAGTGCCATTGAATTTATAAATGCACACAACACAAAGCACAGTGAAATCATTGTTACGAATAATCTTTCGAATGCAAAAAAATTCCAGGTTTCAGTTGATGCTGCCTGTGTTTATGTTAATGCAAGTTCACGCTTTACAGACGGTGGTGAATTTGGTTTTGGGGCAGAACTTGGTATAAGCACACAAAAGCTTCATGCCCGGGGTCCTATGGGTGTACAGGCGTTGACGACTACAAAATATTTAATTGATGGAGAAGGACAAATTCGATGACAATACAGGAAACAATTTCTAAGGCAAAAAAAATTGTTATAAAAATCGGAAGCAATACTCTTGCAAACTCTGACGGTTCTGTAAACAAAGTGTTTATGGAGCAGCTGGCATTTCAGTGTAAAAATTTTATTGATAACGGCAAGCAGATTATTTTAGTTTCATCGGGTGCGCAGGTTTCTGGTCTTTCTACAATAAACGGATGGGCTCACAAAAAAGACGTTCACTACAGGCAGGCTTTGTGTGCTATCGGTCAGGTTGAGCTTATGGGAAAATGGCGCGATGCTTTTGCTAAACAGAATTTACACGTTGCACAGCTTCTCTTAACGAAAGATGATTTTGAAAATGATCACAGGACTTTAAATATCAGAAACACAATGTTCACTCTGGTTGATGAAAATGTTATTCCGATTATAAATGAAAACGATTCTGTTTCTTTTGATGAAATTAGAATTGGTGACAACGACAACTTGAGTGCCTTGACTGCAAATTTATGGAGCGCAGATTTGCTTATTCTGTTCAGCGACATAGAAGGAATTTATACTGATAATCCAAAGACAAATGCGAACGCCCAGCTGATTGAATGTGTTGAAAATATCAGTGAGCTTAGAAGCAAGATTAAAATAGGCAGCACAAATAGTTTTGGTACGGGCGGAATAGAAACAAAAATTCAGGCAGCAGAAAAAACAACCGCTTATGGAATCAGTATGATTTTAGCTGATGGCGGAAAAGATAATGCCCTGCAGAATCTGGCTGAAGGAAAACAGAGAGGAACTTTATTTTTGGCTGATGAAACTTCTTTGTTTAAAGAAATAACTAAGGCATAGAACCGGCGAACAGGTATAGAACAGAACGAGGTAGTTGATATGAATATTGGTTGTATTGGTTGCGGAACAATGGGAAGTGCTGTAATGAAAGCAATTGCAGCAAAAAACGAAGGTCATAAATTTTTTGTAAGTTCATTGCATTTTGAAAAGGCAGAAGCGTTTGCTAAGGAAATAAATGGAACTGCCTGTTCTTCAAATGCAGATACAGTAAAAGAAAGCGATGTAGTTTTTGTGGCAGTAAAACCAAATGTAGTAGAAAGCGTTTTGGGTGAAATCAGTTCGTTGCTTTCGGATAAAATAGTTGTTTCTATGGCAGCAGGAGTTTCCCTGGAGAAATTAAAGCTTTTTGCAAATAATGCTTCTGTTAAGATGATTAGAATTATGCCGAACCTGCCTGCAGTTTATAAAGAAGGAATGACTGCTTTATGTGTTGAAGAAAAAATTTCTGATGATGATATAAAAACTGTTACAGAGCTTTTAAGTTCAAGCGGTAAGGTTGAAAGAGTAAGTGAAAAGTTTATGGACGGTGTTACTGCAATTAGCGGAAGCGGCCCTGCTTATGGCTTTATGTTTATAGAAGCTCTTGCAGATGCTGCAGTGAAATTCGGGATTCCTAGAAAGCAGGCTTATGTTTATGCTGCACAAACATTAAAGGGGGCTGCTACAATGGCTTTGGAAGATGAAAGATCAATCAGTGAATTAAAGGATGCTGTCTGTTCACCTGCCGGAACTACAATTGATGCGGTTATTGCACTGGAAGCAAATGGTTTCAGAAACGCTGTAATTCAGGGTGCAGTTGCGGCTTACAATAAATCTGCCTCGATGGGTAAGTGAATCGGTTAGTCTTTGCACATACAGACCCTGAAACAAGTTCAGGGTGACGGATTAAAATCCAGGGTGACGGGGAGTGTGTGTCATGCTGAATTTGCAGCTCGTTATTTCGAGCTTGCTTCAGCATCTGTCAGTCTTTGTAGTATACAATTCTGTAATTTGACTTGATGCTGTAACCGGCTTTTAAATATGCTTTGAGTGCGCTTTCATTTTTTCTTCTCACATACAAAACAATTTTTTTATTCTGTGTTCTGGCGTAGTAGGAAAAGTATTTTACTAATTCTCTTGCATATCCTTTTCCGCGATAATCTTCCAGTGTAAATATTCCGCCGATTTGAAAATAATTTTCTGTGATTGCATTTGTGTTTACTTTGGAAACGATTTTATTATCTTCCCTGACACCAAAGACAATTTCGTTGCGCAGGATTTTTTCTGTGTTCATTCTCTCCAGTGCAAGGTTCTGTTCTTTCCATTCGGGGATTACTTCCTGTAAAGAATATGCGCACTGCAGAGGAAAAATTTCTTCTTCATCATTTATTGAACATCTGTAGAAAGTGAGGGGCGGTTTATAGTTTTCATCAAAGGTCAGGAATTCCATCAAATGCATTTCGCGGATATCCTGTGCCGTTATTTTTTTTGCTTCATAAATGATTTTTTCAATTTCTAAAACCTGCTCTTCTTCGCCTGTAATGCAAAAAATAAAATTTTCTTTTATGAATTCTTTTAGCTGCGATTTGATTTCTTTAGTGAAAGATTTTATGTAAGCCGTAAACGAATGACCTGAGTTGTAAGAGAAAACTCCCTGTACAGTATTTGTGTTTTTCGTGATTACATAAACGCTTTTATCTTTTTTCAGGATGCGGTTCATTAAAGCGCAATAACTCTGCTCTTTTTCAAGAAGATAATCTTTTGCTTTATTGAATAGAATTTCGTTTTCCTTTGCACAAATTATTTTTAGTGAATTCATTGTATGCTATTTATAGTTCCAGGTTTAATTCTACAGGGCAGTGATCCGAGCCGAAGATTTCTGTGTGAATGGAAGCGCCTTTCAGATTCTGCTGTAAACTCTGTGAAACCAAAAAATAATCTATACGCCAGCCTGCATTTTTTTCGCGTGCATGAAATCTGTAGGACCACCAGCTGTAGATGTCTTTCTGTTCAGGGTAGAAATATCGGAAGCTGTCCAGGAATCCGCTTTGCAGCAGCTCTGTCATTTTGTTTCTTTCTTCGTCAGTAAAGCCTGCATTGTGATGATTTGTTTTTGGGTTTTTTATATCAATTTCTTCGTGAGCAACATTTAAATCGCCGCAGATAATCACGCCCTTTTTTTGTGAAAGCGAAAGAAGATACTTTTTAAAATCGTCTTCCCACTTCATTCTGTAATCCAGGCGTTTCAGTTCATCCTGTGAATTTGGAGTGTAAACTGTAACAAGATAAAACTTTTCGTATTCGAGTGTTATTACGCGGCCTTCTGTATCATGCTCTTCAATGCCCATTCCGTAAAAGACAGAAAGCGGTTTGTGTTTTGTAAAAATTGCAGTGCCGGAGTAGCCTTTCTTTTGTGCATAATTCCAGTATTGATGATATCCGTCTAAAGCTAAATCAATCTGTCCTTCCTGAAGTTTAGTTTCCTGCAGGCAGAAAAAATCAGCATCTAATGAATTGAATGCTTCCATAAAATTTTTGGAAACAACAGCGCGTAGTCCGTTAACATTCCACGAAATAAATTTTAAATTCATATTGCTATTATAGAGTATCTGTAAAAACTTGTCTTGTGTATGACAAGAGTTGTTTAATCATTGTGAAACGAAACGTATTTGGTTAACTGGGGGTCGCTTTCTTTTATATTCTTTACGACTGAAGGACCGGCAATACATCCGCCTTCGCATGCCATCACTTCGATTAAATTAGGGCAGTCTGGAGGGGTTGGAATTTTTCCGGCATTGATAAGTCCGAATCGCTTTAAAGTATTTATTCCGGATTTATTCAGTCCGTTGATTGTTGTCGGCCTTAGAATTGACGGATCTTTTAGGTTAGCTTTTACGGCTTCTAAAACACCGCCTGTTCTTGCAAAATTTCTTCCCAAAGATGAAGCATCATTTTCAGTGTCTGATGTGCTGGTTAAATCCTGAGGCACTTCAATCTTGGTTATATCAATTTCTTTGGCGATTAAGAACGCATTTATTTCTTCTGCAGAGAGAACGTAATCTACAAAATCATCATCCATTGCTTCACGACGTTTTGAAATACACGGACCGATAAAAACTGTTGTGCAGTCTTTATCTTCATTTTTTGCAATTTCTGCAGTGTAGTGCATGGGACTTCTTGTATCGCTTACACAGGGAATTAATTCCGGTACATGGATTCTTACCGCCCTTACATAAGATGAACAGCAGCTGGTCGTCATCATTTTGTCACCGCGGGCCATTCTTTCTTCGAACTCGCAGGCTTCTTTTTTTGCACAAATGTCAGCGCCGACTGCAACTTCAATAACTTTGTCGAAGCCCAAAAGTAGAAGAGCCTGTTTTAGCTGTAAAGGATTGGCGTTGAACTGAGAAGCAATAGAAGGTGCATACAGGGCAACAACTTTATTCTTTTTGAGCATGATTTTATTGATGACATCTACGAGCTGGCCCTTGTCCATCATTGCACCAAAAGGACATTCACGCATGCAGTTTCCGCAAAAGATGCATTTGTGGTAGTCGATTGTTTCGTGGCCGTTTTCGTCTTTTTTGATTGCACCTACAGGACAGGATTCTTCGCACGGTACAGGGATTTTTATAATTGCGTGGTACGGGCAGTTTTCAAGACATCGTCCGCAGTTTACGCATTTTTCTTCATCGATGTGGGCTCTTGTATCTATAGAAATTGCCTGTCTCGGGCAGTTCATTTTGCAGGGTCTGGCATCGCAGGCCTGGCAGGCATTTGTAATCATAAAGTGGGTTCTAACGCAGGCATTGCAGGCATCGTGTAAAACGGTAAGCATTGGCCAGGTAGGTTTTTCTCTTTCCAGTGCTTCTTTTGCATAGGTTGCAAGAGTTTTTTCTTCATCGTAGTTTTCGATTGAGAAGCCCATTCTTGCGAGTGTTCTCATTCTGATAATTTCTCTGTCGTGGAAAATACAACACCTGATTGGCTGCTTATTTTTTGGCGCCATCTCGCGGGGAATAAAGTGAACCCTTTCTTCGAGCTTTCCTTCGAGCATGAGTTTGGCGATTCGCACAAGGATTTCTTTTTTGGTATTTGTGGTGTTGTTATTGATATTCATAGTGCAATTCTATAGAAGATTTTGTTTTATGTTAAGTTGGTTTTTGCAGTGGATGAGTTTGCCCGAGCGGTCTCTATGGTGATGTATTATATAGAAAAAAAACAATATTATTGACACAAAAAAACATCTGTTATATTATTCACATAAAGTACGACGCGAGGTAGAGCAGATGGCAGCTCGTCGGGCTCATAACCCGGAGGCCGCAGGTTCGAGTCCTGCCCTCGCTATCTTGCTAAATGCTTATGTTATAAGGATTTAGCGCACTACTAAACCCAATCAAGTAGGGCTTAGCGTGAATCAAATTACTAATTTAAGTAAACACTTTAAGTAAAGTAGTTTACGGTCTTAGTGAGGTGATTATGGCTAAGCCCTATTTAATTTTTAAAGCCCATACCGGTATTTATTACGCTCAAATCCGTCTTGCAGATGGAAGTCTTTCCAACAACAAATCAACTGGTTGCAGAAACCGTACAGAAGCAGAACGCACTGTCATGCAATGGATTGTTACAGGGAACATTCCTGTTCGAGTCAATTCAAAAGACAACAAGGTTCAGAGCATCGACAAAATCAGATTGTTCAATGATTTACGAACTGCAGATTTTGATTCAGATGATATTAACACAATCATCAAAATTCTGACAGAAAGAAACTACCTTTACTCTGCTGTTCCAAAATCATCCAAAGGCAGCATCCCTATTGAAGACTTCCTTGAGAACTTCTGGGATTATGACAAGTCTCCTTATGTCAGAGAAAAGCTTGGTAAGAAACAATCTATACATCGACAATATTGCTCCACCCTTTTGAGCAGAACACGTCTTTATTGGATTCCTCGTCTGGCTGGAAAATGTGTTGCAGAAATTACGCGTAAAGATGTAGATGCATTTTTCTCAAGTGATGAAGCTCAGAAGCTTGCTCCTAAAACTGTAAACTCAATTATCGAGACAATCACAATTCCTCTTAAATGGGCATACTACAATGAACTCACTCAGAACAATTGTTTTGATGGAATCATCAAGTGTTCTAACATCAGCAAAGAACGAAAGATTGTTGATATGGAAACCGCAACAAAACTTATGGAACTTGATTGGGATAACGACGAAGCAAAGATCGCAAATGAACTAGCTATGCACACAGGAATGCGAGCCGGAGAAATCCAGGCACTTACTGTTGATGATTTAGGAGAAGATGAAATTTTTGTACGCCGCAGCTGGTCAAAATATGACGGACTGAAATGTTGTAAAAATGGTGAAGAACGTTCTGTACCAATTCCTATTTCTCATCAGCTTTATTTGAAACTCAAAATGCTTGCAGATTTTAATCCTCATGATAACGGCTTCATTTTCTTTAGCACGGTTCCAGAAAAACCAATGGACAGCAAACAGTTTAATAAATACTTGAAACGAGCTTTGAAAGATATTGGTTATGATAATCCAGATGAAATCTGCTTCCACTCGTGGAGACATTTCTTCTGCTCAAGAATGTTGGATTATGTTCAGGACAAACGATATATTATGGCACTCTCAGGGCACAAGACTGAAGCAATGCTCAACCATTATGCGGCACATCTTGAAGATGACAAAGTTGTTGATCTGGCTCGTAATGTTATGAAAAAAGTTTTTATTGACCAGGAAGAAGACGAAGAAACAATTAACATGCTGAATCAGAAACTTGAAGAGCTGAATAAGGCAAGTGCTTAGGGAAAAGGAGAAATGACATGGAAAAAATTGATTATTCATGGTATAATATAGGTATGGAAGAACGACAGAAATTATTAAAACAAGGCTGTATTAATATTTGGATTGATGAAATTGTTCCCTGCTTAAAAGACACCGTAACTGGAGAAATGAAAGAAACAGTAGTTTTTAAAATCGAAAGTCGTTCATATTTGAAACAGTATACAGAACAAAACGGTTGGCAGATTAATTGGATTGAACTTCCTGCTGATGTTGAAGTTTATGAACTTGCTCTGAAAGATACAAAAGAAATCCAAGGTTTGGTTGCCGTAAAAAATGATGTAAATTCGCGTGCAGCATTTTTACATTGGGCTTGCACTGCACCACATAATAATAAGCATGATTTTGGAAAGCAAAAGTATTCTGGTGTAGGCGGCCATCTGTTTGCAATTGCAGCAGATAAATCAATTCAATGGGGCTATGAAGGAGCTATGCACGGATTTGCATTGAACAAAGAATTGCTTGAACATTACATGGAAACATTTAATGCAGAATTCTTGGGGATGTTACACGATTATCAATTCTTCATT
>JAEEGL010845431.1_pt1 | contig 18009 bp, 20 predicted proteins | sample 9134231 | NCBI WGS metagenome assembly JAEEGL01 (sample SAMN16246548, study PRJNA631951) | gut metagenome | biome: gut microbiome; feature: rumen; material: fiber-attached | host: Bos | place: Iran: Karaj | collected 2018-10 | reverse complement strand
TAACGAATGTTGTAAGTGCAGGAATGAAAACCATTGTAATACCACTTATTATTCCGGGTATGCTGAGCGGTAGGATGATCTTGGTAAATACCTTAAAAGAATTGGCGCCAAGATCCCTGGCCGCATTAATGACATTTTCGTCTATCTTGGAAATACAGTTATATAAGGGAAGGACCATAAATGGAAGAAAGTTATATACCATGCCAAGAACAATTGCTGACGGAGTGTTTATGATCTTAAGTACCGGAAGTCCGAGGAAAGACAGCACGGAATTGATGACACCCGTCTTTTCAAGAAGCGTCTGCCAGGCCATGGTCCTTAACAGGAAGTTCATCCACATGGGAAGAATGAAAATGAAAACCACAAAACTCTTTGTGGATACTTTCATTGAACTTAATATCATAGCCAGCGGATATGAAAGCAGAATACATATCACAGTCGAAATAAAAGACAATCCGAGTGCAAGAAACAGTCCTTTGATATGTTCGGGCTGAGTGATGGCCGCTATATTCTCAAAGGTAAAAGAGCCCTTTCTGTCAGTGAGTCCGTAATAAAACACCATACCGAGCGGTATGATAATAAAGAATACGGACCATATAAAATAAGGAGTACCAAGGAGTTTTCTGTTGCGCTTTGAATCATTCATCTATCTTCAGCGCCTCCTCGTCTTCAAATTCGGGTTTATTCATTATCTGGATATTAAAAGGATCAACATCAATGGAAACAAGTGTTCCGACCGGGAAAAAACTCGTAGAATGAACAAGCCATTCAAAACCGTTGGCCTGGACTTCCATCTCATAATGCACGCCTTTGAAGATAAGGTGTGACACCACACCCTGGATCTTGCCGGTATTTGTATCGGAACTACATTCAGTGAGTATAACATCCTCAGGCCTTATAACGACGTCAACCGGCTTATTAACTCCGAACCCCGTATCAACACATTCGAAATCAACACCGAGAATATTAACAAGTTTATCCTTTATCATTGTGGATCTGATTATATTACTGTCGCCTATGAAGTCGGCAACAAAAGCATTTTCCGGTTCATTATAGATCTTTTCGGGAGTACCGATCTGCTGTATGTAACCCTGGTTCATTACAACTATCGTATCCGACATGGTAAGAGCTTCTTCCTGATCATGTGTAACATATATAAATGTTATTCCAAGCTCATTTTTAAGCCTTATTAGCTCATACTGCATGTCCTGTCTCAGTTTGAGATCCAGTGCTCCGAGCGGTTCATCAAGTAAAAGAACCTTGGGTTCGTTTACAATGGCTCTTGCTATGGCTATACGCTGCTGCTGACCGCCGGAAAGCGAATCGGGCATTCTGTTTTCATAACCGTCCAGATTAACAAGCTTTAACGCATACTTGATCTTGTCATTTATATAACTTTGAGTCTTGCCTTTTATCTTCAGTCCGAATGCGATATTTTCCTTAATGTTCATGTGGGGAAAAAGAGCATACTTCTGAAAGACGGTATTAAGCTGTCTTTTGTAGGGAGGAAGATGCGTGATATCTTCTCCGTCGAAAATGACCGTTCCCTTTTCGGGCGTCTCAAATCCGCCGATTATACGTAAAGTTGTAGTCTTTCCGCAGCCCGAAGGACCAAGAAGCGTGATGAACTCATTTTCTTTGATATACAGATTAAGATCATCAAGAACAAGCTGTCCGTCATATGACTTACTGATATTCTTAAGATCTATTAGTGTTTTAGACATTTACAATTCCTCTTTTATAAAAATTAATCTGTACGCCCGTTCATCAGGCACGGACAGTATAGTCTCCATCGATCAGATATTTGTAGGATGTGATCTCCTTAAGTCCCATGGGCCCTCTTGCATGAAGTTTCTGGGTGCTTATACCGATCTCTGCTCCGAGTCCGAACTCAAATCCGTCAGTGAACCTGGTCGAACAGTTAACATATACACATGCCGCATCTATTTCCTTTTTAAACTTCTCGGCATTATCCATATCCGATGTCAGTATCGCCTCCGAATGATGGGTGGTATATCTGTTGATATGCTCTATCGCCTCATCGATATTATCAACCGTTTTAACCGAAAGTATAAGATCCAGATATTCCGTAGCATAATCTTCTTCAGTTGCACTCTTACAGTCGATAATATCCGAAACGGTCTTGTCGGCTCTGATCTCTACATTCTTTTCTTTAAGCGCTTTAGCAAGTACCGGCATAAAATCGTTAACTATCGCCCTGTGTATAACAAGGGATTCCATGGCATTGCATACGCCTATCCTCTGAGTTTTGGCATTTATGATAACGTCAACCGTCTTTGTCAGATCCGCGCTTTCGTCAATAAAGATATGGCAGTTTCCCGTCCCGGTTTCAATTACGGGTATAAGACTGTTTTCAACAACTGATCTTATAAGACCTGCTCCACCCCTTGGTATAAGGAGATCAACATATTCTTTCATCGTCATGAACTGTCTGGTAACTTCTCTGTCAGTTGATTCAATAAGAAGTATCGCATCCGGAGAGATATTAAGATCCGCAAGGGCTCCTTTGATCACTTCGGTGATCATTTTGTTGGAATTTATAGCATCAGATCCGCCTTTTAGGATGACCACGCTCCCTGCTTTGAAGCAAAGTGAAAAAGCATCTGCCGTAACATTGGGCCTGGATTCATAAATAATTCCGATAACCCCCATCGGAACGCGTATCTTTCTGATCTTCAGCCCGCTTTTTACCGAATAATCATCAAGTATCTCACCAATAGGATCAGGAAGTCCGGCAACCTGCTTCAGCCCGTCTGCAATTCCCTGCAGCCTCTTATCTGTAAGCTTCAGCCTGTCAAGCAGTCCTTCATTCATGCCCTTTTCTATACCGTTTCTGATATCGATATCATTTGCACTTATGATCTCATCCTTACGTTTAAGAAGCATATCCGCCGCATGTAAAAGGGCTTTGTTTTTCTCTTCCGAAGAGAGTTTTTCTATTTCATATTTTACTTTCTTTGCTTTTTTACAAAGATCAAGCAGCATTTCATCCATTCAGTCTTATAACCTGCCTTTCGGAGACAATGATATCCATTCTGACATCATTTTCATTGTGAGCGATCTCTTCATCCATTATCTGCATATCATAGCAGACTGCTATCTTTATGAGTTTAGCATATCTTTTTAAAAACCTGTCATAAAAACCTTTCCCGTATCCCATGCGGTTACCGGATCTGTCAAAAACAGATCCCGGAACGATCACTACGGTCTTATCATTCTGCATGTTGCCTGTATACCGTTTAAGTTCATCCTTTCCGGGTTCAAGTATTCCCTGATATCCGGGTGAAAGATCAGACATTTTATCTATCCTGAAAAAAGAGATATCAAGGCCTTCCACTCTGGGACAATAAATCCTTTTGCCCTCAGATAATGCTTTTTCAATGTAAGGTGCGGTAATTACCTCGCTTCTGTAATTAACGTAAAACAAAACAGTATCAGCATTTTTATATTCATCGATCCGGTTAAGAGAAGAAAAAATGTCCGAACTGAAGGATTCTCTGTCTGAGACAGATATCCGTTCTCTTTTATCAAGTGTCTTAAGTCTTATTTGATTTTTTAAACTGATATCTTTCATAAGATCACCTGTTGTCTACATCAGAAGAAAGTAATGCCCCGGCAACGGATTCTGCCAACTTTATTCCATCCGTTGCAGCACTCATGATACCGCCTGCATAACCGGCGCCTTCACCGCAGACATATAGCTTTCGAATGTTCGACATCCCGTCATCTCCCCTGACCATCCTTATCGGGGAGGAAGTCCTGCTCTCTACAGCATACAGTGTAGCATCATCAGAAGCAAATCCGGGTATTATCCTGTCAAAATACTCAATTCCTTCAATGATATCATTTCTAATATGATCAGGAAGGATCTTTCGTATATCAGCATGCCTGGTCCGACCTTTAACACATTCAAAGACAGGATCATCATTGTATATGATATCATCTGAAAGCCCGGTATTTTTATATTCACTGTAATCCTGAACGGGAATGGCTCCGTTTCCGGTCTAAAAAGCCTTCTTTTCAAGATCCTGCTGGAAATACATTCCGCTTAATACATCGTTATCCCTCATATAATCTTTCGGATCAAGAGTTACTATTATCGCACTGTTTGATCTTGAAGAACCCCGGCCGGAATAACTCATCCCGTTAACAGCCAGCATTCCTTCGGAAGAAGAAGCATTTACTACATAACCGCCCGGACACATGCAAAACGAATAAACTCCTCTCCCGTCTTTACATATATGCGTAACCTTGTATGATTCATTTTTCAGTTTTTCATTATGATCAGATCCGTAAACATATCTGTTTATCACGGAACTCTTATGCGATATCCGAAGGCCCACAGCAAATCCTTTGGGTTCAAGATCCATCCCGCATTCTTTAAGCTTAAGAAAAGTATCTCTTGCGCTGTGTCCCACACACAGGATCACATTATCGCATTCAATCTTTGTTCCGTTTATGCTGATACCTTTAAGTTCATCGTCAGAAATGAAAAACCCGTCTAACCGCGATTCAAAATGAACCTCTCCACCGTTGGATATGATTTCATTTCTGAGATTCTTTACAACTTTTATGAGTTCATCGGTCCCGACATGAGGTTTATGATCGATCAGAATATCACTGTCTGCTCCGAATCTTACGAAATCATTGAGCACTGCTCTGTTCATTCCGTTTTTGTCTTTTACCAGGGTATTGAGTTTTCCATCGGAAAAAGTTCCTGCTCCGCCCTCACCGAACTGAACATTTGAAACAGGATCCAGGATTCCCTTCTCCCAGAATTCCCGGACAGATTCATTTCTGCGGTCAACATCATATCCTCTTTCGTATACCACAGGTCTTAAACCGGCACGCGACAGATATAGTGCACAAAACATTCCGGCCGGGCCAAAGCCTATGATCACAGGCCGTTTACGGTCATCGACGGACAGATCTGCATACGGAAAACGGTATTCCTTCTTTTCGGCTCTTTTGATCTTATTGCTGCGTTTTAATATGATATCTTCCTTATCGGAAACTATGTCGATCGTATAACAATAAAAAATCTCAGGCTTCTTTCTGGAGTCAAGAGATCTTTTATATATGCTGAATTCATATGGCAGTCCTTTTCCGACGATCTTCGAAATCTTATCGGAAAGGTCTTTTGGTGTATGGTCTACAGGCAGACGTAACTCGTTGATCCTAAGCATATCAGATAAGATTAAATGTCCTTCCGAGCAGTAAAACAAAGCGTCCGAGCGGACTTACTTCCAGTTCTTCTTCCTGATATCCCTTCAATGACAATAAGATAACGATATAAAGAAGACTGCAGATGATAAAAACTATCACAAAAGAGATACTCTTACCGACCAGCGGACTGATCACTTTATTAAGCAGCATACCTATCAGTGCACTGATAAGAGCACCTATGATAGTGACAACAAACGTTCTGAACCATTCCTGCGTATATTGGAACGCTCTCGAGATAAAGATAAAGCTGACAAGCGCGATGATCGCATAAAAGATAAGATCCGCGATGATAAGACCGATGATCGACAGTTTAAATGTTGAGATAAGAAGAAAAGACAGAATGATATGAATAACAAATGCCGAGGCTGCAATGCCGAGCGCAAATGCGTAATTCTGCATTCCTATCATCATTTCGGTAAAGATAACCGTATATATAGCAAAAATAATGCAAAGAGACTGCAGCTGAAGATATAAAGCGGTCTGCTCCCCACTTGAAACATAAAGAGAATCCAGTATATTGTCAGCAAGCACGGCAGTCATTGCAGATGCAAAAAACGCAAGGGTTGAGCATCTATGTATCATGAATTTAAGCTTTTCACGTGCATTTCTGAACTCTTCTCTCTTGATAGCGCCAATTGCTTTCCGAATATAGGGATAAGCGAAAACACATATGACAAATACGATTATCCCGATGATAGAAAAGGTCTTGCCGTAGTATTCACCGAACGAAAAATCAAGAGAAGCATCCTCTGATCCGTTCTTGAACACAAAAGCGATATTAAGCACCTGGATCAGAATAAAGATCAGAAATAATGCAAACGGAAGCAAAGCCGTTGCAGCAAGATTGATAACGAGCTGTAGCGGTGAATCAACAACCTTGGAATAATCCCTGGGTGATCCGAATGAAGATCTGTGATTAAACAGATACAGCATGACGAGAACATGTATCAGGCAGATAAAGCTGGCAAACAGTATACCTACCGATGCCCCCATTGCACCATACGAATAAGCAAATTCCTCATTTCTCAAAAGAAGTGAAACTCTCTGACCATAGACTGAAGATGCATATCCGAATATCGAACCGGATACGGCATATGTAAAAACAAAAAGAATAAGCGAAACAGAAAGGACAGATGTCTGATTCATCCCCTTAAAATATCCTTTGACAGCCCCGGTAAATACAAACATGGGAATGGCAGGCAATATCAGATAGTATGACATATAGGATAAATGCAGATTAAAAAATCTGTTTACAAGCACATTCATAAGGCTCAACAGAACTATACCGATCACAAGTCCGACAGCAAATGAATAGATCATAGCATATTTAGAGACATTTCGTGCATTCGTATATTGCTGTCTCAGCATCCTGTTTTCAACCATGGATGCACATGCCTCTTCGATCGCATAAGAAGAAGCTCCGGCAAGCAAAAAGAACAGTTCATTTGCAAGCGAAAAATAGCATACTCCCTTTGACCCTATAATACGGACAAGAACCATCCTGAAAATAAGGACAAAGATCAATGCTATAAGAAGCAATATGAAGTTTGAGCTTTTCTTTTTGTTTTTAGCCATTTGGTTTATCTTAAGAAATCATAAAACAGTTTTTCTTCACATAATGTTTTCTTAATGATATTCATATCTTCAAATGTAAGTTTTGAGTTTGAAAAGATACCGCTTTCAAGCTTTTTATCCAATATCGTACCGATCAGTTTATCATAGTTGATATTTGCGTCTTTATCCTTGGAAAAAAGATAACTGACCGAAGAGATAACAGTTTCGGCTATGATCAGTACAGCCGTATTTCTGGAATAAACACCATCATCCTTTGAATAGTGGTATTCCTCAAGCAGATCGATCACCTCTTCGGGAATGAGGTATTCCGTCATAAGGCCCTTGGCATTTTCCCATGTGTTTTCACCCCGCAAAAGACCGATCCTGTGATAAAATCCCAGTGCTTTGGTAAGTTTCTCATCAAGGCCCATCTTTATCGCAAGTTTGGAACAAAGGACCGCTGTATAAATGGAATGATCATATTCTTCCTTTGAATAATTCTTAAGATTGGAAAGCAGTTCAAATTCCGGGTCAAGTATCTCCATATACTGGTCATCTTTTTTGTAAACAAAGGAAAAACTTAAAACCTTCAGTATGATCAGTATCAGGATGATACATACAAGAATATTGACAAACGGTATGAAAAACAGATCAAAACCGAAAGTCCTGTTAGTAAAAAGAACACTTACCAGACAAAGACAAACAAACTGCGAAAGCAATGATACTGCCATCGGGATCAGTATCCTGAATTCTTCACCGACAGTAGAAAACAGCATAACGGCTATAAGCGCAGGCACAAAGAATTCAACAAAAAAATATAAAGAAGGTTCCTTGCATAAGAGTTCACAAAGAATAAGCAATGATGATCCTGCACAAAGTGCAGAGACTTCATCCGAAACCATTGTAAGCGCAACAAATATCACAAGATATGGTCTTCCGTATTCGGAAATAAGCGGGAAGAACGAGCATATCAAAACAGCGGAAATATAAAGCACATAAAAACGCCAGATATTTGAAGCATTATCAAAGATCAGCCTTCCATTTTGCCTCTGTCTGGCAAAGGCAAATAAGACACCTGTCATCATAACGCCGAAAGCGATCACGTTTCCCGCGATCCGGTCAGGCGTAAATCCGTACAGAAAAGAAGCCGCCGCCACTATTATAAATCCCAATATGACGGTCAGCCATTTTAATATATCATTAACCCTGCTTTTTCCTGTTTCTTCCATTAGGAGAGTTATCCTTAGATTTCTTTTTGCTCAGTTTCATTTCATAGTCTTCATAAGCTTTGACTATCTTTTGAACCAGAGGATGTCTGACAACATCCCTGGATGTAAGATTTATGAACGATATGCCGTCTACTCTTCCGAGCACTCTTTGTGCAACATCAAGTCCGGAAACGACGTCCCTGGGAAGATCCTTTTGAGTATCATCTCCGGTAATTACTACCTTGGAGCCAAAGCCTATCCTGGTAAGGAACATCTTCATCTGAGCCTGAGTCGTGTTCTGAGCTTCATCCAGGATTATATAGGCATTATCAAGAGTACGGCCTCTCATATATGCAAGAGGAGCAACCTCTATAAGTCCCTTTTCCATATTTCTCAAAAAGGATTCCGCACCCATTATCTGATAGAGCGCATCGTACAAAGGTCTGAGATATGGATCTACTTTTGACTGAAGATCACCGGGCAAAAACCCGAGTTTCTCACCGGCTTCGATCGCGGGTCTTGTAAGGATTATCCTCTCTACCTCGCCTGATTTAAAAGCCGTGATCGCCATCGCCATCGCCAGATAGGTTTTACCTGTTCCCGCAGGCCCTATACCGAATACGATCATGTTCTTTCTGATCGCCTCTACGTATTTCATCTGTCCGATAGTCTTTGGTTTAACTGACTTGCCGGAAACAGTATGACATATGACCTCTTCATCGATATCAAGGATTGAATTCTGTTCATCCTCTTCATTTAATGAAATTGCATAATCTATCTTCTGTTCGTCTATGGTATTACCTCTTTCAGACAATTTGATAAGATCATCGATCATCCTGGTGGCATCACGGACATCCGTTTCTTCACCTGTTATCTTAAGATTACCGTTTCGATCGACTATATCAACATTAAGTTCTTTTTCGATCTTTTTAATATTACAGTCAAACTGACCGAATACGTTTTTAAGATCATCACTGTTTAATTCAGATAATGAATATATCTGTTCCATCGGTTATTCTTCGATATCCTTTTCAAAGATATCCGGATATATCTCCTCTATGATCCTGTCAACATAAGCACCGTCAAGGTTCATATACTGTTCATTGATCATATCCTTAAGTTCATTTATCCTGCCAAAATATTTAAGTTCCTCGGTTTCATCTGTAAATCCGAGTTTTTCATCAAATTCATCAACTTTGATATTATCAACAAGCCATTTTTTAATAGTTTCGGTCAGATTATTTTCTGAATAGGCTTTCTTCATGAATTGCCTTGAATTATGCATTGACACGAATCCCATAATGAAAAACAGGAAGAAAAGAACTCCCATGACTCCACAGACCATATATTTACCTGAAGGAGTCAGACTATTCGGAATAAATCCGAGGAAGTATGCTATATCCGTGGCAAGGCCGACTGCACCAACCAATAAAAGGATAAAAGCACTGCTCTTATTCTCTTTAGCCCTTTCTTCGTTATTTACATACAGTTCAACCTTCTCGGCGGGTTTGCTGTCATTGGACTGCTGATCATATAACATGCTCAGTAACTGAGCCTGATCTAATGCAGGTTTCTGTTCATCACAAACTAAAGAGAGGTCATCTACCAGTTCGCACTCACAATCCGGGCAAACCGTGACACCCTCTCTGTATTCATACTTGCATTTCGGACACCAAGCCATCTGAAACCTCCCCCAAATGTCTAAATACACTAAGTATTATTTTAGCATTCGGGAGCCTATTATTCCACCATTATTTTATTGTCATTCATATGAGATAACGCCTATATTCTTATTGTCTTTATCGGATATCCACATGTAATCATCAGGGTTCTCCCTATTGATCATAACAGGTCCTCTTTTGAGATTGTCTCTGCTTTCCGAAATGAACTCAAAAGACCCGTTATGAGCTTTGCCTTCCCAGTCAAGATAAGTTCCGTCTTTATCTGTTGAAGTGCAGTAAATATCTCCGTCGATAAGTCCATCCTTAAAAGAACCGATATAATTTGTCACATAATTCTTGTTGGGACTCAGAAGTTCCAGCCTGTATTCATAGTGATCCTGACCTTCACCATTGGGTTTGTCGTTTTTGAAACCACCCTGATACTCGTGATATATCAGCTTATCGGTGTTATCTGACGCATCATGAATATGGAAATGAACCCATTTGCCTGCTCCGTTTCTCTTACCGTGAACGAAATCCCCGTAATAATATCTGTTGTCGGAATAAACTGCGATCCCTTTTCCGTCCGGTCGGCCTTCGCTGTCCACATCACCATAATAATAGCAGTCCTCACCGGTAAAATTGAGTGAGTAAGACATGGCAATAAAGCGATCAAGATAAGCAAGATCTCTTATTGCATCATTATGGTTTACCTCAAAATAGGATTCCATTTCCTTAAGATGGGATTTTGTATCAAATTGAACTTTTGTATAATCGTTTGTGCCGGTTTCCATCGGCATTCCATGTACCGCAAAAGCGTTATCATCTGCAGCACTTTCGACATTTTCCTCCTCGATAGTTCCGGATTCGTCTATCGGGGTCGAAACAGGCTCAGCCGTAGATTCAGGAGTTGAAACAGGTTCCGGGGTTGGTTCAGGTGTGGGAAGACCTGAATCCTCTTTTGAATAATCTATTATATTACTCTGAAGATCATTGCCTTTTTCTTTTCCGGTCTTTTTGATATTCAAAAAAACAAGTATCACTATGATACTTAAAAAAAACACTGCAAGGACGATGATCAGTCTGATGATATAACCCTTTTTGCTCTCTTCTCTGAAATATTCCTCTTCATACTGTTCTTCCGGAGATATTTTACCCGGGTCATATTCATCGTTAACACTATCCTGATCTTCAAGATCAAGATCCTCTATTTTAAGTTCTTCATCAATATTATCTTCATATTTTTTCATGTTTTACTCCGAAACTAAGATCTTATCATTTATGATAGATCCGGCACATTATTATCTGAAATAAATGATATCTTTAAAATATTAATTGCATACAATCAAATCCTTAAGATTTTCTTAAATCAGCTCTGATATTCAAATGCATTTTCATAGAATGTGATCTCTTCTCCAAGCACGGAAGCAACATCAAATCTGACCTGGAGTCCGGAAAATTGGGGATGAGAGTACATATAATATGCAGAAGTCTTACATATCTTTTTGATCTTTGCAGGACTTACAGCCTCCTCAGGCATTCCGCTTCCGGTATCTTTCCTGTATTTTACCTCAATAAAACAGATATATATGTCTTTAATGGCAATTATATCTATCTCTCCGTATCTTGAAATAAAATTCCTGTCGATTATTCTGTATCCGCGATCGGCAAGAAGATCGCAGACCTTACTTTCATATATTGAACCTGTACTTCTGTTATTCAATATCATTTACCTTTCGCTTTGTCGATCTTTGCTTTGACTTTATCCATTGCATCAACAAAGATAAGGATCTCGGCAACAACTTCATAAAGCTCAGGAGGAATCATGTCTCCTATCTCGAGTTTCGAAAGCGTATCAGCAAGTTTATCATCCCTGTGTACCGCAACATTCGATTCTTTGGCTTTTTCGATGATTCGTTCAGCCAGCGCACCTTTGCCCGAGGCTATGACTTTCGGGGCATCTTCATCCGGATCATATGAAAGAGCAACGGCTGTTTTTATCTTTTTCTTTTCATCCTTCATCGTCATGCCCTCGCATCAAATGAACTGTTTGAAAGGATAGGAATGCCTTTCTCATCTTCCATCATATTCTCAAATACCGATCTGGGATCATCATTATTCACGAATTCGGCATTCATGCTGTATCCTCGTTTGGCAAGTCTTGCGTTTAATGTCTCAATATTCTGAGCAATAAGGTCCAGAGCAGCATCATCTTTAAGCATGAATTTTGTCTTGACATTATTCGCTTCATTTAACACAACGTGTACATCAACCGGGCCTAGATTATCCATATCAAGATGTAATAATGCCGATACGGTTCCGTCATTCCGGGCAAGTGACTTTTTATTGGTGTAAACATACAGTTCACCTGTCTTGTCCTGTCCATCAAATTTCAGTGGTATCTGAACATAGTTGAATGTCTGATTAAGTTCATTCATGAAATTAATATTCCCGGACAGATTAACAGCACTCTGAGCAAGCGGTGTATTGGGTCTGTTCTCTGCCTGAAGGGAATCAGTCAGGGTTTTTATCTGGGAATTGAGTCTTTCGTATAACTCTCTGACACTGCCTTCGCGTGCTACATCCTCAGGTTTTAACATCCACTGTTTTGAAACTTCATTTTTAATGGTCTTTATAAAGTCATCATTTTTCAGAATGTCCGAAACAGTCTTAAGATCTTTTTCTTTTATTTGCGTAGGATCCTTCTCAAGAAGCTCTTTTACTGTATCATTAAGAAGCTTCAGCGGATTCTCTTTTGATACTTCGTTTGAACCTGTATTTATATTATTACCCTGATCCGTCACCGGATCTTTAGGATTATTCTGATCGGAGATCTTAGTCGTATCATTTTTATCTTCAGGAATAAAAGCCTCTTTGAGTACCTGTGATCTGTCTGATGCATTCTGATCGACTTCCTTCATGTTATCTTCAGAAAGCCCTTCAGCAGCCTTTGAAGGATCATCGGCCGGTAAATCCGATCCTTTAACACTTTCTTCATTTAATATTTCATTTTCGGGGAGGAGTATATCCAGAGTTTCTTTAATAAAATCAAGGGCGATAACAGGGTCAGACCCTTCAAGCAGCATCAGCGAGCTCTCAGTAAAAGAATCGGCAATATCCGTCAGTGAATTGCCAATTGTATGCTCATAGTTTTTATAATTTTCAAACTGAGTGAGCATTTCTTCGTTTACAGGAATATTAAGTCTTTGGAGAATAGCAGCATCTTTGGGATCAAAAGTTGGAAATTCGTTGACAGTCCTGACCATTTCAAGAAGAGAATCCCTGTCTATGGGAAGCCCCTCTTCCATCATTGATCTGACTATATACTGCGTCTGAGGATCATCTGGAAGGCCGGCAGCATTTAATGCGTTTGAAATAGTTGAACTTGGATTGAGATTGGCATACAAAGGCGAAAGAGTTATATTCCCTTCCGAATTGCCTTTTATCATGAAGCTTAAGTTCTGTCCTATAAGAGGCTGACTCATCCCTTCAAGTCTGGCCTGGATCATATTGCCTTCAGATAACTGAAGAAGCAGATTCCCTTCATTAAAGCCCGTAACAGTACCGGACAGACTGCTTCCGACAGGAAGCGAACTTAAGATATCCATCCCGCGCTGAAGAGAGGTGACAAGTTCAGTAGTGTTCTGAACCTGTTCACCGGAATTCTGGTTTAAACTGTTGATAGCATTGTTGACCTGATTGAAGATCGAGCCAATATTCATACAAAATTACCGATAAAACTTCTCCTGTGTATCGGAGTGGGTCCGTATTTCTTAAGTGCTTCTATATGTGCAGCACTTCCATATCCTTTATTTGAAGCAAAACCGTATTCGGGATATACCTTATCATATTCGACCATCAGACGGTCTCTGGTCACTTTGGCAACTATGCTTGCAGCAGCTATTGATATGCTTTTAGCATCACCTTTTATTATTGGCACCTGTTCGATATCTACCCCGGGAATTGTAACAGCATCATTGAGCAATATATCCGGTTTCACGGAAAGCTTGCTTATTGCTTCAGCCATGGCTTCGTAGGTGGCATTAAGGATGTTTATCGTATCTATCCTTTCGGGACTGTTATAACCTATCCCGACTGCAACTGCTTTTGACATTATCTGCTCATATAACTCTTCTCTTTTTTTTTCGGATAATTGCTTGGAATCATTTAGATATAAAATGTCACAATCCTTCGGAAGAATTACAGCACCTGTAACTACCGGACCGGCAAGCGGGCCTCTCCCCACTTCATCGATCCCGCATATGTACTCACAATCGGAATATTTTTTTTCATATTCCTTCATCTTTTCGATTCTTAACTTTTCCTTATCAAGTGCTTCTATCCTGCGCCTTGCCTTGCTTATGATATCGGCGACCTGAAGACGCTCATCGGTTTCATAAGTCAATATTAAATCAGGCAGCTCATCAAATGAGGCTGCCTTGAATTCGGATCTTATGACAGAAATGCTTTTTTCGTTTATATTACTGATGTTTTATCACTCCCATCTTGGCAAAAGGGAAAACCCTGATAAATGCCTTGCCGATTATAACACTGCGTTTAAGATTTCCGACATTCGGATCTCTTGAATCCATAGAATTGTTTCTGTTATCTCCCATGACAAAGTACTCGTCTCTGCCGAGTTTTATGGGTTCATAAGCAAGTCCCGGATCTTTGATGGTCTCCTTTCCGTACCCGTCTTCAAGGATCTCTCCATCGATAAAGATATTACCTTCTTCATCAATAAAGACCGTCTCTCCGGGCAATCCGATTATCCTTTTGATATAAAATGTGTTTTTTTCATATTGATACGGAAAAACAACTATATCAAACCTGGCCGGATCATGAAGACGATATGACAATTTATCTACAAGAAGATTATCCTTGTCAGAAAGTGTAGGTTCCATCGAAGAGCCGATGACCGCAACCCTCTGGCCTACATAAGTTACAACCAGAAAGACTGCTACAAGAACCAGAAACAGATATATACTTGTCAAAAGCAGATCTTTAACTCTTTTATTCATAACTACTAAGGTCTTTCTATAGAATATTTCCCGATCCGGCCGCTTCTTATCTCATCCATAAAGATAAGTGCCATTCTTGCGGTATCGGGTTCATTTCCTTTTTTTCTTATATTTCTGATAACAGCCATATCAGATAGGATCTTATCTGATCCGGCCTTAAGATCAAGATCTTCTCCAAAACGATCTTTTAAAAGTCCGGGATATTCTGTCTTAAAAAAATCAATGGTCTTTATACTCAGATCTTCCATATCAAGGATATCATCATTTATTGTACCAAGCATGGCCAGATTAAACCCGACGGATTCATCTTCGAATTTAGGCCATAATATACCGGGCGTATCGAGAAGATCAGCTGTCTTGCCCAATGATATCCATTGCTTGCCGCGCGTAACACCGGGCTTGTTTCCTGTCTTTGCTCCGGAGCGTCCGGATATTGTATTGATAAATGTTGATTTTCCGACATTCGGGATACCAACAACCATTGCCTTTACGGGTCTTTGTATTATTCCTCTTTTTTTATCACGTTCAATCTTTTCGGCGCATACCTCGGTGATAATTCTGTCGAAATTCTTCAGTGTTTTTTTGTTTTTGGAATCAGCTTCAATAACACTGAACCCAAGCGAGGAATAATGATCTTTCCACAGCTTATTGATCTCGGGATCGGAAAGATCGGATTTATTTAGTATTACAAGTCTTTTTTTGCCCCCGGCAATAGAATCTATATTTGGGTTTTTGGAACTTAAAGGGGCCCTGGCATCAAGCAGTTCGATAACAAGATCGATGATCTTTATATCATTTTCCATACTCCGTATGGCTTTGGTCATATGCCCCGGAAAATACTGATATGCCATATTACCTCTACTTAACGAGTCCGAACATGGCCTCGCCTCTTGAATACTTAAACCAAACTTTCCCGAGTATCGTATCTTTTTTTACGGCACCAATATTACCATTTCTTGAATCTTCGGAATTATTCCTGTTATCACCGAGAACGAAATATTCATCATTACCGAGAAGAAACTGAGATGAAGCATCACCCGGATCGGCTATGATATCAAAAGTTTCCTCCTCGTTATATCTGACACCGTCGATATATATATATCCATCCATTATCTGTATTACTTCTCCGGGCAGGCCGATCACTCGTTTGACATATATATGAGAATTCTCATTGCCCTTTGGATAGAAACAGACAACATCACCTCTGTCAGGAGATAACAGTCTGTATGCAAACCTGTTGATCAATACTGTCTGGTTGTTAACAAGACCCGGTGTCATTGAAGAACCGATGACTGTTGTCTTCATCCCATATGCTGTAACAAGTACAACGGCTATGAGAACTGCAACAAAACAGTAAAACACGGTTATCAGGATCTCTCTTATCATCTCTCCCGAAACGATCTTTTTCTTTTCCGCAAAAGTAAGTCCCTTATACCTGTTTCTCATCGACAACTCCATACACAACAAACCACTATATTTTAGCATAAAAGCAGAAAAAAATCGAGTGGGACAATGCCCACCCGATATTGATCCTGAAGATTAAAATGATTATCTGACAACCTCTTTAACCTTTGCGGCTTTACCTACACGATTTCTTAAGTAGAAAAGCTTAGCACGACGTACTTTACCTTTTCTTACTACTTCAACCTTTTCTACAAGGGGTGAGTAAAGAGGCCATGTCTTTTCAACTCCGACACCGTTAGATGTCTTTCTGACTGTAAATGTCTTTCTTGCTCCGGTACCCTGGATCTTGATAACAGTTCCTTCGTAGATCTGTATTCTCTCGCGGTTACCTTCCTTGATCTTACCGTGAACTTTAACCGTATCACCTACGTTAAATTCACTGATCTCTTTTAATGCTTCATTTTCGATCTCTCTGATAATATCACTCATCTTTTTTCTCCTTTATCTTTTAAACTTAAGATGTTCATACGTATTTCAAATACCAGAGGACCATCACGTTTTTAGACAGCATTAATAAAATATCATAAGTCATTGCTATTTGCAAGTTTTTTTAGTCTTTTTCTCTCTTTTTCGGCTTCCCTTCGGGCTTTCTTTTCTTTTTTGATAAAGTATTCCTCATGTGAGGCAGCCCATTTTTCATAAAGATCCGGTCTTAAAGCACGGGTTCTTGCTATTGCTTCTTCCAGTCTCCATTCATCAACTTTGGCATGGTCTCCTGAAAGAAGTATCTGCGGTACCCTTGAATCCATCCAATCTTCAGGTCTTGTATACTGGGGATATTCAAGAAGATCATCACAGAAGCTTTCTGATATTCCCGATTCTTTATTCCCTAGGACACCCGGAACAAGTCTTGATATACAGTCCATTACGCACAATGCCGGAAGTTCGCCTCCGGTTAGTACGAAATCTCCTATCGAGATCCTGTCGGTCACTATCCTTTCTATAACTCTTTCATCTATACCCTCATAATGACCACACAGGATGACAAGTTCATCTTCTTTGGATAATTCTTCTGCATAAGACTGATCAAATGTCCTGCCGACCGGTGTCATATATAATACACGGGTTCCTTTTCGAACATTCAGACTTTCAAAAGCATCATAAACAGGTCCCGGCATCATGAGCATTCCGGCTCCTCCGCCATAAGGATAATCATCGACGCTGTTATGTGCATCTTTGGAAAAGTCTCTTATATTTACTGTATTAAGTTCTATAATTCCTTCCCTGCAGGCTCTTCCTGTGATACTTTTTTCAAAAAATGAAGAGATCTGGTCGGGAAAAAGTGTAAGAACATCAAATTTCATATAATATGTTTATATCAATCCGTCCAGCATTGTAAATGTGACAGTACCTCCACCAAGATCAACCTTTTTTATGCAGTCCCTGATCGCAGGCAGCAGAACTATGCGTTCATCATCAAGTGTCACTTCATAAACATCATTGGCATTGCCGCTTAGAACATCTGTGATGATCCCTTTATATATGCCATCATCCGATACAGCCGTAAGTCCGATAAGATCAGCAATAAAAAACTCGTCCTTTTCAAGACTCACCGCATCAGCACGCGTAACATAAATGCCGGCATTACGCAATGATTCAACTTCATTGATATCATTATATTCCTTAAATTTTACTATAACGAACTGTTTGAAGAATTTAACTCCGGTAATCTCACGGTCAAATGATTCCTTTTCGGTTTTTAATATGACATTTTTAAGCCGTTTAAACCTTGTTGCATCATCAGTAGTCGGATAAACCTTGACTTCGCCTTTGATGCCGTGAGTGGAAGTTATAATTCCGACCTGAAACAGATCGTCCTCTTTTCTTTTGTCCATAGATTATTAAACAGGCCTC
>JAEEGL015819119.1_pt1 | contig 18010 bp, 14 predicted proteins | sample 9134231 | NCBI WGS metagenome assembly JAEEGL01 (sample SAMN16246548, study PRJNA631951) | gut metagenome | biome: gut microbiome; feature: rumen; material: fiber-attached | host: Bos | place: Iran: Karaj | collected 2018-10 | reverse complement strand
TTTTTCTAAAGTATTCAAAAAATATAGCGGCTTATCTCCTTCTGACTGGAGAACCGTATCTTCTAAAAGAATGTATTTCTAATAATTATTTAATGTTGAAAGGTGAAAGGCCTTCAGCTTGTAATCTAAGTTGATATTTTTGATCATTTAAAACTTGTTTAATGAATTTTTTGAGTTGAATTATTGTTTAAGCTTTAAGTAGTTTGCCATAATGTGCTCCTTTGATTTTTGTAGCTACATTATGAAATTTTTAAGGCTTACTTTGGTCGCTCCTGGAGGGACATTAGTTCGGCTGTGAGAAGCTTCGTCGCACGAGGAGGCTTGGAGGTTCGAGACATAAAACAAAAGCCCCCTTACGAGGACTTGTTTGGATAAGTCATTTCATCAAGATTTTTGATACAAAGAAAAAGAAGATGCATTTTATTGCATCCTCTTATTCATTTAACATTAAACTATTAAATTAGAGAACCCAGGTTGAACCGTTGTATGTGAATGTCACACCAACAGCGACACGATGTGTTTGGACACCAACAGAGATACATGAACCGGCTCTAATTTCTAATCTGTCACCATTAGAAGGAGTATAATCATCGAAATCATATCTACCCATAATGCCATGGAGGTCATTATTATCGTAATAATTCAACAGGCCATAGGAATTTTTATTTCTATGTTCGTGACCCTCGCCATCAATATAAACCAAGGTAATTTTCTTAATAACATCATGGTCAACGACATCAAATTTCAAACAGCTAAATCTAAAGACCATATTGTTCCAACTTTCTGTGCCTTCACATGTGGATAAATCAACATCACCAATGAAATGATTGAATGTTTGACCATCAAAGATTAATTTGATTTCTTCATCTAAGACAATGGCGTTTTTACCATTACCATCATCTGTTAAAACAGAATCTGCTTTAAAGGCAATCATATCGCCTTCTTGGAGATAATTGACATTAAATCCAATTCTCACATATTTTTGTGCTAATTCGGTACCACTGCTCTTAGTATACACTGTCATTTCCGTTAAACCTTCTGGGGTTTGTCCATTTTCGCTGCCTGGACCAAATTTCACAAATTCACTTTCAACTCCACCACGAATTCTATTAATTTGCCAAGAGGAACCACCAGGAAGACACCATGTTTCGCCGACACAATCATCAGTAATTGACCAATTATCTAAATCAACGTCAGCTTTCAAATCGAAGTAAATAATTGTGTTGTAATAACTTGTGTTAAGCAGTTCGTTGTGAAGACTACCAGCAACATTTTGGAAATGACCTGATACATCAGAATAAACACAACCAGCTCTACCGATTACATAGTAATTATCTTCCACTTTAACAATTGTGTTCTTGAGAAGGATGTGATCGCCACGAACTCTATTAGCAAAAGCACCTGTTTTGTAAAAACCAACTGTTTGAGAATCACCATAATAAGATAATGCGCTTGTGTTGATATTTAAATTTGTGGTAACAGATTCAGGATTCAAGATTGCTCCATCAGCGGTTTGTGTTAAGGAACCAACTTTGAATTGAGCAACGTTATCGTTACTCGCATGGAACACTAATTTTGAAACATATTGTGTTGGGGTGATTTGATCGGATGCACCGCAAGCACAAGCGTGAATGATTTTTCCACTAGTTTCATCATAGGAATAAGTGTAGTTGTGGGTGTGTTCTTCAAAACTCATATTATTGAGGAAGATTTCACCATGGAAGTGTTGAATCTTTAATGTGACAAAGTCAATTGTTCTTCCTTTATCGAACAAAACTGTGCATGTATGCCATTGATTGTCATTAACCAAAGTCATTTCTTCATAGTTATATCCAGTATCATGAGCTTGTGCCATTGTATGACAAGGAACACCACCATCATCATAAACATCTCTATTTAAATCCCAGTATTTGTAATCGAATGAGAAACTTTTCACGGTTCCACTAAATGCAAATCTCACTTCTGTATAACCAGCATTAGCGACATTACCACCAGTTGATGGATCACCAGATGGATCAGTTGTACCGTTTTTAATACGGCTCTTATCATCATCGCTTAAACCATCATAATCGAATGAGAAACGAATGGCTTTACGACCATCGATACTATAGTATTCCATCTTGTCTTCAGTAGAGGCTTTAGGACTATTGACAATATCATTTTGTTCCGTCCATTTAACTTTACCAACGACGTTGTTGTTAATCTTATCATCGGCATCAAGATCAGCTTTGCTAATTGCGGTCATCGCGGTTTTCTTAGCGAAGTCCACAACGGCGGGATTAGATTGTCTACCGACGATCTCTTCGGTTAAAGCTTGGTTGTACCATGCTCTACCGCAATCGCAACAAGCCCAGTGTTCTGGTCTACCAGTATTTTCTAAGGTTGGAGCAACGCCATCATAGTGCACCACATGTTCGTGTGTGCAGTCTTCCGCTTTTCCAGCTAAGAAGTTTTTTGCATTATGTTGTTGCGCCAAAACTAGACCAACGCCGACAGCAGCGATGGCAGCAACAAAAGAAAAAAGTAAATAATTATGTTTTTTCATAATATTCCTCCATTAACTCTAATTTAATATTATTGTTAATATTCTTTGATATCTATATCCTATATTTGCGAAATTATTACAATATTTTGCAATCATAACTTATTAATGCAATTTAAAAAGCCACTTAAGTGGCTTTTATTATTATTCAATACTGGTTTTATCTTTATCATCATTATTAAACAATAATTTAATACTCTTATAAGGACCGAATAATGTTAACGTGTCACCTTTTTGAATAATAGTGTCTTTATCGACATAGATATAATCATCTTTTCTTTTAATAATACCAATTGTGATGTTATAGCGGACTTTTAACGGGGAATTTTGCATTTTTACGTTCTCTAATTCCTGAGGAACTTCATCGACATAGACTTCCACTAAAGCATTAGGACCATAGTTATTCACTAATGTGATTTCATTGGTCTTATCGACTGTGATTGCCGTGCTTTCTTTATTAAGAGAATTAACAAAAGCTTCCGTGATGTCATTGCTTAAACCATAGATAACTAAGACGTCGCCTTTTCGAAACATCGTATCCTTAGTAACTTCTAAAATTCTCTTTCCTCTTTTGATAGAAAGAACATTAATAGAATATTTTTTGGTTAAACCCATTTGATGCAATGGAACTTCTCTAGCAAATTCTGGGATGATATTTAGTATCACTTCCGCAATCGCATATTTGCCATACATATCTAAAACAGTCATGATATTAGTTTTTCTATTCTTTCTCGAAGAATTAATTGCGATAGTTTCTAAGAACTTTTGGAATCTCTTATTGATAGGAGGTATTTTGATAAATAACATCAAAAAGAAGAAGAACAAAGTGATATAAAGAACAATAAAATACCATTCTGTAAACTTGGATATCTCAATATCAGAGGAAGCGATGAGCATACTCGCAGAGAATAAGACATTAATAATTAAGCCCATAAAGGCCACGGAGAATATGTGACCAGTATACATACAGGCTAAAGCAATCTTTCTTCTTTTCTCGTGATTAGCGATGAGTTCACTTTCCGCAGTGGTATAACCTGCACCAGTGAATAAAGAGCCTACCTGGAATCTAATCTTACTAGTGGCTAAACCAGTTAATTTAAAAGCGACAGAAAAGATCTCTATCGCGAACAAATAGATTGTAACAACACCGATGACCAAAGAGATAGCTAGCCAGAGATTCATAAATGTACCGGATATATTGTATCTAACTTTTATTATTTTGTAATAAACAAATGTTTGAAAGAAGAAAAAAATAAAAATTTATCAATAATAGTTTTGTTTGATTATTTCTTATTTTTTAGTATTTATGTCTTTTTTCGTGTTAAAAAAATTTTGACATCAAAAATTAATGTAATTAATATAAAAAAATAACAATTTCTATTGTTAGAAACGTATATGGTTATTGATAAAGCAAAAAAGATCGTTCTCGCAGTTGGCACAACCATGTTACCAGTCTCGATAGCAGGTGCTCTTTTTGCTGGATCAACTAATTTATTAAGCCCTACTCACGCTAGTGCTTATACCATTACTTTAAATAATAGCAATTCTCCAGAACTTACTAATGGTGAAGGAACAAATGATATCGACGAGAAAGGTATTATTTGGGAATACCATAACGCTAGAGATAATAGCAATGGACATGTCACTCTTGGACATCAAGGTTATTTTGGTGCTACTACTTCTGGTTATGACTATAAAGGTATCGATAACGTCGTCGCTAACTTCACTGCTGGAGAAGGCGCTGAACTATGGCTATTATCATCCTATAACGGTACTGACTGGAAAGAAGTTGGCCAACTCACTAGTGGAGAACCCACAACAGTCGCAAATAATTGGAGATATGTACGTTTCTATTGTTGGGATGAAAGCAACAATTTAGTTAATGTGGAATCCGTTACTCTTGGTTATTCTTGTGAAGGAAATACCCCATTAGAAGATATTGATTTTGCTAAAAAAGAAAATGTTATAGCGACAAGCGATAATATTACTTACGAAAAAGAAACAACTGAAGTATCTCCCAATAGTAATGGCGGAGAAGCAATTAAATTCACAAAAACCGGCGGTTCAAGTTGGATGATTTTAGGTTTTGGAAGAACATATGCTGTAAAAGATATTGCCAACAAAATAGTAGAGTTTGATTTAAAAACCTCAAATATAAACTATGGTAAAACAGTTTCATTAATGTTGAATACAAGCACAGTTGGCTCCACTATCGATTCAAGCAAACATAGTAGTTATAAAATAACTAATATCCAAGATGATTGGTATCATGTTGAAGTTCCTATTTCTGCTTTAAGCCCAGTTATTTCTGGTTATAAAGTGGATGGAAAATGGCAAGATGTAAACACCAAGATTAATTCTGAAGTAAACGGAATCAAAATCAATACAGGTTCTTGCGTTATTGATAATTTACGAATCAATTTCACCTCCTCATCATTAGGTATTTTCAATAATGGAACATCTTTTGGAATAAATGATGCGAAACCCTATTGGTTCAAAGTTTCATGGGTGGGTGCCTTCCATAGTTGTACATTTGCTTTCGATAATCCTATCGTTGAACAAGTGGAATGGGACAATGTTGTTTGTAGGGCCCCGTTCTATCTTAGAGGCCTTGATACAGGAACCGTTACTGTTACTGCCACAATAGTTTATGGTTATAATAGACAGGTTGGCACGATATCAAATACAATAACCGTGACTGAACCAGTAGCGGAACCAGCAACCGAATAAATTTAAAGAACTACCGCTTGGTAGTTTTTTCTTCTTCATAAAAACACTTGGGCAATATAATTATTTTGTGAAGAAAGAAAAGACATATCCTCAAATAGACCCCAATCTTCCTTATCATAGAACTTGGCTTATTTTTTATATTGTTATTTGGATTATTGGTTTAGTAAATAAACTCAAAAATAGAGCGAAAATAGTTAAACATAATAAATTACCAAAGCCACCTTATATCTTGATATCCACCCATGCTTCGATGTTGGACTTTTATATGGCACTTTGTCTGACATTTCCTCATCGTGTTTATTGGATCAGTACAGTGGAAGAATTTATTCCCCGTTTCTTTATCTTTAGAAGAATTGGTGTTTTAGCTAAAAGAAAATTCACCAATGATCCCAAAGGAGCGATGAGATATTTAGAAGTTCTTAATAAAAAGAAGATTTTAGTGATTTATCCAGAAGCTAGATATTCCTTTACAGGTGAAGTAGAAAGAATAGATAAGAGCCTCGGTAGATTTGCCAAATTAGCGAATGCTCCTGTGGTGTTAAATAGAGAACATGGTAATTATCTTTATTGTCCACAATGGAGCGATCATAAAGTCAGAAAAGTTCACCCAATTATTAATGAAATTGAAACCATTATCACTAAAAGTGATTTAGAGACTTTAAGTGCGCAAGAGATACAAGAAAAGATCGAGAGTAAATTCTATAATTCGGAAGAAGAATGGATAAGAAAGAAAAACATCCTCATCAAATATGAAAAACGCGCAGTCGGATTAGAAAGAATCCTTTATAAGTGTCCACATTGTAATACAGAATTTGAGATGTCTTCCGAAACACACTTCTTAAAATGCGACCACTGTGGAGTCATATATGACTATTTAGAAAACGGACAATTAAAATGCGTCAATGGAGACACAAAATTCGATTATCCAAGTAAATGGTATAAATGGGAAAAAGAATGCGTTAAACAAGAAGTATTAAACGGTTCTTATCATTTTGAAGATGAAGTGAGAGTGGAAAAACTATTAGGAGCGAAAATAGGCTTCGTTCCTCAAGAAGGCCACTACTATTTAACTCATGATATAAAAGAGGGGTTTAATCTTAAGGGAACCGATAATAACTTCTCATTCCATCGTTCTTCATTATTAAGCTACGCTATCCACATTGAATACGATTATCTGAATAGAGGACCAATGCTAGAACTGGCGGATAATAAAGACACATACTTCATCTATCCTTTAAATAAATATAAAGAATTAACAAAGATACATTTCGCTGTAGAACACATCTACGATTTAATGAAAGATAAACTAAAATAATAATTGGGTTGTATTTACGTTGCATATACATTGTTATGTACCTTTCTTAAACAAAGGAGAACAACAATGGCAATATTGCAAATTAGAGTAGATGAAGAATTGAAAAATCAATTATATTAATTGACCTAATATTGAATGAGAATTAATAGAAGAATATCATATTTAATATGAAAACTAATCTTAATGGTGAATGGATCATTAACTCACCGAAATACCAAAACATTAAAGCCCAAATGCCTGGCTCAGTTTTAAGCGCATTATTAGAAAATAATCTCATTGAAGATCCTTATTATCGGATGAATGAATATGAGACCAAGAAAATCTCTTTTGAAGATTTTGATTTTGAAAAAGATTTCGATTTAAGTAAAGAACAATTGAAGCAAGATAATTTTCTTTGCTTCGATGGTATTGATACCATCGCAGATATCTATATCAACGATGAATTTATCTTTAGAAACAAAGATATGCATCTCCCTCAAAAGATATTATTAGCGAAAGAAATCTTAAAAGAACATAACCACATAAGAATTCATTTCACTTCCCCATATCAATATGTCTGGAATTATAAGAACAATGAATATTTCGGACCGGAACAAGAAGCTGCCTATTTTGTCGAACCAAAAACAAGTGTCATTAGAAAATCTAACTGTATGTTCGGTTGGGACTGGGGACCAAACTTAGGTGACATGGGTATATATAGAGACATTTATATCTTGTCCACTACCTTAGGACACTTCGAACAATTTAGACACAAGATAACTTTCTTAGATAATGGCCAAGTCCAAGTTGATTTAACCACTAAATATCGCAAGGTCGGAAATGGCAAAATCACTGCAAAACTATCATTAAAAGGCCAAATATTATCGGAAATAACACAAGAATTTAATCGAGAAAATCATTTTAGTTTTATTATCGATAAACCACTTCTTTGGTGGCCAAATGGTTTCGGAGAACAAAACCTCTATGATTTAGATTTTGTTATTAGTAATGATAAGGAAGAACAAACTACTCATAAGAGAATTGGCATCAGAAAGATTCGTATCGATGATTCTAATGATGAATATGGTCGTAACTTAGCGATCTATGTTAATGATGTCCATGTCTTCTTAAAAGGCTCGGACTATATTCCCCAAGATGTCATTCTTCAAAGAGTGACACCCGAGAGAACAAGAAGACTATTAAATTTAGTTAAAGACTTCAATCACAATGTTATTCGTGTCTGGGGTGGAGGCTATTACCCCGACGATGATTTCTATGATACATGCGATGAATTTGGTATCTTAATATTCCAAGATTTAATGTTCGCTTGTTTTACTTATGACTCCGATGACACTGACTATCGCTTATTGGTGAACGAAGAAGTGAGATCTAATTTAAGAAGAATTAGACACCACGCTTCTCTCATGTTGCTATCAGGAAATAATGAAGTGGAAGAACAAGTGGTTAATCGCAACGATGTTTATAAAGAAAAATATCAGAGATTATTCTTAGAATATTTACCCAAAATCGTCAAAGAAGAAATGGATATCTATTATCTAACTTCTTCTCCGACATCTGGTGAACCTTATATGGAGAAACCGGCAGATAACAATTATTTAGACGCTCATAACTGGGCGGTGTGGCATGGTTTGCAACCATTTGAATATTTCCACACTATCTATCCGAGATTATTATCAGAATATGGCTGTCAGTCTATCCCTACTTATGACACTGTTATGAAATATACAATTGAAGAAGATTGGGATTTAGAATCTCCTGTTATGGATTGCCATCAAAAGAATAAATCCTGTAACTATAAAATCATCCATTATGCAAAATCTCTTTATAGAGAACCGACTAACTTCAAAGATTTAATCTACCTCTCTCAACTCTCGCAAGCGGAAGGTATTAAGATGTGCGCGGAACACTTGAGGAGAAATAAAGAGAGATGTAACGGCACATTATATTGGCAATTAAATGATGATTGGCCAGGACAATCTTGGAGCTCTATAGATTATTATTTCGGCATTAAAGCGCTTCACTATTATTCGAGAAGATTCTACGCTCCTCATTTGATAAGTGTTGAGGCAAAAGATAACAAAATTCTTATCGCTGTATCTAATGACACGAAAGAGAATAAGGAATATGAAGTCCACTACTCATTAAGAGATTTTAATGGTCATATTCTCGATGAGAGAATCGTTAATTGCAAAGTCGATAAAACATCATATGCCTATGCATTAGAATTAGATGATCCATTTAATAGAGACGATTTAGTCATCTATGTAGAATTAAGAGACAAGAACGATCACCTTTTATCCAATAACTTCTATCAGAAATTAAAAGATATGGACTTACACTATCAAGTGCCGCATCTCAAGGTGACAAGAATTGATGATAAATCATTCTCTATCGAGACTGATTATTACACAAAGGATATCTATATCGAACCACATGATAACAATTGTGTTTTATCCGATAATTACTTCAATCTCTTACCAAAACAAAAAGTCATCATCTCCTCTACTCATCCACTAGATTATGAGAAGATGGAAATCAGATTCTTAAACGACATTTGTAAATAAATAAAGGATAAGGATTTATTGAACTGAACCCCAAATAGTTCACAAGAAATAAAAAGCCTCTTAACGTAGATTAAACGTTAGGAGGTTTTATTATGGCTAGTAAGGGTCAAAAATTTAGGAAATATTCTTCGGAATTGAAAGAAGCAATACTCATAAAATAATCTTTTCAATAGCGTTCACCACTTCTTTAGCGAGCATTTGATAACCGCTATAAAAATAATGGAAGCCATCTTCATTTCTTAAATCGTTTGGTATATTTTTGCTCACTTCATATAAGTGATTAATAGAAAGGTTTTTCTCTTTTGCTAGTTCATCAATAGAGCCGTTTCTCTCTTCGAGTTTCTTGCCCCATTTTTTATCGATGGTTTTATTTCCCGGTTTCTTCACAATAGTAGATTCTGCAAGAATGACTTTAGAGGAACTAGGGATTTTATTAATTAGTTTTCTTAACTTCTCTTCATATGTTTTCTTGGACATAGAAAAGCCATGCAAACCTTGATTTAAGTGGATAATATCATATTTATTATTGTTCATATAATTAACAATAAGTTTATAGAAGAAAGGACTGTTAAGGGTGTAGCTTGTAGCGATGTAATCGACATAGCACTTTCCTCTCAACATCTCTCTCACTATTTCTTGATAACCATTAGTGATGGAATCTCCAATAAGAAGCACTCTTGGAAGGTCTATATTATTTGTGTTATCAGACCAACTATGAATCCATTCGAATTGTTCTTGTTTCATATTTTCTAACCTTTAAATACTTTATGTTATTTGCCAAAGAAATACTGAACCGCATTGTTATAGGAGATGTCTTCAATAACTTTACCAACTAAATCCATGTCTTGAGTCATCTCACCTTTTTCAATCATCTTTCCCAAATAATTACAAAGTATTCTACGGAAATAATGATGACGTGGGTAAGATAAGAAACTACGAGAATCGGTAAGCATTCCAAGGAACGCTCCAATATGTCCTGTCGCAGTTAAATCTTGTAAATGTTTTTCCATTCCCACTTTATTATCCAAGAACCACCACGCTGCGCCATATTGAATCTTTCCTTTTAATGAAGAATCCTGGAAGCAACCGATTAATGTCATAATTTCCGTATTCATTTTGGGATTTAAATTAAAAATTATCATCGGAGGTAGACTGTTTTCATTATTTAATCGATCCATAAGTCTAGATAAATTCGCGATGCTATTATCTTCAGCAATAGAATCAAATCCGGTGTCTAAACCAAGTTTTCTTAACATTTCAGAATTATTATTTCTCATCGCTCCGATATGAAGTTCGCTTCTAATGTTATGTTTCGCATATAACTTCAATAAGTAATATGTGAGATACCCTTTAAACACTTTGACATCTTTATTAGACAACTCTTTTCCTTCTAATCTCTTTGTAAAAACAAGTGAAGCGTCATATTTAGAAGGAATTTCATAAACAGCCTGTAATGCTGTGTCGCTCGCGACACATCCAATAGATATAAAGTCTAATAATCTCTGTTCGATTTTATTTAATAATTCATCCAAATCATGGATTTCCCCTAGCTTTGATAAGAATTCTAAATATCTTTCCGCCTCGATGTTCATAATCTTGTCCGCTCTAAAAGCGGGAGTGACTTGGAACTTATAGTTTTTGGTTTTTAATTTCTTAAACACTTCTAAATCATCGAAGATTTCATTTGTGGTAAATAAATGTGTTACCTTGCTCTTCTCAATTAAATATTGTGGAGTGACGTGATGTTCATGAATAAATTTATTACATTCTTCCCAAATCTTTTCAGCGTTAGATTGATTAATCTCTAACTCACAGTTAAAGAATTCCTTTAATTCCACTTGACTCCAATGATATAAAGGATTACCAAACGCAGTTGATAAAACATCACAATATGTTAAGAATTTTTCTTTGTCGGAGGCATCACCAGTAATCAAATGTTCATCAACACCATAATTGCGCATCAATCTCCATTTATAATGATCGCCCTTTAACCAAATCTGATAGATGTTATCAAACTCTTTATTTTCTAAGATTTCATATTCTGATAGATGGCAGTGATAATCAAAAATAGGCATTTTATTCGCGTACTTTTGATATAACTCTTCTGCAGTTTTACTTTCTAATAGAAAGTTGTCTTTAATGTAACTCATAACGTTACTCCTTTCTTAAAGAACGCCATTTCATGGTTGTCTTCTTGTTTGGTTTTATATTCTCCAGAGGCAGTTTTAATTACTAAATCAAACAAGGATTTTTCATCGACACAAGAAGCATCGAAATCAATCCAGTTTGTTTTACGCTTTGCGATCTCTTTATTGGTGGAGATCTTAATTGTGGGAACAAAAGTCGCAAATGGGGTGCCTCTTCCGGTAGTAAATAACACTAATTGGCATCCAGATGCTGCTAGAGAAGTTGAAGCTATTAAATCATTTCCTGGTCCATCTAAAACATTTAGACCACTATTTTTAACTAGTTCTCCATATTTTAAGACATCAACTATTTGCGACGATCCAGCTTTGGTGACACACCCAAGAGATTTTTCCTCTAAAGTGGTAATTCCCCCTTCTTTATTTCCTGGAGAAGGATTTTCATATACTGGGAATCCGAGTTCTAAATAATATTTTTTAAAGGCTTCAATCATATTTTTGTATTTTTTAAATACAAGTTCATCTTTGCACTTATTCATTAATAATTGCTCGGCACCAAACATCTCCGGTACTTCCGTGAGTATGGCGCTGCCACCTAAAGAAATGACCATATCGGATACCTTACCCACGGTTGGGTTTGCGGTTATTCCACTAAATGCATCACTACCGCCACATTTTAAACCAATACATAATTCGTTTAAGTCTATTTCTTCTCTTTCTAACTTGGAGGCTTGTTCAATGAATTTTTTAATAATATTGACACCATAAGATACTTCATCATCAACTTCTTGGCAGTTGTAATATTCGATATAGTTCTCATCTTTTAATAATGCTTTAATGCCTTTAAGAGAATTGTTTTCGCATCCTAGTCCCACAAATAAGACATATGAGGCATTAGGATTTAAAGCGATGCTAGCTAATAAACGAGCGATATTCTCTTGATCATCGCCTAATTGAGAACAACCAAATTGATGGGTTAATGCAAAAATGGAATCGATAGAACCAGTTTTATATTGTTGTGATTGCTTTTCAATCTCTTTAACTACACTATTAACGCATCCAACTGTAGGAATAATATAAATGTCATTTCTAATACCCGCTCTTCGAGAGGAGCGCTTATATCCATAGAATGTTCCCTTCGCTTTATTAAGAACTATTCTCTCTGGATTATATTTATATGTAAAAGTTTCATCTAGGTGACTAACTAAGTTGTGCGAGTGCACCCAATCACCTTTTTTAATATCATTAGAGGCCTTGCCGATTATTTCTCCATATTTAAAAACATATTCGCCTTTATTGATATCTTTTAAAGCCACTTTGTGCCCTAATTTGATATTGCTGTTTGGATCTAATTCAATCGCCACATTATCTTTTGGATTAATTTGATATAATTTCGACATATTAAATAACTCTTTCTTTATTTTGAATTTTTAATAAATAGTAATTAATCTTTTCTTCTAAATCTATAAATTCAGTCAAGTCGATATCCCAAATTGTTTTATCACTTAAGAAGTCATGGACATTATGAGATTTAAAATAGATCAGATATTTTTCATCATCTTTCACTTCGATATCTCTAGTGGGTAAGTGGCAAATATATTTGTCTCCACATTTTTCTATGTGCATGTACATATTGATTAAATAAGCAAATCCAATAGTCAAAAAACGCGGTAATTCTCTATTTTTTTCATAATAATCGACAAAAGAGCACAAATCTCTAGCTTTCCATTTGCTAATTGAATTAAGAGCGATGCTCGTTAATTGATGATTCAAAAATGGATTCATAAATCTTTGCTTTACATCTTCCGCAAACGCTTTAGTGGCCTCAACATTATCACTGACAAATGGGATGATATCAAAATTCAACGTGTTATTAACAAACTCCGATAATAATTGATCATTCATCACATCGTACACAGTCTCTTTTCCCATCCATAAAGAAATAGGAACTAGATTCGTGTGACTACCATTTAACACTCTGACTTTTCTTTTCTTGTAATAGGAGATGTCTTTAGTGAATATCACATCAATATTATGATGACCATCCTTTAATAGATTTTTAATATCACCCTTATCTTCAATAACCCAAAGGCCAAAAGGTTCGCCAACTGATAGTAAGGGGTCAACTTGTCCCACCAGTGAATATAAATGGTCTTCGGTTTCTTTATCTTTTGGATGGCCAGAAACAATACGATCCACGAGAGTGCTACAGTAATAATTATTTTTTAAGTTCCATTTCTTAAAGTCATCGCCCAAATTAAATAAATCAATGTATTGATTAACGCACTTTTCTAGCATTAATGCGTTGTTATCGATTAATTCCACAGGAAGAATATAAACTCCTGGTAGATTAGATTTATATCTATGATATAACCATAAAGCTAATTTCGCTGGATAAGCGACATCGGGGAAAGCTTCTTTTTTATCTTCTTTATTAAAAACGATTCCTGCTTCAGTGGTATTGCTAACAATAATTTTTACTTCCTGATCTTCTGCTAACTTAAAGAAAGAATTTTGTTCTTCATATAAACCAAAAGCGTCTTTAACAGAGTCAACACGATAGACATCTTCAACGTTTTTATCGTTCAATCTTCCTCTTAAAACAACATGATATTGTCCATTTTGTTTTCTTAGTTGTTCAACAGAACCAAATTTAATAGATTTAACAATTGTGACTTCATAATTAAAACCATCTTCTTTATTCAAAGTATCTAAATATAAATCCACAAAAGATCTAAGGAAATTACCTTCTCCAAATTGCATCACTTTCATAATCAATCACCATTTCGCGTGCACGTTATGCACTCCACCTTTACCAATAAAACCAACTTGCGCGAATTCATCAGGATTACTTTCAATTAAATAATCAGTATATTTAATCATTAAATCTCGGTCCATATTTTCTAATGTCAATAAAATGGGCTCATTTCATCTTTTGGATCGAAGAATTCAAAAATACATCCGGTTTTTATACCATTTATCAATCATGCCCAATTTATTTCTTTTCATTAAATAACCTCCCAACAATTTGAAATAAACAAAATAATTCAATCAGATATTAAGTTTTAAATATATATTTAAAGTAAGTCATTATTAGAATTGTGTCAAACAAAAACCAAATGAGTTAAACATAGTTTAAAATCTAAATAGTGTTCATTAATTAAATATGTTTTATGCACAATTTAATATAAAATATTAAAAAGTGCTTTTTTTCACTAAAAAAGGAACCGCAATCAATTTCCATCTTCATATTATGAAGTTTTTTTAAAATCATTCGCAAACAAGAAAAAAACCGAGATATTTCACTCGGCTTATAAATGTTTAATTGTTTTAATGATTCTTCTTTTTCTTCCTTGATATAATCCAACACCTTCATATATCAATTCAAATCCGCATTTTTCTAACACTCTTCTGCTGGCTTTATTAGCCGCTAAAGCGATGCCGATTATTTGTTTGAGATTCGTGTTGTTTTTGATGTAATTCAAAAATAGATTAACGGCTTCAGTAGCGTAACCATTGCCGGTATAAATCTCAGCGATGTGATAGCCAATTTCCCATCCTTCTTCTATTTTTACAAGTTGAACATAGCCTAGATTGACATCATCTTTCTTTCTTATAACCGCATAGACAAAAGGGCCATCCTCACTATCATAACAATTGATAATTTGGTTAACTACTTCACTAGCTTCTTCTAATGAATCAAATACTTCATCGGGAACAAATTTACGATTGTTATCATCTTGCGAGTTTTTATAAACATCGTAGTACATCGATTGATTCATTTTGACAATTTGCAATCTATCGTTTTCAATAATGATTTTATATGTCATAGCAATTTCTTTTTGGCGTCTTCTAAGGACATAACTCTTCCAGAATTAACGTCCGCTAAACCTTGATTAATTTCTTGCATCAATTTGATAGTTTGATCAACTTTGTATATTTTTTTAAAATATTCGTACTTATCTTCTATCTTAAAGTGGGTAATTTCAAACACTTCTTTGATTGCTTCTTCAATAGGTAAGGAGTGCAGTGTTTGATAATTTCTTCTAAGTAAATCCGGTTTTATATATTCATATAGCTGTTTAGAACTATATCCACTCAAATATGCCGCCATACGATAAAAATAACCGATAAAATGCATAATAGAGAATGAATATAACATTCCTCTTTTATTTGTAATCTTTTTGCTAACCACATCAAATATTTCTCTTTCCGTTAATCCAGCAACATCAAGATTCAAACTATCGATAAGCATTACTTCATCCGAAAGCATGTATGACCGTATAAATATTTTTGAAGGTATACCAAAAGAAACACTATTCTCAAATATCCTAGCTTGTGATAACGCTAACGAACGAGAAAGACTATCAACGTTTCTTAAAAATTTCATCGATATATTTTCCTTTTCTTCTATATTGTTCTATAGACAAGGAGGCTTTACTTCTTCCTTCATTTGATACAACACTTTTATTATTACGGTAGTATTCTTTTTCTTTTTCGCAAAGATACATTCTTTCAATTAATATTAAGTTATCCACCGCTTTTTGTGTCTTTATTACAATTTGTTTTCCCAAATTATTAGCGCTTAACGCATGTAAACATTGTTCATCAGTTATTTCTTTTAAACTAAAAGCTGTTAAAGTGTCATACATTTGATTGTCCGCAATGGGGGCAACTATATAGTCTGCTTTGTTTATTTGTTCAATAATGTCTAAAACTTCTTTATTAGGAACATATTCTTCAAACATTCCCCTAAAATAGAGAATTGCATACATCCAAGTCCGATCCACTTTAAATGTCATACAATTCAAACTATTAACATTTTTAAAATAAAAACTATAAATTGAACCAGTTTGATACTCGCAAATCCAAGAAGCGGAAGAATCGAAACTTTCTCCAAGATAAAAACCCGCGCCCAAATCTTTTTTACCATTTAGATGCTGATAATCAATTCCACCTTTGATTTCATATTTAGCCCCATGAAAAAGCAAAATATTACCTTCGGCATTATCCAAGAAGAGCATTTCTTTAGCTTTATTTAAATGAAAGTCATGTTTATAAGGAAAGGAATAAATCTTTTCAAGAGCGGTGTTGTGAGGAAAAATCTCTTCGCTTTCATATCTAGCAATATTAGATCTAGATAAGCCAATTTCCTTAGCAAATTGTGTCTGCGTCAATTTAAATAATTGTCTGATAGTTTTTATGTCTTTTTTAACACCAAATGTTTTCATAAACAAATTGTAGCAAATGCTACATTTTATTTCAAACATTTATCCATAATTATAGAGTTGTTATAAATAACAAAAACGATGAAAAAATGTTCACTAATTACTTTTAATCGAGCAAAAAACCTTCAAAGAAATGGTAATCTTATATTCGTTTATATAAAACAATTTTTGGATTAGCACCATTGCAGCAGCTAAGCCCGCAATAAATCTTTATTGCTCTTTTACATTCCAGTAGCCGTATTTCTTTCCGCCTACTCGCTCTAGTTTTCCAACCTTGTCCAAGGTGACAATAACACTTTAAAGTGCAATCTTAATGTGAAATTTGCTGTGGTTGTCTAAATCAATCCATTCTATTTTGTCTAAATTGACCTATTCATAATCATATCGTGCAGGTCTAAATCTTGAAGCGGGCGAAACGAACTATTTTGCTTAGCTCTACGTTATCAACCCTATTGTTGGGCTACGATTGCTTCTATTAACGCTATCTAATTATAGATTAATCCATTCATCAAACCTATTTTGAAGCGCAATGTCACGAAGTTTCATTGCTTCTAATGTCTCAAGATAAGAGAATGATGGATTTTTTTCTTTAAAGAAACGAAGAATATCTTTCATCTCATTTTCGAAATATGGGGAAGTACAACGAACAAGATTTTGTTTGAACTTGCCATTGCCACTAATAAAGAAGTCTTGCGCGTTGCCACCTTCTGCAATAACAATTAAAGCGTTTTTCTCTTCTGGGTATTCGATGTTTAACATATGGTGAACTCCGCTTCTTGATAGCTTTGCTCTAGTAGCACCTGATCCCATTTTAGACACAACAATTTCTAATGGGTGAATCCAATAGTCGCTTAAATGAACACTTGGGGCAATGACAAGAAGTGAATCAACATCACCTAGCTCTCTGACTTCATCAGCATATCTTAAAGAAGATGATGTGAATAAAGGCGTTTGATGTTGCTTGGCTAATTCAAATATTTCTTCAGCTTCTTTAAAACTATTCATAAAGGTCTTATCAACAAAGATAGGCTTCTTATAAGTAATAACCTTTTTGACAACTTCAAATTTTCGTTCTGGATTATCTGGATATAACACCATTAAATAGTCACATGTATTACATAGTTCTTCTAAAGAAGAACATCTATGAACTTTATACTTTTTCTCATATTCATCGGAAGATAAATCTGGGTGATCGATTTCAGCGTAAAAATCTGTAATTTCAAATTCATTGTCAATTTCACCTTTGATATTTTCCAAAAATGTTGGGTAATTTAAGGCGTGCCACTCATTAATGTAGTAGTCAATTAAACCAATTCTCTTCATAATCTAATTTCCTTTTCTTCATCAGCTGATTGATAAATCAAATCAATAAGTTTTTCGATATCAATGACTTCATCGATGTGCCCTCTATTAGGAACTCCATTTTCAACAGAATCAATAAACATTCTGTCTTCAATATCATAATGATTTTCTTCTGGGATGTTGCT
>JAEEGL016490870.1_pt1 | contig 18011 bp, 2 predicted proteins | sample 9134231 | NCBI WGS metagenome assembly JAEEGL01 (sample SAMN16246548, study PRJNA631951) | gut metagenome | biome: gut microbiome; feature: rumen; material: fiber-attached | host: Bos | place: Iran: Karaj | collected 2018-10 | reverse complement strand
GCTAGCTCAAATGATCGATTGACCTGAGTCAAATGATTAAATGAGCCGAGTGCCTTAAAAGGGGCAAAAAAGTAGAACGAAGAAAAATTCTGACGCAAGATATGAAGAAGGATACGATATTACACACAATGACCAAGCTATTGGTACGTAACTGGCGTACTCCAGTGCGTTCGGCAGCGTACTCAAGTGCGTTAACCAGCGCACAGAATAACACACGGAATCTATCGAATATTTTATTCCCACACCGGGAACAAAATATTCCCACCTTGGGAATGAAATATTCCCAGGCTGGGAATAAAATGGGTCTACGGCTCGCCTCAGACGAGATTACGGCTCGTGCCTCACGAGATTACGGCTCGTGCCCCACGAGATTACGGCTCGTCGTATTGATGTTCCTGACGATGGTGTTGGGAGTAAGTTATGTGTGGGGACAACCTGGAGCTGGTTTTTATCGCATTTATACTCATAACGGTGATGCATTCCAAACAGGACATCCAATAGACCGCAATTGGTATTTATGGCCATCGACAACAACAACTGACAAAAAAAACATTACTGACGAAAATGCTACAGGAAACCAATACGTTACCACCTATGACGCCATATCAGTTACGGAAGGGATGACAAATGGAACAACTCATTTTGACGCATATGATGAAACCTATTCAATCTGGAGAGTGATTCCTGTCACTGACGGCTCCAATACATATTATCAATTTTTTAATGTGGGATGGAGAAAATATATGATTTGGAGTACAAAAGGCACAGGTGATGATGCTCTCATGCAGTTAGTTTCTTCTATACCATCTGATGCCACAAAGACTCATTTTGAAGTTACTGATGCCGGAAGAATCCGTCCGAGAGGTACAACTACAGATATATCATTAAGTCCAAAAGGTTCACACGGTGCATTCTTATCAGCTCAAAATCAGGATAAAGGTGGAGCAAATTATACTGCAGACAATAGTAGGATTCAAGGACTAATAAAATTATGGGACAATAAATCCGATAATCCCAGACTTTGGACTTTTGAATCTGTTTCTTATACACCTGCTCCAGTTATTACGCCAAATTCAGAAAGGACAAAGTTTACGATATCTTGTTCTATGCCTCCTGTTCCTGATAACTACAAAATCTACTATGCTTTTGATGATGATGATCCTGATCACGACAACAATCCCAATTCAATTGAATATACCACGGGAGAAATTGAACTAGGAAATCATACTAAAGTAAAAGCTATAGCTGTTATAGGTAGCACAAAGTCAGAAGTGGCGATGTTTAGCACAGAAAAATGTGTTACACCTACTATTACATTGAATAAAGCGGATGGTACAGTAACCATCACAAGTCCTAGCACGGATGATGGAGCAAAGATATATTATACCACATCTACGGCAAATCCTACGCTTAGTTCAACGGAATATTCAGGAATATTTACGCTTCCTCTTGAAGCCACAGCAATAAAGGCCATTGCGGCAAATGATGCATCAAACGCCTCTGATGTTGCGACTTATGATGGCATCACCAAATTGGCACCTCCTGTATTATCTAAGAGTGGGGCAACGATAACTATTACTAAGCCAACAACAGAAGAAAACGGAACGACTGCTTTGGAGGGGCCAGATGCAGTTTCTGTGTATTACAATCTGAGCAATACAGATCCGACAGCAAATTCGACTCCTTCCACAGGTTCCATAGCTCTATCGGAAACCTTAAACTCGACCACTATTAAAGCCATAGCTTATAAGGCTGGATACATTAAATCTGACGTGACTTCTATATCCGTTGATAAGTGTGCCCAACCTACTATCGTTAACAATTTGGATGGTACTATAACCCTCGCTTGTACTACAAATGGGGCAAAGATTTTCTATAGGATAGGGGCAAGCAACGTAGGTTCTCCTAATAACACTTCTACTTCAACCAATATTCAGTATATCCCAGAAGCAGGTACAAATTATGTCACATTAAGTGAATTGACTGAAGATAATAGCGCCAATACGACGATAACGGTTCGAGCCTTCTTGGCAGGTTATTGCCAGTCGGATGTGTTAACTTATACTGTACCAACATGTCCAGTACCATTTATGCAGGATGACAACAATGGGAAGATAAAGATGTCCTGCTCTGTATCGGATGCAAAGATTTATTATAGGACCTCTTCTACAGGTTCATGGACTCTTTATAATGATAGCGAAAGACCGTCAGCAGGGGATTATTTAGGTGCTTATGCAGCTCATGCTGGCTATCTTAAGTCTAATGAGGTTACATATAGCGCACCAATTACAGTAACGTCTGCAACGGAAGTGTTGGATATGAATGGTAATTATATTCTAGGCAGTAGTTTTTCTGGCACTATTGGTACATCAGACAATCCGTTCAGAGGCACTATCGACGGTAAACTTCAAACGATTTCCATTAGTCAACCATTGGTGGCTTATGCTGATGGTGCAACTATCAAAAATGTTATAGTAAATATCAGCAGTCTTAGTGGTGAAAGTGAAGCTGGTAATAAAGGTGCTATTGTATGTGAGGCTACGGGAAATACCCGAATTTATAACTGCGGTGTACTGAGTGGTAGTATCAGTGGCACTAACTATGTTGGAGGCATTGCAGGAAAACTGGATGAAAAGGCACGTGTCATCAACTGTTATAGTTTTGCTGATATCACAGGAGGTAATGTCGTGGGTGGTATCGTGGGATATAATAGCGGCACAACTACTCGGACTTCTATCAATACGATGGTGATGAACTGTATGTTCTACGGCAATATAACTGGGGGGACTACCGTTTCGCCTATTTATGGTGGAAATATTATTAGCAATGTGGATAATACAGGTCTTAATAACTTTAACTATTTCCGTCAGGAGGCCACAATTTCCGGAACACCGGTGTACAACTGTGCATTGGCTATGGAAGAACGCTATCTGAATCGAATAGAATTCTTCCGGAATATGGAAAATAGTAACCGCGAGCTAGCAGCCATCTATGCCACGGGCAATGCAGAAAATGCTTACGACAAGATGGCCAAATGGGTGCTTGATAAGCGTATTGCAGACTATCCTATTTTGAAAGAACAGGGCTATTATTCGTCAGTTATTAACTACGATCCATCAGCAGCTCCTGAAACTCCAGAGGAACAGAAGACAATAGAAATTGTTATATCTGGAATTACCACTCTTTCGGGTGTAAAAGTCACAGACAAGGACCCCAACCATTTTAATTATAACTACAACAAGGTACAGTTGCCATATTATAATGACTATAGGAAGGATAACTATCAAGGAAACCGAGTTGTAACAGGATGGGATATTGTCAGTGTCACGGGAAGTAATGAAGTTACATACGAAGCCTTTGAAGATAACAATTATGCCAATTTCTTATCAAAAGACAAGTATAGTGGCAGAGTGTTTTCTCAGGGTGCCTATTTCGATGTACCCAAAGGCGTGACGAGCATTACTATCAGTCCACATTGGGCGGATTGTGTCTATTTGTCGGATGCGGGATATGATGCTACAGGCTATAGTGCTAACCAGGTTACACAACTCTCTCGATATTCTAATAACTCCCAATACGTTATTAATGGAAGCAGTCAAGTTGTTTATACTACTTGGGCTAATGCGATTGCCAATCTGCCATCTGGTGGTACGTCCGTGTATGACCGCGCTATTGTGCTTGTGGGAAACTATCACAATTCTAGCGCTCCACCAACGGGAACAATGCCGTTTACAATCATGTCTGCTGACTTGAATTTTGATAACGAGCCAGATTATAGTTTGATTTATCATCATAATAAGCGTAGTCCTATCACGCCTATACGCTTTGACTTTTTGAATATCCCCAATACCAGTATGGTTCAGAAAACGAAAGGAACTGGTGACATTAAGATAATGGCTGTACTTAATCCTGAGGGCTGGTTTGAAATTACAAATACCTGTATGGTACGTTTTAGCCAGTTTGAGTATGATTCTGGCAGTAAAACTGCCAATGGCGCTCCTGTTATTCTGTTAGGTGGGTATTACGAACAGTTTATTGCATCTCACACAGGCACATCTCAATATACTACCTATCTGCATTTAGGCGGCAATGCTTGGGTTAGGGAATTCAGTGCTGGAACGCATATTAGGAATGCAAATATAACCAAGCATTGCCCAATTTCGATTACAGGTGGTCAATATGACAAGTTCTATCTGTCTGGATTGGCTCGTCCTGATGTGAACTCTGGAGCAAATAACCATGCAAGATGCTATATTAATGGTGGAAAATTTACAGAATTGGCTGGAGCAGGTCAGGAACAGATTGACGGTAATGTAACATGGCAAATCTGTAATGCTGATATCACAAACTTCTATGGTGGTGGCATTAATGCAGGAAAGCCCATAACAGGAGATATCTCAATTACGCTGTATGGTGGAAATATCGATACCTTCTGTGGCGGCCCAAAATTTGGTAATATGGCTAGCGGAAAGACCGTAACAACAACAGCCACAGGAACGAAATTCGGTACATATTTTGGGGCAGGCAATGGTGGAACGTCTTTTTACAGGCAACAGAGAGCTGATGTGACCTGTAATAGTAAATATCCAAATAATACATCAACATCCCCCTATAATCCTACACAATCCGATTGGAATGGCTGGACAGGAGAGTATGTAAAAGGTAAATATGAAGAAGGTAAAGGTATTGCAGCAAACTTCGAATATGAGTTTATTGATGGCTCGTAGAATTATACTGTAGCTCGAGTATATACAAATTATGCTTCGTTCTCTTTGGCCAAGACCAACGATGTTACATCTACCTTGAATAATTGTACTATTACCGGTAATTTCTATGGCGGAGGAAACCTCGGAGAGGTAAGAGGCACTGCCACCTCTACTTTGAATGGATGTACGGTAAATGGTAATGTATATGGAGCGGGTTATTCTGCTACAGTACCTACTGTGGATTTAATGAATAGCAACACTTTCACTGGCACCTATCCTACAGGATACCCTTATTATGACATAAACTCAGGTGCTTATCATAGTGAACATGAAATAGCATTACCTGCTACAACCTCTTATACATGGTCTTCAAAAGGCTCTGTGACCGATAATTCAACTGCAGGCTCTCTTGGGACAGATTCAGAAGGTAATTGGATACATACTGATGAGGATTTGACATCGTTAGGACAAGTAAGAAATGTAGTTCTCAAAATTGACAAATATACGGTTGTAAAAGGAACGGTAAGTGAAGACATAACAGGTAGAATCGACCATAAAGTATTTGGCGGTGGAGCAAAGTCCAACGTTAAGGGTGACGTAACTGTGACGATACAGGGAAGTGAAATTGGTGAGGATGTTTATGGTGGAGGCGAGGAAGCACAAACCAATACAAAAGAGTCCATTACATTAGCAGATAATACAGTGGTAACACCAGAAAACCCCCTCACTCAGGTTAATCTCTTTGGAGGTACTATCACAGGTAGTTTATATGGTGGAGGATTAGGAACAGAAACCAAGGCTGCCGATGTCAATGGTCCTGTCACTGTGACAGTAACAGGCGGTAAAGCAACCAATGTGTATGGCTGTAATAATGTCAATGGAGCCCCAAAGAGTACAGTTGATGTCAATATCAATGGTACAGATGCACCTGCTTCAAATCAAAACTATACAATTACAAACGTATTTGGTGGTGGAAATCAAGCTGCTTACACAGGAACGCCGGTAGTGACAGTGAACAACACGTCACCTGTCTTTATAGCGAATGTATTTGGTGGTGGAAACGAAGCAGAGGTTGCTGGCACTAACGTTACAATTCAAGCTCAAGACAATACGACTACTGCTACCAATTCTAAGATTGGCAATGTGTTCGGTGGCGGTAATGAGGCTGGTGTAACTGGCAATACCTCTGTGAGCATGGTATCCGGAAACGTGGTAAACGCATTGTATGGTGGTAACAATACCAGTGGAACAGTTGGTGGTAGTACATCTGTAATAGTAACCGGTGGAACGGTAGGAACAGAAGTTGCAACAGAAGACGGTGTATTTGGTGGTGGCTATGGTGAGAACACCAACGTAACTGGTGATGTTACGGTGAGTATCGGTAAATACGATGCCTCTGCTTCTCCAAAGATTTCAGGTACTACAGACATCAAGGGTGATATTTATGGAGGTTCAGCGAAAGGAAAAGTGAACAATGCTGATCTTGGTGTTACTACTAAAACGAAAAAGACCCAAGTCTTGCTATATGCAGGAACTGTTGAGGGCAATGTGTATGGTGGCGGACTTGGTACTGCGGATGTTGCAGCTCAAGGAGAGAATCCTGCAGTTGAAGGCATTGAAGCATTGGTATATGGTGACGTTGAAGTCAAGCTGAATCAAAATAATGGTACAGCTAAAGTTGGCGGAAGTGTATTTGGTGCAAACAATGTAAAGGGTACGCCTAAGGGAACTGTGACAGTGGATGTCTATGGGACATACGATACTGGTACTAAGCCGGATAAATTGGCTAATTACCTGACTGCTACAGATACTGAAGTGAGCGGTCATACTTATGAATTGACCGGTGTCTTCGGTGGTGGTAATCTGGCGGCATACGTGCCTGAAACTGGTAAGACTACTACTGTCAATATACATGGTTGCGACCAGAGCAGCATCAAGGAAGTCTATGGTGGTGGTAATGCTGCCTCGGTACCAAGTTGTGCCGTGAATGTCTTTGGTGCCTATGAAATAGGTTATGTTTATGGTGGTGGTAAGGGAACAAGTTCTGTTGCAGCCGATGTGCTTTCAACAGCAGCGACAACCATTTATGGTGGTACGATTTATCGTACGTTTGCTGGTTCCAATACCAATGGTGATATTAGCGGGTCGTCAACTCTGACTATAGGAGAAAACAATAGCTATACAGAATCTGGATGTGAGCCAAAGTTGGGTGATGTGTTCAGTTATGGTAACATGGCCACGATGAGCGGTGCATCATCAGTAAACATGGGCTGCCTGACGAATAAAGTAGGTGCTTTGTATGGTGGCGCTATGAATGCAAACGTTAATAACAATATTACGCTTGACATTAATGGTGGAACTTATGCGAAAGTGTTTGGTGGCAATAAAACTGGTGGTACCATCGGAGGCTCTATCACTGTGAATGTGGAGAAGACTGCCTCTTGTGATTTAACGATTGATGAGCTATATGGTTGTGGTAACCAGGCGGCATATACAACAGCTTATGATAATAATGGAACACCAAGTAATTATGAAAATCCTACGATAAACATCTATTCTTGCACAAGTATAGGTGCTGTATTTGGTGGTGGACTCCTTGCTTCTGTAACGGGAGATCCTCAGATTAACATCCAGAACGGAACACATAGCTATGCTGATGCAAATGCCTCATGTACTATCGGAGAAGTCTATGGTGGCGGTAGTCAGGCTCTTGTTACAGGAAATCCGGCAATTAATATTGGTACAACAGGTTCTTCGAAGACAATCGCTATCGAGAATGTGTTTGGTGGCGGTAAGGGTGTTGCAGATACAAGCGCAGAAAATGAACCGGATAACGGTGCGGATGCAAATGTTGTAGGAACCACGACTGTTAATCTTTATCAGGGCGCCGTCAGTGAGAACGTGTATGGTGGTGGCAATGTCCGTTGTACTACAACTACAGCAAATGTCTATTTGACTGGTGGAAGTGTTAATACTGTATATGGTGGTGGTAAGGGTCATGCCACGACAACTACCTCTGCTAATGTATACGTTGGTAAATACGAGAATTCTGAATACACAGGGTCTACCAATATTGGTGGTGATGTTTATGGTGGTTCAGAAGAGGGTGTCGTAGGTACAGCCATTGTAAATCTGAATAGTGCCACTTTGTCCGGAGAAGTGTTCGGTGGTGGTAAGGGAAGTGGAACCGGAGAAGAAACAAAGGCAACAGTGACCTCTGCTACTGTTAATCAGAATAATATAGCATTAGCCTCTGAAAAGAATATCTATGGTGGTTGTAACGTGAATGGTGAAGTAACCACAGCAATAGTCAATCTGTTAGGAGGTAGCGTTTGTGATGTATTTGGCGGCGGTCAGGGTCATGCCACGACGACAACTTCTGCTACTGTTTATGTTGGAACTGATACATCTACAGGAAATACTACTGTAAATGGCGATGTTTATGGTGGCTCTGAATTAGGTGAAGTAGGTACAGCCATAGTAAATTTGAACAGTGCCACTTTGTCTGGGGAAGTGTTTGGCGGCGGTAAAGGTAGTGGAACAGAATCTGCGACTGCAGCAACGATTACAACATCGGCCACTGTAAATCAGAATGGTATTACTATGGCCTCTGGCAAGAATATCTATGGTGGTTGTAATGTGAACGGTTCGGCTGTAGCTACTGAAGTGAATTTGATAGGTGGTACATCCAGAGACGTCTATGGTGGAGGTCAGGGTAATCATACAACTGTCTCTGGCATAACGACAGTGAATGTCGGTCAGGATGGTGCCACTTATTCTGGCGCAGCAACAGTCACAGGCGACATCTATGGCGGTTCTGCATTTGGCGGTGTTACTACACCTACTGTAAACATTTATGAGGCAACAACCCTTAGTGGAAGTATTTTCGGTGGTGGTAAGGGTTCTATTGACGATAATTATTCTGCTACAGTCGCAGGAGATGCTATAGTCAATATGTATGGTGCTACTGTGAAAGCAATCTATGGCGGTTGTAATGAGAAAGGTAGCGTTAACGGAGATATTGAGTTGAACATCATTGGCGGTACTGTCACTAAAGATGCTGACACAGATGGTATATTCGGTGGCGGTCTTGGTCAGAATACAGAAGTTCAAGGCGATGTAACAGTGAACATCGGTCAGTATAATCCAAATGCTACGACTAAGATTTCGGGTAGTGCTGTCATCACAGCTGATGTCTATGGCGGATCGGCAGAAGGTAAAGTGAATTGCGCTGACGAAAACAATACCACAACGACCAAGGCTAAAACGACAACAGTAAATCTTTATGCAGGTAAGATTACTGGTAATATTTATGGTGGTGGATTAGGTGACCAACCAACTTCTCCTACAGCAACTGATGGTGTTCCTGCCTATGTTTATGGTAATGTATTAGTTGAACTTAACAACTATGACGGTGAATGCTATGTGAAGGGTAGTATTTTCGGTTGTAACAATGCATACGGTTCTCCGAGTGGCACATCTGAGGTTCATATCTATAAGACGGTTCACTTAAATGCAGGTGCCGTTACAAATGCAGATCCTACTGCTGGGGATTATGAACTTGATGCTGTATATGGTGGTGGTAATAAAGCCGCATACAATGGTACTAGTACTAGGGTGATTATTGAGAATTGTGACCCCAGTATTGGATATGTATATGGTGGTGGTAATGCTGCCGACGTGACAAAGACCTATGTTCAAATTGATGGTGCCAAAGAGATAGGTACTGTATTTGGCGGTGGTAATGGATTTAGTGCTACCAATAACCATGATGATCCAAATGCTCCAAATTATAATCCAGGAGCAAATGTGAATGGCATTTCTGAGGTAATACTGAATGGTGGAACCATCCACGAAGTCTATGGTGGAAGTAATTCTTATGGTGACATTACGGGTGGCTCAAATGTTAATGTCAGTGACAATAGCACTACCTGTCATTTGAATGTCGACCACATTTACGGTGGAGGTAGAAATGCCAACATGAGTGGCAGCGCTAATATTATTTTGGGTTGTCAGCCTAATTCGTGGATTGAAGACATTTATGCTGGTTCGCAAGAGGCGGATGTTGATGGCGATGTAAATTTGACAATCACCAGTGGCAAGTTCGAACGTGTGTTCGGTGGTAACAAAACCAGTGGAAAATTGAAGGGCTCAATCACGGTGAACATTGAGGAGACTGGCAATTGTGGTACACCGATTATCATTGGTGAACTCTATGCTGGCGGTAATGAGGCTGATTATTCGATTTATGGCTATTATCAGGATCCTGAAGACGGTAATAAATGGAAGCCTCGCACAAAGGCCCAATATGACACGTGGTTTGCATCTTTGTCGGCGACAGACAAATTAAAACCCGAAAATCAGATAAAAGCTGAACCACAATTGAATGTGCGTGCTTTCACCAGTATTGGAGCTATCTATGGTGGTGGTTACAGCGCGAAGATGTATGCAAATCCTACTGTAAGCATTAACGTTGTGAAAGGTAGTCGTTATAATGATGCTGCATTAGTAGAAGGTACTACTGAAACACTTAATCTTCCTTATCCTGCCCATGCTCAGGGCGCAATCGGTGCTATTGGAAACGTGTATGGTGGTGGTAATCTGGCTACGGTTTATGGTAGTGCTACTGTAAACATTGGCACAGAATCAAAGGTCGATTTTATTACGGAACCAGCACACCTTGGATCAAGTGCTTATACAATCGGTACAAGTACCCCGATGTATAAAGGTGTAACCGTTGAAGGAGCCAATATCACTGGTAATGTCTATGGTGGTGGTAAAATGGCTAATATCACTGGTAATACACAGGTGAATATCTGTGCCAAGTATAATGAGACATCCCAGAAGTGGGAGAGTGTTGCTCCTGGTACAGCTGGTGTTGCTATCGGTGGTGATGTGTACGGTGGTGGCAAGGGCGAAGCAAAAGAAAGTGGTGATCGTGCATTCTACTGTGAGGATGCTATGGTCGGTGTTGAAGGAACGAATAATGCCACAAACAATAACAGTAGCACTTATGCTGATTATGGAACACATGTACGCATTGGTAATGGTACGGTGGGAACCCTTGAGAATGGTACATTAAAGGAAGGTACAGGTAACGTCTATGGTGGCGGTGAAATTGGTCGTGTTGAATTCCACTCTGATGTGACAATAGGATTCGGAGACGGAACAGGAAGCACAACCAAATCACCCGTTATCTATGGTAATGTATTTGGTGCCGGTAAGGGCGCAAATACACATGGCTATTCTGGTCTGGTTCGTGGTGATAGTAAGGTTACTATTCAGGGCGATGCCAAGATAGGAAAGAGAGTCTATGGCGGTGGTGAGATGGCTTCGGTAGGTAAATATGTTGTTGTTGATGGTTTACCGACAACGCCAGAATGGGGCGGAAAATGTACTGTCACGATCCAAGGCTATGCCGAAATCGGTCCTAATGACATGAAGATGGTCACTGAAAGTGGTAAGCCTGATGATTCAGGACATGTATTTGGTGCCGGAAAGGGCGTCTTGCCGTATGAAGGAGTTACAGGCGAACCTTATAGTATACAACCTACAGGAAAGGTAACATACAACAGTGCTTATGTTCCGGGCAGCGATGGCCTAGACTATAAAGCCGCTTATCTTAAGTTTATCCGTTCTTTGGGCTTAGCCTCCAATACGGATGTGATTATTGGTGGAAACGCTTTCGTGAAGGGTTCCGTCTATGGAGGTAGCGAGAATGGCTATGTACAGGCTAATACGCATGTAACGATAGCGGGCGGACAGGTAGGTAATGGTGATGGAGTGAATAGACCATATACTGAAACAGAATGGACTGCCGAGAGTACGGATGTACTAAAGGAGTGTGCACACTGGACGTTTGCATCACCATATGCACCATACGATCTTTACAAAGACTCAAACAGTGATGGGAAACCAGATGCTGCTACTGATGGCCACACCTTCTATGGCAATGTGTTCGGTGGAGGTAGAGGTTACTATCCGTATGCCGAGGGGGATGCTCTTACTTCAGAACAAATCACTTTAGGATATTCTAAGGGCGTATGGCTCCGTGATGCAGGTTCTGTAGGTGGTAATACTGTGGTGGATATTACTGGCGGACATATTCTGACCAGTGTCTATGGTGGTAATGAGCAGACCGATGTAACGGGTCGCTGTACGATCAATATGGTGAGTGGTACTGTCGGTGTACCTCGAACCAAAGAGCAGATACAAGCGCATCCTGTTACTTGTAATGTGTTTGGTGCAGGTAAGGGTGACCAGCGTATCAACTTCAATACATGGACCAATGTAGCCAGCACACAGGTCAATATCTCTGGCGACGCCCGTATTTATGGCTCTACCTTCGGAGGAGGTGAAGATGGTCACGTACTTGGTAATGTTGAGACGAATATCGGTGGTACCGTCACCATTGGTACCACAAATCACCCCTACTCAGATGTCGTCATCGGTTCTACAGGTATATCAGGTTCTGATGGAAACGTATTTGGCGGTGGACGTGGATTTAGTGAAACAGCTAAGACCGCAGGTGTGGTTGGTGGCGATGTAAGCCTCAATATTCACAACGGTAAGATACTTGGTTCTGTTTTCGGAGGCGGACGTTTGGCATCGGTGGGTACCTACTTCGCAAATGCTGAGGACAGCAACTACGGCAAGATGCAGGATGATGTAACAACACCTGCAGTCTATTATACAGCGGAAGACGCAGAAGTAATTGGCGGAACAAAACAAGTTGGCGATGTGAAAGTTCCAGCTTCTACTTCTTCTCATGGTCATATCGCAATCACTATCGATGGCGGTACTATCGGTGCCACTGCTAGCGATGGTAAGTTAGCCACGACGACTTACACTATCGGTGATGTGTTTGGTGGCAGTAAGGGTAGCACGAACAACAATCTGGATTATGGTCTGGTTAAGACCACTACCATCGCAATGAGTGGCGGTAAGGTTAACGGTAGTGTCTATGGCGGTGGAGAGGTCGCTGTAGTAGAGGGTGACGCCACGATTACAATCGACGGCGGAGAAGTCGGAGATGGTGTTACAAAGAAAGGCGGTGCTAAAATTGGTAACGTCTATGGCGGTGGTAAAGGAAATCTTGATGAGGCTGATGCTGGACTTATCAAGGGAAATACCTCTGTTACGATTGATCAGGCATTAGGAAAGACAACAAAATCTACCATAATATATATGGTGGCGGTGCATACGGTTCGGTGGGTACAATCACCCGTGCAACAGCTGCTTATGTTCCTGGCCATACATCAGTTACAGGAATGCCTACTGAATGGACAAGAAAAACAGGTAATACAGGCACTGATACGGGTACTGCCGAGATCTACATCTATGGTGGACAAATTGGTACGGATGGTGACGAGAACGGAATGATATTTGGTTCGTCACGCGGTGATGTGGCTGCTCCAGAAGGTACGGATGTAGATAAGAACGACCGTTTGGCATGGGTATACGATACTAAGGTCGTTATAGGCAAATTGGGTTCCAGCCCTGACATCAGAGGTTCTATCTATGGTAGTGGTGAGAATGGTCACGTCTTTACTGATACGGATGTACAGATACATAATGGAAAGATTGGTGTCGATGCTGATACTCCTACTTATGGAACTCAGTCGATTACCGATCCAGCTACTAATATAACTTATACTGTTGCAGCAAACTATCCTAAGCGTGGTAACGTCTATGGAGGTGGTTGCGGTGAGGATGACTATACTGACAGTGAAGGAACGAAATTCAATCCATTGGCAGGAATTGTGCTTGGTAATACCAATGTGACCGTCGATGGTGGTAAGGTTGTACACAATGTTTATGGTGCTGGTGCCTTAGGTTCTGTAGGATCTGGCACTTTAGGCGGAAAGACAACCATTGCGATTAGTGGTGGCCAGGTTGGTGATGACGGCACTGACGACGGTAATGTCTATGGTGCTGCCCGTGGTAAACAGGGTCTCACTCAAACCAACATTGCTCAAGTTCGGGAAACAAGTGTAACGATTTCATCTACAGGTAATGTCAAGGGTAGTGTCTTTGGTGGTGGTGAATCCGGTATCGTTAAACAAGATGTGTCTGTCAGTATGACAGGCGGAACCGTAGGCCATGATGTCTATGGTGGCGGTGCTTTGGCGGATACGAATATTGACAACTGGAATAGTAGTGCTGGTGAATGGAAAGAAACCGAGAAGTCAGCAAAATACACGACCAAAGTTAGTTTGACGGGTGGAACTATTACCCATGATGCCTACGGTGGCGGTTTAGGAGATGCAAGTAATCCTGCATACGTTTGGGGTGATGTGTTAGTAGATCTGAACGGAGAAACCACAGTCACCACAGGATCCAATGGCAAGAAGGTATATACTGGCGTAGAAATAGATGCAACAGCTGCAGCATCAACAACAGGTTGTATAGTGAGCCGTGTCTTTGGCTGTAACAATGTGAATGGTACGCCAAAGGGCGAGGTGGCTGTCTATGTTCATGCTACGCAGAGCGCTGATCCAAGCAAAACAACTATTGATGCAAATCTTAGAACTGACAGAATAGCAGAGGAGAATCCGACGGGTTATGATGTGGAGGCTGTCTATGGCGGCGGTAATCTGGCTGAGTATTGGCCTGTTCAGGCTGTTAAGTATACTTCTGCCAGCAGTTATCCAGAGACAGAAGCCAATCATATCCATACCAATGTGATTATCGACGGTTGTGATTATACAAGTATCAAGCAGGTGTTTGGTGGTGGAAATGCAGCCACGACGCCAGCAACTGATGTAACGATTTATGGCGCATACGAAATCAATGAGGTATTTGGTGGTGGTAATGGTGAAAGCTCAGCTGCCCATGTGGGATTCCATTATTATACTGATGCTTCAGACAAGGCAAATCAGAAATATGGATGGGGCAAAGCGCAAGTGAATATCGGTGGTGGTATGATCCACTCTGTCTATGGCGGTAGTAATCAAAATGGTAATGTACGTGATATTGCTGTAGCTACATTGGATGACCAGTCAGATTGTACTTTCACTGTGGGTGAGGCCTATGGTGGCGGTAAGGAAGCCGAGATGGACGGTAGAGCCGTTCTGAACCTTGGTTGTATTCCTGATGGTGGTTCAGTTGGTGATGTTTATGGCGGTGCTAAAGCAACAAATGTGAATAACGACGTGTTGCTGAATATTACCAATGGAACATACAATAGGGTATATGGTGGTAATAATGAAAGCGGAAAAGTCAGAGGAACGATTACCATTAATGTCGAGGAAAAGGGTTGTACGCCAATTATCATCAATCAGCTCTTTGGCGGTGGTAATCTTGCTGCTTATGATGTTAACGATATTCCTAATGATGCTAATCATTCAAGTTTAAACTTTACAACTGAGACCGCTGAGAATTACTTTAAGAACTTCCCGAAAGTGAATGTTATTTCGGCTACACGCATTGGCCAGGTATATGGTGGTGGTGATAATGCTGACGTGACAGGTAATCCGCATGTCAAGGTTGAAATGGTGCAAGGCGTACTTAATCAAGGAACGAGCAACGCGCAGACTCAGCCTCTTGGTGTGGTAGGTCAGGTTTACGGTGGCGGTAATAATGCTAATGTAAATGGTAGTACCTATGTGGATATTGTCAAAGGACAGATTATTTATACCCAGGTTGTGGAAACTCCTGCTGCGGGAACAACTCCTGCGAAGTATTACAGCCCTGGTGTCTATGGCGGATGTAATACGCAGGGAACAGTTTCTGTTGATACTCATGTGAATGTGACTGGCGGAACCATCGGTGTAGGAACACTTGATCTTTCTGCAACGCCAAAGGTGTTCACACGTACGACAAAGGGTAACGTGTTTGGTGGTGGCTATGGTAAGGATACCTATGTGGCAGGTAATGTGGAGGTGAATATCGGAACAAGTTCAGCTGGCAATGCAGTTATCTTTGGCGATGTCTATGGCGGTGGTGCCTTAGGCCATGTAAATGCAGAAAAGCCAACAGGTTCAACACCGATACCGTACACTTCTGGCAAAACAACTACTGTTAATCTATATAATGGTACTATCTACGGTGATGCCTATGGTGGAGGACTTGGTCAGAAGACTGGTTTTAATGGCGCAACAGCTGATCTTGCTGCTTTTGTAGGTGGTGATGTGGCAGTGAATGTGAATGGCGCAGCCTTCATTATTGACTACGAAAACACGACTGATAAAGACCCCAAAGACAATACCAAATGGATACAAGCGCTAACGAGTGGTCGTGTGTTTGGTTGTAACAATCTGAATGGTTATCCTTTGGGTGATGTGACTGTGACTGTCAATAAGACCATTGCAGGAAATGTGGCGAGATCTACAACAGCCAATAAGACGAACGATAATGCGACTTATGAGATTGCTGCTGTCTATGGTGGTGGTAACTTGGCAGATTATACTCCGACCAAAACGGGTGCGAAACCCTATGTTATTATTAACGATTGTGATGTTAGTATTAAGCAAGTCTATGGTGGTGGTAATGCAGCAGAGGTTCCTGGAACAGATGTTGATGTCAGGGGCGCTTATGAGATCCATCAGGTATTCGGTGGCGGTAATGGAGCTGATAAGTACAAGGATGATAGTGGTTGGCAAACGAATCCTGGCGCAAATGTTAATGGAAGTCCAAATACTTTGTTGAAAGGCGGCGTCATCCATGAGGCATACGGTGGCAGTAACGAGAAGGGAGACACAGGTCCTATTACTATTAAAATGGTTGATGGTGGCCTCGCTGGCTGTCCAATAGACTTAGGGAAATTGGTGGTTACTGGTAAAAATGCGGATTCCTATGGAGACGTGAAGGCGGTTATGGAATGTAATCCTGCTGCATATACGCCTTTGATTTATTGTGGTGCTGATAACGCAAATGTCTGGGGTAACGTGGAAGTGACTATTACCAGTGGTAACTTTGGAAAGGTATTCGCAGGTAATAATCTGGGTGGTGCTATCTTTGGACATGTTATCCTGAATATTGAGGAAACGGGTAATTGTGCTAAGCCAATCACTATTGGTGAGCTATATCTGGGTGGCAACAAAGCTTCGTACTCAATCTATGGCTATTACAGAGAACAGACCGGAACAGATGGAGACAATAATCCTATCTATGTATATAAGCCAAGGACTTCTGCAACAGATGCACGTAAACCTTATTATCTTATTGATAAAGATACAAAGACTGTTGGAGAATATGCCAGCATTGATGCTTTCCCAGGTTATACAGAGCCTGTGCTGAATGTCATTTCTGCTACCAGTATCGGTGAGGTATTTGGTGGCGGCTATGGTGAAGGTGGCGATATGTATGCCAATCCTACAGTGAATATCAATATGGTTCCGGGTTCGCATGCAGCTACAGCGATTACGCGTACAGGTTTGAATGGCGTAACTGATAATCATCGTTTGGGAACTATCGGTGATGTATATGGCGGTGGTAATGCAGCTGTTGTTCATGGTAATGTCACTGTGAATATCGGTACGCAGGAAAAGGTTTATATGGTTACTGAGCCGGTGCATCTTAGGGAGAATTCCTCAACGCCGATGACTCCAGTAGCATCTGGCCCAAATAAAGACTTATATGAAGTACCAACCGAAGGTGCTTATATCACTGGCGATGTCTATGGCGGTGGTAAATTGGCCAATGTCGAGGGTAATACACAAGTGAATATCTGTGTGAAGAAGAATAGCTCAAATGACTATGAGAGCGTTACCTTTGCAAATACTGGAATTGAAGGTGTCACGATAAAGGGTACTAAACCAGAGGATTCGTTTGGTCATGGTGTGTTTGGTGGCGGTAATCAGGGTGAAGTCAGTGGTAACACTTACGTTTATCTTGGTGGCGGTTCTGTGAACCAAACCATCTATGGCGGCGGTTGTGAAGCTGACGTGCTTGGCAACACAAATGTGACCATGTTAGCTGGTTACGTCTTTGATGGTGTCTGTGGTGGCGGTCTCAAGGGCTCTGTGGGTACCGTATTAACCAGAACAACGGTGGATGGCCATGGCGAGAACGTTAAACATGGTGATGAAAACTGTCTTATCGGTAAGCCTGAAACCTTTAAAGAAGGAACTGGTAAATGTACAGTTGTGATCACCGGTGGTCAGGTTGGTCCCGCAACCGTGGCAACCATAGGTATGGGAACCACAGCGCATCTCGCTCCTATCTCTGAAGGCTGGGTATGGGGTGCAGGCCGAGGTGCAGTGAATGACCCGGATACTGATCCTGATACAGATTTCAGGACATACGTTAATGAAACTGAAGTGACCATCGGTGGAACGGCCTTCATTCTGGAGGGCGTAGTAG